>Ga0153935_1000520_pt1 | contig 9287 bp, 9 predicted proteins | sample TSNJ019MetaG_FD_104677 | JGI IMG/M metagenome (GOLD analysis project Ga0153935, IMG submission 104677) | Attine ant fungus gardens microbial communities from New Jersey, USA - TSNJ019 MetaG | ecosystem: Host-associated > Fungi > Mycelium > Unclassified | place: USA: New Jersey, Wharton State... | reverse complement strand
GACCTCATAATCTGATTATTGAGCCTGATAGTCGTTACGTACCTTTGACCCATTTTACCAGCATATTTAGTGCCACAAGGACCGATTTGTGACGATTCATCTCAACTGGCTATCTTTCATGGTCTCACCGGATCGCAATTGACAACCCACGGTGCGTATAAATATCACCATCCCAGGGAGCTCCCTATGTTGAGTTAAGATGAGAAGAGAAAGGGGGAGCAGAAACTTGCTGGAAAAGTGCAACGAGTCTCCTCTCAACTACTTGTATTTATCTTCAACTACCATAAAATAATATATCTGATCATCAGGAAATAAAATCCTAACGTATTTTTAGTGCAGCGCTCGATATTCCAGCCACCCGAACTGAATCTCTCCGTAACCTGTTCGTTGGTGTATTGGTATAGGCCAGATCTGGACAGCTGCCAATGTCAATTGCATTTCTCCCATTACAAGAGATGCTTATCAGACATTGTCCCCGGGGAACTGGCCTTTAATGAACGCTGTCCAGAGATGAATCTATGGGATGACTGGCCAATCCTTGAGGGTATATGGTCTGCCGCTCTCACTCAGTATGGTCAAATCAGGAGGAAGCGTCGAGTAACAGAGGAGGCCATTATCGTTACCGAGTTTGTAAGTAGACACCAGAATCTCCGAGAAACACGGTTCACTGGTGTGGCTCATTGGGTCAGCCACAAGATGATCCTTACCGTCCCTGAAGAGTCTGACAGATTTAGTTGTGGACGGTGGAATGGTCAAGGCGTTGTGTCAAAGTACTTTTGATGCGTTCCCATCGTTAGTATATTTGCATTTGCGGTTTCGTGGTAACCCATTCCTCGTCCGCGCATAAGGTCTGCTTGGTAAACTTTGGACAGATGTTGCAATAGCTTCGAGCAAGGCCATCTATCTCCACTTATGAATATCGGTGGGAGGGATATCTCGGTAATGTGTCGATAGCCATGTCTCGCCGAATACGAAGGGTTTCAAATGAGAAAGGTTCATCCACTTTGATTTAATGCGGCTGGAAGGCCAGAGTGTCACCCAGAGGAATCCAAATTTGGAGTCATTGACATTATATTTTGGTGGATTCTTCTTTCGAGCAGCCATGTCTGGTGTGACTCATGATAGGTACGCCCTCAGAGAGTTCACCGTTTGAGAGAGCGACCTGGAGGAAGACCTCTAAGGCTTCTAATTAAAGAGGTCAAAAAAGGATTAGGCACCAGTCTAGCTCATCGATATGCCAAGGATATTACGAGAAAGATATTATTGCGGACTAAATTGAAGCGATCTATGTCCGCATGATCATTGAAAGGTTTATAACGCCACAACCCATAGAGTAAAGAGCTTCTCCATCGTCTACACTCAAGTAGTAAGTGGCTCGTTTTTTGGCACAATTGTAGCCTTCTCAGTAAAAGAAACTCTGACGAGTAAGAACGAGCTACAATGCCACCTGTGACAGAGAAGCATCTAGGCCATGTGGTCGATTTAATAGAATGTGAGGATCATTGATATTTGATATCGTTTAGCAAATAGGATAAAGGTGGTCCTGTACTAGAAGCCGATGTCTTAGATGCTAGAACACAGGTCCCTTGGAAGTGCATGGAGAAATACTATATAAGATAGAAAGCCAGTTGTGCCACATCAATTTTGATTCTGCATGATCTCCCCTTCCCTCCTAAAATTCGCTTCAAATGAGCATATATGTTACATTGCGCTTGTCGTTCTTGTAGCTTCGGTATGCAAAACGCATCTGGACAAGCATCAATCCCCCGTAGACAAAATTCTATTCGAGTTGACGAGCACTGACTGGATTCACAGCTTGAGCAGGCAGTGCCGACGATCGGTTATTCTGGATGGTTTATGTCGTGGTTCTCTGTGATTAGATTATTCACAAATGGCCGTAGGGTTCTTCAAAATGGATATGATTTGAATCCTGTAGGGATATTCAGAGTACCTGGCTTTGATCGGTGGGAACACTTTGTCGCCGGAGAGAAGTTAGTCGACGATCTGAGACGAGCAGGGGACCATGAACTTAGTTTCCAGGAAGAGATCAGCGAGGTGAGTTGTTTTTGTTTTCGAATTAGTCAGTCATACAGGGCTAATATCCCATGTGTAAACGATGTGTTACCTATTGAATTTTCTTTGGAACAACGTCAGCGAATGAGGTTTGATTATACGGTGAAATCAAACCTTGAACACAGTCAATATCACCTCAAATTCTTCAAAACGAAGATGACGTCGTTTGGACCGTATTGGTGGGTTTTTCTTACTAATCTTCGATACTGATTAAATGACAAATTCTTGGGGTGAATAAGTGAAGACTTGCACGATGAATGTGTCATAGCAATGCAGGATCTTGTCCAAACAACAGAGAGAGGTATGTCGCTTCAACTTGCAAAATAACTTCAAAATTTTACCTATAGAGTTAGAGTGGAAGAAGGTGCCTCTTTGGGATATCACTGTGAGGCTTACCGGTAGGATGAGTTGTCGAATCCTCGTGGGCTTTCCATTATGCCGGGATCCAGATTTCCTAGACCTGTGTATCAGATTTGCGAGGAGCGTTGTGACCTCTGGTGCTATTATAAACTTGCTTCCCAGTTTTTTGCGTCCGTGAGTTCTAGGGATTCGTGTCGAAGAGCCCGGCTAAATTGATAGAAACAGTATTATTGGACCTTGGTTTTCCTCCTATGAGAAACATAGGCGATTGGCCCTGAAACATCTTCGTCCTATTATCGAGGAAAGAGTCAGAATGATCGATGAGTTCGGCAAAGACTGGCCTGGGAAACCAGTGAGTGCATGACATGGCCGATAGTGAATGTTCCGAGGTCGACGGACATGTTTCAGGATGATCTGTTGAGTTGGCTTATAGACGAGGCTCAAGGAGAAGACGCAAGGCTTGACAATATCGCGATGAGAGTTTTGTTTATTAATTTCGTGACCATGCATAATACGGCAATGGTAAGTATGATAGGCGACATCCCTTGCGGGTTCCTGATGTTTGAACCCAGACCATGTCAAGTTTCTTGCTTGATCTTGCAGCTCGTCCTGAGTATATAAAGCCTCTGCGAGAGGAAGCTCAAAATATAACGGTCTCAGAGGACTGGACAAAGAGCACCGTTGCAAAAATGTACAAATTGGACAGCTTTATCAAGGAGTCTGCAAGACTCACTAGCTTAAGTGGAGGTTAGATATGACGAGACCAATAGACAGACAGCTCTCGAAACTAACGGTTGTCCATCTTCAGTTACAAGCATGCGCAAAGTCACTGATCCTAATGGATTCAAATTTTCCAATGGAATAGCCCTGACCTATGGAACATCCATATCCGTTCTGAGTGATGTAGTCCACAGAGATGCGACTTTCTACGACAACCCAGGTACATTTGATGGTTTCAGATTTTATAACCTTCGAAAAGCGAACCTAGATGAAGGAGAGGACGAACATCAAGTGAAACATGCGTTTTCCTCTCAGGCTTCCAACTGGCTGTTCTGGGGAGTAGGGAAGCACGCGTGTCCTGGTCGGTGAGTTGCCGATGCCATAACTTTAACACATACCATCGATGCATCCTGGGCCAGATTTTTTGCTGCTTACGAGATCAAAGTCACACTGGCGCACATCTTGTTGAATTACGACATCGCACTGACAGGTGAAAAAAATCAGATATCCATTGGGTGACTCTATTTGCTACTCCTGACACGAGAGCCCGCTTGTTGTTTCGAAAGAGGACCTGTTAGAGGTTTCAAAGAAATGTATAGAGATTTGCTCCGATCAATTAACTATTTTGTTCCCACGGAGCGTGTCACTGCCCGCAGTTTGTAATGAGCTGCAGCAAGCACCAGCACGAGCTATACTCTTTTATCCCTCTCTGAGCCCCAGACTTAAAACAGAGAATGCCATTACCGCCTCAGCTAATGAGCGCAATCGACACATTCAAGGATCAGGTTCGGGACGCACTTTGGGCACTGTCTTCGTGTCTGTGTCAACGGACACCGTCAGTCAAGATTAACGGGCGAACCTGTAAGTTATCTGAGTCTGTGACTTGAGTGCGGCAAACATAACTCACAGGTCCCCAGTCAAAATTGTGAAGGTTCTTGGGGAGGGCGGGTTCTCCTTTGTGTATCTGGCACAAGATGAACATAGCGGGGTCCGTGACTAGTCAATCTCCAGAGGTCTATATTACATCTCAAAATTATAGAGACAATTTGCGCTAAAAAAGATTCGCTGTCCGACTGGAAGAGAGGGCGTGAAAGAAGCCCTGAGAGAGGTGGAAGCCTATAGACGGTTCAGGTAGGAGTGAAAATTCATGTGTGATCCAAAGGGATACTAACGGGCTTGTAGACACCCAAACATCATTCGGATACTGGTGTGCTTCCTCTCTTGCTTTTGGAAGCAAGTACAGGTCTGATAAGATCTGTCCCCTAGGATTCGGCAGTTGTTCAAGATCCCGAAGGTGAAGGACAGATCGTTTATCTCTTTCTTCCCCTCTACAAAGTGCGAGTGGCTTCTATATATTTTCTGAGCATCACCTGACGCACTCTCCTCTTTGACAATAGCGTGGAAACCTTCAAGACGCTATTAATGCTAATGTAGTTAACGGACAACGTTTTCCTGAGCAAAAAATGGTTCACCTGTTTAGAGGAACTTGTGAAGCCATACGAGCGATGCATTCCTACTCTCCTTCACGATCTACCAACCTTTCTTCCTCTCCGAGACAAAATGAGTTTGTTCCATCCTCCAGTACTCCGCCTCCCGAGAGGCGCAAGCAAACCGACCATTCTGACGATGAAGACCAAGATGAACGGTTCCCACATCCAGAAGGCGACGCAGATGGTGGATATTCATACGACGCGGCATCAGTGCCGCTAGTCACAAAATCAAATGTCGCAGAGGGACACATCGTGTTCGATGGTGACGAGGAAGCGGTCGAAACTACCGGTTCGAGTAATAGAATTGACAATGAAGCAATTGTGCCATACGCACACAGGGACTTAAAACCTGGGTAGGTCTTCTACATTGTGTACTCCCTCTAATATTTGAGGATAACAACACATTACAGGAACATCATGATTACGGACGATGGTGCCACTCCAATCCTCATGGATTTTGGAAGTACGATGAAGGCGAGAATTAACGTCGAGAACAGATCTCAAGCACTATTGCAGCAAGATATTGCTGCGGAGCGGAGTACAATGGCATACCGTGCTCCAGAACTCTTTGATGTGAAAACTAGACAGATGCTGGATGAGAAGGTAGACATATGGGTAAGTTCATTTGACCACTCTCACCTAGGATCATCACCTGTAATATGCTGTCTACAGTCATTGGGCTGTACCTTATATGCATTGGCTTATTCCCATTCGCCATTTGAAAATACCCAAACCACAGAACAGGGTGGCTCCATAGCAATGGCAGTGCTCAATGCCCGATATCAACACCCAGAATCTGCCTACTCACAAGGATTGAAGTCGTTGATTGATGCAATGCTGAAGCCCAACCCCTGGGAGCGGCCAGACATTCATCAGGTGAGTCCTTGATTTCAAGCTTTATGATTGAATGTTTGAGTGCTAGCGTGTTGGGATTTATAGGTAATCGAAATGACAGATCGTGTACTGCAGAGCCTCGTTTGATGCTCTAAATCTTGGATACCGTTATTTATGTCCGGCTTTCTCTTCGGTGCCTAGTGTATGTAGTAGTTTTACCTAGGATCTGGTATCTGTATTTGAAACATTTACCTCAAAATATCCTGGTGGCCCTTCTTGAACCAATTCTAATTACAACCATCAACTATCATGTGCTCTCTAAGAAGGATTAGAGAATAAGGATGGCTATACGTGTCAACCTCAATCCCTTCGTGATCCTGATTATTTATGTATACAATGAGATTAACTACCCAGTCATATCTTTAAACTTTGTTTCATTTTACCTCCTGTATCTCCATTGTCAGGTCATGCCGTGCTTTGGTATCTGGACAGCTCTCTGGATCATTCTGTGTACACGAAAGCTGCGTATTCGGATTGAACCCCATGGTGGATATTTCCTCATGCCTTGACTCACGTCTAGATTCTGAGTGTAGGATACAATCGATTGTTTTCCCTGACCATGCCTTACCTACGGCGACACGCTGTACGATGATCAACGAAAGCATGACCTGAGGCTATCCATTACCATCACCGAGGATATAATTCAAGAAGAGGAACTCGCCTGGATCTGCAGCGTTGTTGATTGCAAAAGATTTATGAGGCTGTGAAATCTCGCCAGAACGACAAGATATGCAGTCGAAAATGCGAGGACTACTGCCCCTGACTCATGGAAAATAGTTAGGCAGCTTGTAAAGTGTCGCACTTCGGATTTTCCAAATTCCCGCCCAATGATACGCCGTTGATAGACAATTCGTGTGACGATGAGGAGTGAGAGTAGGTAATAAAGAGCGCTCGCGATGCTCCAGTGTATCAAAGACCACTTCTTGACTCTTGACTGTTTTGACTCGTATATGATACGCAGCAGACCGGTTGCTAGAGAAAGGTCGTCACTTTTTGATATCCACAGAGGTTTTCAGATCTTACCAATGTCAGATGCAAACAACAGATAGGGCAAACTCATGACCTGACAGGGAAACACTGAGCGGACCTTGTAATGAAGCAAACAACGCCATAGCTGAATCACTTGAGGATTAAATGCCCTGATGAGGTTTCGTTCATGTAAGAACTCACAAAAAGGCTAACCGTTCCCCAATTTACCAGGATGAATATCGCATTGCATGTTCTCAGTATTGGAATTGAATCTTCAAAGATATCCTTTGGGGTGTCTGGAGTGCTGAGATATCGGAACCACATGACATCTATCATTAGGCCTTGATATGCCATGTAAACAGATGAGAGGGCAAACATCCCGGTCATATAAACCAGGAAGATGCAATTCTGGAAACGATGGTGCCGATGAAACCGATTTGAAGGCACGCCCTTCAGGATATGAAGAATGAGGACCCATAATAACGTGAGGAAAAGGACGGTATTGATGCCATAAACAAGAGTCTGAAGCGTGAATCCAGAGATCCAATATCGAAGAGCTGGAAGATAGGAGGAGTCGACCACAGCGGCCACTTGGGTCATGTGCACCCTGCGTACTCAGTGTTTCAAGATGACACCTCCCTTTAAGTATCATCACCAGAACAACCACGTTTTGGGGTTCCGATTATCCGCCCCTGACTTGTTGGGGCTCGGTGAGCCTTGGATTCAATTCACCAACATCATGATTGAAACGCGAATGAAAATAACAACAATGGCAAAAGTGACGGCCATCGTGATCAGCACTAACTCCGAAAATTCCTCAAACATCGGACAAGAGAAATGAAAATTTGTTTGGAAGACGACATCTAGAGATCACATGGATCCAGAAATGCCTTGTAGGCGCTTCCTCGTACGACTGCAGAAAAATCTGCATGGGCTGGCCGTCCTCCTGGATTTCTGAGTTTGATCCCATGTTCGGCTCCTTAGCAACATTGATACATGCCGTGGTACCAGGGTTGCCGATAACGTGGTCCATGATTGATTCTCTTCTGCCGGCTGACAATCAGGCTATGAGTCAGAGTATATGCGTTCATCATCTATTACCGGCCGAGTGATATAAGATACTGCTTGTGCAGGCCAAGCCGGTTTGGGATCCCTTCACTGGACTAGAGTTTTTTTTCGGCAATGTAGAGACTGACGGCAGACTAACGGCGTGGCATAACGCAGGCAATAGAGCGAATGAACTGACTTGCCTGATAAATATTTTGGCGGTGGTAGATACTAGTACCATCAGATCTGATACGACAACTATGCTCTCCAAAGCTGCAGCTGAATATAAGTGTCTTTTGGCCGTTGCCAATGTCTTTGAATCAAAAGGCAAGCATGTTGGATGCCTGACTCTTCGCGGGTTGCACCAAAAATAGATTTGAACAATCGAAAATCATGATGGATTGTGATCACTGAAAATACATAGCATGATCCGTGCCTTGCTTTGGCATTGTAATCTTAAATAGTAAGGGTACCCATGAATTTTTAGACTCATGGCCATCAGGAATTTGTATACTTCCCGTGTCATTGTTTCCCGGGCTGTGTCATCTATTAAATAATATATCATCTAGTTTCATTCGGCACAGACCCTCAAGAATAGGTCATACGGTTTCAGCTTCAATGGAAAATCTAGGGACGTAAAGTCTACGCATCATAAATCTAAAAGGCCTTAGTGAATACCGTCGCTTCTATTGATGGGAAGGTTTGACCACAGTGCGATGCACCCAGGAATTGGAGTGTTGTTAAATCATGATGTACAGGCCATCATCAGCCGGTGTTGTCCACGCATACTCCACCAGACTGAGCTTCCAGCTTAGTAAAGACTCCACCCCATCACTCTCGGGCCCTTCATCATCTATTCAGAGGCTTACCAAATGTCGCTCATAGACCACTGCCATTGAAGACGAAGATTAGGATTATGTGAATTTTTTTCTGTTTACTGTATCCTCATCAGCGAGCCTTACGAACAATCAACGCCCTGGATTCCTCATCATTGTCTGACTAAATGCACGCTGTTTCGAGACCGTTAAGCAACTGAGTCCATCAAGGTTCTAGGTTCTTGGAGAGATAGATCTTGGCTCGGGCGCTCAGAGAAGCTAGCCCGGGTTATAAAACTGGTGTGAAATATCGTCAAGTCCTGATTGATTACCTTTCAGGTCTCACACGAAGGCATGGATACGGGTCGCGGCATGACAAGCAATTCCAGTGGATGTAAACTGGATATAAGGCCCAATTGACTAATTGAGTGCCGAATACCACTATAGATATCAGGACTCCTGTGCCCTTATCTTTGTGGATACAGCTTTTTTCTTCTTGGCCGAAGGTTTTTTTTCGCTGTCAACGTCATCGCCGTTGAGAGCACGAGCACGGGCGGCTTTGGCAAGGTTGGAGGCAGATTTTATAATATCCCTAACTTGAGATTGGAGTTCTTGGATGACGGCTGGAGAGTCATCAGGTTCTGACACCGGGTTCTGTTTTGTCAAAGGTGTGTTGGCTTTTGTTTTCGTGGGTTTATCGGTCGATGAGAGCGCGGTAGCTTTGACTGTAGGGATGACGGAGGAGCTAGAGGTTTTCTGCTTCTTCTTCGGCGGCACAGCAGGACCTTCACTATGGTGCTTTTTGGCCTTTTTGGTATCAGCAAGTTCTTCAGGTAACTCCGATGAAGCTGGAGCCTCTGCCTTCTTCAGACTCTCTATTGCTTTACCTTTCTTTTTCCTCTCTGTCAATCTTTTCGCT
>Ga0153935_1000507_pt1 | contig 9355 bp, 9 predicted proteins | sample TSNJ019MetaG_FD_104677 | JGI IMG/M metagenome (GOLD analysis project Ga0153935, IMG submission 104677) | Attine ant fungus gardens microbial communities from New Jersey, USA - TSNJ019 MetaG | ecosystem: Host-associated > Fungi > Mycelium > Unclassified | place: USA: New Jersey, Wharton State... | reverse complement strand
TCAACCCCTTGAGACATGGACCTCACCTCCCCGAAAGTCCAAGGAGGTGGATTCTCACTCGCAGATGTCGGATCCATTGGGAGGTACCTCGCTCAATAGGCCTATCGTTATTCCTGATTCACCCCAGGCATCCAAGGTTGTGGCTTCCTCTCCTATTGGACCTACTACTGTTCACAAGAAGCCGTACGTTGTTCCATCATGGGCTCGGACCGACACTGCTCTCACACCTCGGTTTTCCGAGGGAACCCAGAAATCCCTTGAGGCTGCAGCCGAAAGGCAAAAGGAGGAGAAGCGGACAAATAGGCGAAGAACCAATGCACGCGCTCAGGATCGCTACCGACAACGAGAAAAACTAGCTGATTCAGAAGATCTGAGTCCACAATCAGAGTCCGCTGGACCATCTCAGAAAATCATGCAACCGCCTCCGCTTCCTGTTATTCCCAATACTGACCTACCGCCTATCATTGCATCTAGTGATGCCGACATTGGTTTGTTCCCCCTCGCCAGTTCTCGGGCTCAGTCTCCTCCTCTGACCCGAGCATCTATCCTTCCTCCCGTCACACCAAAAAGACCTTCCAAGGTTGCAACTTCTACGCCGGTTGCAAACGATCTTGATCAGGATTCTCTTTTTACCCCCTTATCCATCGTTCGACGCTCAACAGGAGTGACTGGTAGTCCTCTCTTCTCACCAGGTGCATTAGGCTCTCCTTTGGCTCACAAAAAACCGAGGGTAGCCTCACCTATCTCTTACCGGGTAGCAGCCAAACAGTGCGGTTCTGAGTCATCGACAATTACAGTGAAAACCACCCAGGACACTCTAGACAAGTCCAAGAGCCCTGTGGTAGAGTCTGATGACGTTCAAGAAGACTTGGATTGTCCGCCCAGCTCGTTGCCAATTGCTAGCTCAGACAGCGAGTTCGAAGATGCCAGCATCGGGGTGACTCAAACCGCGAGTGACCAGATACCTGATGATCAGACAGCGGATGACGAATTTGATGGCGATGAGTTACCAATTCGTAAGCAACACTGGGTTGGACTGCCTCCATCGTCTCCTCCACCACCAACGAGTCCCTGTCTCATGCCCATCGACAATGATGCAGAACCTGAACTGGGGGATGTTGGGGAGGAGCTTCCCATCGCCTCAGAAACGGATGACCCTGATGAAGAAACAGGTGACGAAGACGTGCTGAATGCAACAGAAAGTGATTGGTCTCCTAGTCCTATCAATGTTAATGATTGTGGAATACCACTCCCAATAACGGTAGAAACCACCCAGGACGAAGTATTGGACGAAATGTCATTTCTTCAGCAATTTACGACTTTAGGAAGCTCAGATGAGTTGGTGAATGCCCAAGACAATTTTTTGGAAGGTCATAATATCAGTACGGATGAATTCGATTCACTATTTGCAAGCTGCGAAGATACCATGGATTTCGAGAAGTTTTTGGATGGGTTCAAGCCCTTGATGACAGAAAGTTCTTTCGCTAGTGTGTCCGACAATACACCTGGTTTTGACTTCACTGCAATCGAAGCATTCTCGAATGGAGAAACCTCTCAGTCTATCGACCACCACAAAATGGCAGCAGAACTTCAAGCGATTTTGAGTGGCTGTGTGGTATGACGTCAGGCTATACATCTTTTATTGATCATTCTTTCGCACTGTATTGATCCGATATCATCGATCCAATATCTCACTGTCGATGTATTACCATTCCAACTATCTGTATTGTTATTCTTTTATCATATCACTTGACGCGTTTGTCTTGATCCTGTCTGCTTATACATCGCACAATAGATAATTGTTCAGGTTGATTATGTTGTTTGCTAACGCAGTCAATCCTAATTTCGTGACAAAAATTCAACTGTTAGTGCCAATTGGCTTATCCGCATTCCTAATTTCCAGTGTCCGCAGGGAATTTTGAGCGATCCTCCCTTGGGTCTGAAATGATATTCATCATTCAAGGGAATCATTTTGAAAATAACAGTCAGCAGGCCCGGATACATTGTCATCACCCAGCACAGCTTGATTTCGAGATGTTCTGATATTAGTTCGGACAAGTCATGTGTCTTCATGTGAGTGCGGCCCGAAGTCGAAGAGCGAAATTGATCACTCTGTCAACAGCAAACTTGTTCTTAATGTCGCTGTTAACACGACCCACATCTCGGCTTCCCACCTATGCTGAAGCTGTGTCAACACCAGCCTACATCCATGAGCCCATATTTTTGACATTAGGTAGACTGATCTTATTGATTTACGTCCCTGGTATCTGACGCACGAAGTTCACGGGTATCCTGAAAACTCACGAAGACAGGATCCGCCTGTTCATGACATCGGTGCAGGCGACAGACTTGTAGCATTGATAGATATCAATGTAAGAAAGGTGAGTATACTGAAATTTCCTACAACTGGCTCTGATGCAATTTTCTGCAGGTTATGAGGGCTTTACTATCGAAGGGTCGGACTGTGGAGATGAGGGTACGAAGCGATGCAAGTACGGAAAGCGCACTTTAACCTGCGTGATTAACAGACTCTATTGCGGGGGCGGCGCCAGTATAACTCACAGTAGAAGTCCATTTCTAAGAGTTATCAAAGCAGAGCCTTGGTGTGGCACAGTCCTAGGCGTCAGGCCAGGTTGTACTAGTCAAGGGGGGGTGTGTGCACGATAGCTTGGTACCTGTAATCCAATAAATATTATCTAGACTCAGGGGGGACGTCGGAAACACATATGGTCCAATGTCAACGGCGCTCTTGCCCTAAGAAGCTGGGTAGTTTACTTTCAGATGCTCCTTTCGAAGGGTCCTGCTTTGTTACGACTGTTGTTAATTTGGCCACCTTTGAAGATTTCGATGTGTGTTGTAATCGCCATGTAAGATGTGGTGTATATATGACTATACTTTCCTTTGGCAATTATATCATTCTATTGAATGATTGTGTACAAGGGCAACCTATGCTCTCTAGCTCATTGGCCATAAGCTTGCCATGGCTGAATTTCAATTCGCACGTTGAGGCAATGTACTGGGAAATGTGTGCAGTCCATTGACCTTGAGGACAGCTACAAGCCACACAGGGTCCAGAACATAACCAGTAATACATGGAAGGACTCCAGAATGGGATATACCAGACTCGTGATGATTCTCTTTCTAATTGCTGATAAGAACCGTACGTTTCCAGACATTAATAAGTATCATAGTTTCACATTGGTGTATCTGTAAAACATCTCGTCAAAAGCTACTAGCATGGTCTAGTGAGTGCAGAATCTGATTTGTTGCTACTTTAGTGCGAGACCCAACCATTTGCGGCAACCTAGTGACAGGCTAGTGAGTTATCAACAAATGGAAGTCGTGTACCAATCAGGAATCACTTCTCAAAACGGTAGTCGGATACCGGAGCCTAAATGTAGCACATGATGCTCTTGTGAATCTACGGCCTATCGGTTTCAACACCTTCAGAACCATGGCCACTGCAGCACCACTCATAGCAGACACAGGAAAGGGTAACCTTGAGCATAGCGCGCACTCGTCCGATTTTCTCTCGTGCGAGAAGCAGAACAACGTCTGCGCAGAGACCGTTGGAGGAAAAATTGAGGACGAGGCTGGGCAAGATGAGAAGTGTCCAACATTTTACACTAGATATAGACCATATATTCTTTCCGCTGTCGCGGCAGCGATATTAGGTTGGTGGATAAGTGCAACTATTTTGCCTGCTACTCGCCATCGTTGGTACGCCCAATGTCGATCTGTTCATTATGTCGTTGTTCACGAAACCAGGATTGTTCAAACATTTTTCGCCTGGGCCTTCATCTTGTGAGCTGACTCCGTCTATTTCAAATATAATATTAACACGAATCAAGCATCATTGCTTTCCGCTTTATTCCCAACTCGATCGTGTCAAAACCCGTCGGTGCCATCTGGAAAACCACTGTTCAGCGCCCGTTTTATAGGTTTTCGTATCGTACGAGACTTGGGCTTGGATGGATTTGCTTATTTGCGATTATCTTCGGCTCTGCTTTCGGTTTTCCCCTGCAAGAGGTGCGTGGTTAGGAAATGAAGCTGCTCGTCAATTGACTTTGTGTCCAGAACACCACGTATAGTGATCGAGCCATCTCTGTCTTTGGGCTTTTCGTTTTTCAGTGTGCTTTCTGGCTTACCTCAAGCAACAGGAAAGCGATTCCCTGGTCTGTGACACTCTTTCCATCATCTGTCAGGTGTTGATCATTGGCAAGGCCTACTGTCATCGTCGGCCTCTTCCTTCAGCAGGCAATCGCATTATTTGTGTTAAAGAGTAGTGCTGGCTTCTCAATTTTTCATTGGATTGCCACTCTAGCAGCAGACTTCTTGACCCAGGCTGATGCTGGTTCTGGTTTCTTTTTCGATGCCGAAACACTGCAAAAGCATTGGTTCTTTGTCAACACAGTATGTCCTTTAACCATGTTTTGAGGATGAATCAAGACTTATTAGAGGTTGCGGTAGCTTGGGGCTATCATTTTCTTCGTTGCCTTTGTCCAGATGATGTATTACATGGGTGTAATGCAATGGATTATTAAGAACTTGTGAGTCCAAGTTTTGTTCTATTAACTGATGGATTTAGCTCTTTCAGTGCCTGGTTCTTCTTCAAGCTTATGAACGTATCTGGTGCTGAGGCTATCGTCGCCGCTGCCTCTCCTTGGATTGGACAAGGTCAATCTACTGGGACAAATAGGAAAGCTGTTTCTGACAAGTCCCTGTAGGAGAGTCTGCTTGTCTCGTTAAGCCTTATGTTGATCGTGCGTGATTTCAATTCAAACTCAAATCTCTCATTTATCTCGTCTTCAGTTATGACCAGGTCTGAACTTCGTGAGTCAATTACATTACTTTTGGACTGCTAAACGGTAAATCCAGATCTGTGTATGACCTCTGGTTTTTCCACTATTGCCGGTTCTGTTATGACTGCTTACATCAATCTTGGAGTTCCTCCTACAAACTTAGTCACTTCTTCGGTCATGAGTATCCCTGCTTCGATTGCGATTAGCAAGATACGCATTCCTGAACTCGAGGAACCAGTCACTCGTGGTCGTGTGCTGATCGATCGTGGGGAGCAGAAAGGCAAACGACCGGTCCGTGCCCTAGATTTCTATTATTTCCTTCCTTATCTTTCTATGAAGGCAAACGCTGTCCATGCTTTCAGTCAAGGTGCCGTCTTTGGTCTTATTGTTGCGGGCCAAATCCTGTAAGTCTTTATCATTGTTCAAGATACTGTGTATCTTAACTTCTACAATAAGAACAAATATCTTAACCATCCTAGCTCTGGTTGCGACGTGAGAGATACTTTTTGTTGCATTTTACTAGCTGATGAACATAATTTGACTCAGCATCAATGGGCTCTTGACCTGGATTGGGCGAGGGTTCGGTATCCACCATCTCACCCTCGAGCTGATCATCGGGTATATCTTCTACCCCATCACCTTTCTGCTAGGTTGCCCTCGCGCTGAGATATTGCGTGTCTCTCAGCTGTTTGCTACAAAACTCGTTGCAAACGAATTTGCTGCCTATACGAATCTTCAGTCCATTGCTCACAGCGATAATCCCCTGAGCCCACGTGCATATACCATTGCCTCTTATGGACTTTGTGGATTCGCCAACCTTGGATCATTGGGTATTCAGATTGGTGTGCTAAGTGCTTTGGGACCTTCGCGCAGTAGGGTTGTCGCTCAAATTGCGCTGTCGGCTATGGTTTGTGGATTCATCTCCACACTTCAAACCGCCGGTATTGTGTATGTGGTCATTTTCAATTCCATATATTTCACCACACTGATTCATGTCACAAGTGGCATGCTTGTGTAATATAATGACTTCTGTTGTCGAGTGTGGTTGTGCAATACTGGAAATAATGTCAATATGCATGGTTGGCATATATTCCTCGGTGTTGGCAGTCCATTCTACCTCTATTCGAGCAGCTATTCGACCATCATAATTTCAATTGCTTGTCTCAGGCACTCTGGTGCATAATGTCATTGAAATGATTGCCCTTCAACTGTAAACATTCCTCGTTGGTAACGTGCGTCTTATCAACACATCAATTAACGCTTACAGCAGACTTACAGCAGCTATTGCGTGATCCCGTTGATCAAATGTCCACTGTGATGATTGAGAAAGTGGATTAATATAGAATGGAAATCATACTCATCTTGTATGAGGATTCGTATTTCTGATGGTATCCATCATCTCACTAGCTTAAGTCTCACATATTTGCCAAACCAGACAGACCTACCAGGCCTCCACCTGTTCGACTAATATTTCCGACATCGATAATTAGACCATTGACTTGGTGAGCAGCCGTGCTGAGGGTACCCAACAGCCGCTCTTGGTACACCTATCAAACGCCATTTTTATTGGTTTCGATGGCTCTACCACTCATACCACATTTTGATGGCTTATGCTTACGACTAGATGAACACATGTCATTTTCATTTCCCAGTAGCCTACAATTTTCCAAGACGATGTCCACCAGTCACCATCTTCGCCTCTTCAATAATTATGCTCGCAGCGCGATGAACATCCTCATCATTGGTACGCTCCGCACCAACGACAAACCGAATACAAAAAACACCATTTAAATCGGTCTGCGTCAAAAGAATATCGTTACGAGAGCAGAGACGGGAGTAAAGGACTTTCGTAAATCGATTCACTGACTCAAGTGTGGATTCGTTCTGGATAGAGAGTGATGTTGTAGGTGGTTGAGATGGGTTGGCAGGCAATGAGATAGTTGTCGATGATGCTAGTGATGAGAGGGCACTGGGAGAGATGCGGAACACGCTGAGAGAGAGAGAAGGTTCAGTGAAGAGCTCGAGGAGGTTCGATTCGGCGAGTTTGGCTTGGAAAACCGTGTTCAAATCAATACACTAAATACAATGTCAATAATTTGATTTTGTGTCGAGTGCTAGAGGAGTGGAACGTACACGTCTGATGTATGATCTAAATCCCTCTTTTCCATAGCCCCGGAATACAAACCAGAGTTTCAGTGAACGGAAGCGACGTCCGAGAGACAGATGCCAATTACGATAATTAACCACAAGTCCTTCAGAGAGGAAAGCTCCTTAACAGTTTGGTGACAGGAGCATCAAAGACATACCAGAGTCCTCTTCTCCTGTTCGTAGGTACATGGGAGTGATTTCCAAAGCTTTTGTCAGCAATTTGCGATCACGGACCCAAAAGCCAGAGCAATCAAAGTTAACGAGGCCCCACTAGGTTGTATCAGGTGTTTTGCTCTTCAACGAGAATAGTGACATACTTTATGGAAATTGGTACAGAAAGATGTGGCTATTTCGTTGATTTCTGGAAGGTATAATTTCTCGCGATATTCTGGGCAGCACAGGGCGATACCTGCCCAAGCAGCGTCGACGTGGATCCAGAGCGAAGGATGATCTTTAACTGATAAAGATAATAAGTCTGAAAACTTGAAAATATAACTAACCAACATACCAACTTGTCTGATTTCTGATAGATTGTCAACAGCACCGGAAGACGTCGTTCCAACCGTCGGAACTGCAGGTATGAAGTTGATAGAAGACAAAAATAAGATAAGAATTTAGATCATACTGAGGATAAATGGGTGATTTCCGTTCTTCAAATCCTCCTCCAAGGCTATCTTCAACGCACTTCCGCGCAAAGCGTACCCATCCACGGCTTCAACTTCAATCGCACGTACCTTCAAATCAAGTATTTTCCCGGCCTTGAGTCCAAGAGAATGTGTTTGAGTAGTCGTGTACACGATCAAGGATTCATGGGGTACTTCAGGATGGGTAGAAGTGTAACGTGTGCGGGCAGCCACGATCGCAGTCAGGGCAGAATCAGATGCAGTGGTCTATTTTTTATGAATGTGAATTATCAAGGAGGGACGATGAAAACAGGCAAACTTACTTGTATTACACCGCCTCCTTTGCCTGAAGAATTGAAAAATATATTGTCTAGACCTAGAAGACCAGCTGCCCAGTCCATCATAAGGATCTCGAGCTCTGTACAGGCTGGACTGGATGCCCACTAAGGATGACATTGTCAGAGTCGATTGGGGCGCCTTCGCCTCACACTCACGTTGAATCCAGGGTTACCGGCACTGCTAATCAACAAGTCTGCGATCATTCCCTCGAATGTGCACGCAGCAGGGTAAAAACCGAAGAATAAAGGATGTTGCCAGAGTGTCAATCCTGGTAAGATCAACTTGCTATAATCATCCAGGATCTCATTAAAAGGTTGGCCTGTTTGTGGCAAGTCTGGAGGGATATGTTTAAAGAGATAGCCTGGAGAGACAGAGGATTTGACTGGGAGTGAGGACAGGGAGTAATAGTAATCGCAAATCCGGTCTATGGTTGCGTAGCCCGCTTTACGGAATCTGGTGAAGGGATTGGTGTCAATCGCTCAGAATGGAGATATACGTACTCCTCGATATGCATGAGTGCTTGTGTGGTAGGGCAGAGGTGTCATTTGCGACCCTTTAAAACAGACTAATTGCTATGACTTTATTTGGAATTTCCCACTAATGATCGACATATATGATGCTTTCCTGACTAGTGTAGAGACACATGCTATGTAACATCCTCTCTTCTCCTCTTCTCTTCTCTTCTCTTCTCTCTTTTATTATTTAAGTAGGCTTCCTACCACAGACTGTCTTCGAACATCGGGTAATGAATTGATGATTTTTTTAGAAAAGATCGACACATAGGATTACAAGAAAATCGGCTCAGAAGTTACTAATCAACTACTCTGCTTGTGGTGAAAAATTGTTTTCCGCCACCGCATCGTTCTTTCTTCCTTGGTCTCTAACAACCTCTGGGTGTAATCAATCACATAAGATAGCTTCTAGGGACTTTGATACCTATGTTAGTCATGTTTAGCTGCCTTCTCATTGTCTGCGATTCTGGTATCGGATCTTACAATTCTACGCTTGTTGACTCAGACAATGGATGTCAGAAGCATATAAAATTGATAGGGTCCTGGTTCATGGAAACCCCGAGGTTGAGATGTGGCGATCGAAGGAAGGTTGAGGATCATATTCCGCAGGGACTGTTATCGCACACCCTTTGCCTGTTATGGAGCTGTGTAAATACAAATGGTAGCAGATTTGATTTAAAAAAAACGGTCCTAGTTCGTGACTAGTCTTTATCTAGTTAGTACTTTGTATATGGAGAAAGAACAAATAACATTGGGTGACTTCCCGTAAGGATCTGAGAAAATCTGAGGATGTAGTGCACGTGTGAAATTCCAGTCTGAGAAAATCTGGGATGAATTTGATTCCCATAATAAGTTTTCAGGTGTGACATTACGTTGTCACATTGTTAATCCAGCTTCATTTTATATCAGAGACGACATCTGTATATGGTAT
>Ga0153935_1000503_pt1 | contig 9384 bp, 8 predicted proteins | sample TSNJ019MetaG_FD_104677 | JGI IMG/M metagenome (GOLD analysis project Ga0153935, IMG submission 104677) | Attine ant fungus gardens microbial communities from New Jersey, USA - TSNJ019 MetaG | ecosystem: Host-associated > Fungi > Mycelium > Unclassified | place: USA: New Jersey, Wharton State... | reverse complement strand
CCCAATTGTCCAAAACCCTCAACACCACGATCCCAAAATCCATCTTCTTCTCTTTCACATCCTCATCAACAATAAACGTCTGAACATTCTTCGTCGCGGCGATATCATATGTAAAATTGGCAATCCGGAGGAACGGCAGGTCATGTATCAATGTTTGAGGATACTCTTCTTCCACGCTTCCTTCCTCGATTTCTCTTGGCCCCGCCACTTTCTTCCGCGCTTCAATAACTTCCTGATATTTCTTCGCATTCTCTTCACCTTCAACCATTCCCCAAACTTCACATCGTCTCGGCGCACTACCAACATCGAGTGCCACCTCTTTCGCAACATGATCAATAGTCACTTCGTCAATAACCACAGGAGCGGCAAGGCTGACACCCAGTTGACCTTGAGATCCAGCAAATGGCCAACAATAACCAGAGTGTGATTCATGATGTAGAGCTGTCACTGGCGGCCGACCAACAGCAGATCCATACCCTGAGAAAAAGCCGAGGATCTGACCCTTCAGATCGCGAGGTTGAAGGTCAAAAGAAGTAGAAGTGAGGGATGGGATGACTCGAGCACCGCTAGAGTGCATTGCATAGTCAGTTCTGGCGATGGTGTCTTTGCTGAAGAGGGAAATCGCATCATCAACGATCTCGGTAACAAAAGTCTTGAGATCTTGTCCTCCAGGCACTCTCACCGTCGGTATCTTGGTATTAACGCTGGTGGAGATTGCTTTCTTTCCGAGTTCAATGGCTTCTTTGACTCCACCCTCAATACCTCCAATCCGATCCTCCAACACTCGCAATTTGACACGCGCCTCTTCGTCACTGATATGTTCCACACGATGTTGTCGGTGTTCTTGCTGCCGTTGCCTTTCTTGTGCCTTCAGCTGCATTTCAAGGGACTCGATGTCAAGCTTAACCGAGTTCACACTTCTCCCAAGCAAAAGTGCATCTTTAATCTTTACTTCTGATTCTACAAGACGCCTACTCTCAGCTGTCACACGACTCTCGAGGGCTCCAAGTCGGTCCATAAGCTCTGAATGCGACCGAGCGCCGTCTTCTGTCTTTTCTCGTGTCTGTTCTGAGTCTTGCAAGAATTCAGAGAGAGCGTGTTCTAGCCGCTGCAACCGTTCTGCAAGTTCAGTGATATCACCAGCTGGGGCTTCTGGAGGGACAAAGATAGGCCGTGGCGATGGTTGGAAGAGTGACAGTGATGGGAAATGAGATTTACTGTCTGTTTCTATTAGACCATACCAAACCCCAAACAAGAGTGCCCCAATTGTGAGGATAACAACCACCGACAGGTTGGATGACCGCAACCATAGGACTGGTCTAATAAATGCGCCGTCGTAGATGATCCCAAATATACGACCACAGACGAAAAAGAGACTCGTGACAAGAGATATCGAGAGTTTCACAATCATCAGAAGACTCTTAATGATACCACGGACTAAATGGCCAAGAAGACTGCCGACAGAAAACTTGTTCGACTCTCTTGAAGACCGTGACGATGATCTCGGCCGGCGTCGCGACACAGGTTTCTCATGACTTCGTGCGTGCCTCTGGGATGAGAGGTCCAAGAGTGCTTCCTCCGGGACCTCGGATATTGAGGTGAGGCCTTGCTCCGCTGTCTTGTACGAGACATCCTGTATGGATGCGTCTTGGGCCCCTTCAAAAATGAGGGGTACTGAGAGGCGTGAGGATTGAGGCATGGAACGTGGGACAGACAAGCGCCGCTGAGCTTGAGTCAATTCCTAATTTCATGAGCATATAATTACTCATAAGCAGTACATGAAACGTACAAGTTCAATGCTGGATTCTTCAGCACTTTCACTTTCTTCATCATCTTGACCAGTGACATTCGACATGGTCCCTCGGTTCTTCCGCTTCTTTTTCTTGTCTGTGGAAAGCACTGGTAGAGTCGTCAGAGGCCCTCCAACTAAGTCATTCTTCTTTTTCTTTCGTCTCTTTCTACGTTTGTCGTCGTCAGAATAATCTTCGTCAGCGCTTTCTATTTCAGATACAGGAGGCTCGTAAGCTCGGTTATCCAAAGGTATTCGACCACGTCTCTGGATTGGAACAGGGCCACGAGGCTGTTGAGAGTCTTCAAATTCTCGCTCCTCCGTTGAATAGTCATAGCTTATGTTATTAACGGTATTTCCGTTTGATGAATTAGAACGGTCTTCTAGTTCAAGTGATAACTGCCGCACGTAGTAAGTTGCGGGTTCAAGTATGTTCTTTGCAGCATCCACGGCGTGTTCAAAAGGGCTTTTCCCTCGTCGGGTCGCTGATGCAGAAGTGTTTGCAGCGTTTTCGCCTTCCGAATCGGGAGCCGAAAGATTTTTTGAAGTTGGTCTCCTCGAGAGAGGTGGACGTGAAGAAGGACGCGGGTGTGCAAAACGCCGAAGATATGTCGTTTGAGTTTCTTTCTCATATTCCACTGAGGTGCTCCGAGGAAGATTTCGGCGTGTGGTACCAGAAGCCCACGCATTGTTGGGATTAGAGGCAGGGATCATGTTGTTTGTAGCAGCGAGATGAAGAACGTTGGCAAGATTGACGGAGGTACCGTGCACTGACCACTTTTCGGGCTGTGGAAGCTCAGTAGTGATCTGTGAACCTCCTGCACGATTGATGATGGCCTCGCGCTGATTGATCTTTGCAAAGTGGTCAGGGTCCTGGATGGAGGTACCTGGAATGGAGCGCTGATGAGGTAGAAAGTGAGATTCTGCAGTTGGTGCGCTGAGGAACGATCAATTATGGTCAAGTTGGAAGAAAAAATAACGAACCTGTGAGAGCTAGAAGTTGATAGACTGGGATGTTGAGATGGGTTTTTTCCAAGAAAAGTGTTGTGATCGAGACGTCTACCCTGGCCGAGAGGTGTTCCTTCAAATGACATGTAACTGTTCTTGTAGAACAGCAAACGCTCTCGTTGGTTCAAAGCAAGATAGATGAAGCAGTGTTGCACACGGCATTTGTTTATATCCCACGCTATTCACGTGCTCATCTCCATCTATCTGCCTTGCGATCATGCAGTAGTCATATGCACAACGCTCCTGTCTCGATGCTGGTCATTGTGTAATTTGGTTCCTGTGTTGATTCTGTTTCATCGTTCCAGAAAATAAAGAGAAATAGAAAACATATGTGATGAATTAGTGTGACAGGGCTGTTAATTTTCGGTCATAGTCCTGACTATTACAACATTGGTACCCCGTTACTTGTAACAATGCCATTCAAAGTGGTCAACTGGATTTGCTTACGCGATGGATTTTAATGCAATCAAAGTGATGCATCCGTGACTTTTTCAATGCCCACCTCGATGGAAAATTGGATACATATATAACTACGACTGGAGGTGGCTCAGAAAGAATATTTATCCCCCTGATCCTGCACAAGATCTATTTTTGTTGAGAATCTACCCAGTCCATTTCTGCAGATTGTTAGGTATACTCCACCAGGACGACAATTCGTTTCTGAGTTATAGTCTTCAATGCTGGGCCTAAAACCAGGAACTAACTGATTTTCTTGATCGGATACCTCTTGAGTGATAATATGTCAGGTATCACGCTCACTGTGCCGCTTAACTCCAGTAGCATCAACTACCACAACTCAATCGGACGCGGATGCGGCATCTTGCTTGCGATCACGCACAAATAGTGACAACAGATCCGCACAAAAGATACTTCTTCAGTACAAGGCGGACTTGAACCTCGAGCCAATCTCTTTCTTCCGACCAGCCTGCGCTGAATATGCCACTATACAGGACAATCTATTTGGTCTTTAGATACAAACCTGCTGCGACCCATTGATAAGCTCAGAAATATTTGCACCATAGCTATTTCCATTCAGCCGTGGACGTTCAGGCAAGGTCACTTCCGTTGAAAAATCTACCAACAAGGACTTTGTGGTTCATCTACTCCTAAACCTCGATGTTCGCCTTCAACTTCTTGCCAACTCAACTGCTGCCCTGATTTTGCTTCTCAAGCTCAGATGTCTTGGACATCTGCCTTCGACCCTCGTACAACATCCCCACAGTCATAGTCATGGCCTTCGCTTCCCAGGTCAAGCTTAGGCCCATCAGCCACTGGAGCGGCTACTCCAGCTTTTTTTCCTTTCTTTGCTTTGGTTTTAGTGGGCTCCTGTTGCACCTCGTTCCCCCCGAACCGCACTTTCCAACCATCAATTAACTCCTTAGGGATCCTCTGGAACAAATGAGACGTTGTCCCTATCTGATGACCTGCAAGAATATCGTTCGATAATCTCGATGGAACAGTTCGATCTGGAGCGTTTAGTTGCCTGAGGATAGACTCAGAGGTGGCAGGCATGAAGGGATATATAAGGACGGAAAGAACGTATATGAGATTGGTAGCTCTTGAGATGACCTGTGCGCATCGTATGGGGTTTTCGGTCATCAACTGTTTATTGAGACCGGAGGACTGGAGGTAACTATTTCCGCGCATGGATATCAGCATGACGGTTTGTAGACCTAGGCGTAATTTCACAGCCTCCATGGCATTAATATAGTCATTTAAGAGACTGTTGACGTTTTCAATAAATTCTGAACCAAAAGCGTCACTGGAAGAATATGGACCAGGTGCGTCCTTGCTATCGGGGATAATGCCCTCGTACTGTGATGAGACGAATCTGAGGGTACGATTGACAAAATTTCCGAAACTGAAACAATATTGTAAGCGTCATAAAATGTCTCTATGATAGTATTTACTGACTTGTTCAACAGGACATTGTTGTTCGCAGCAACCTGAAGCAAAGAGGTTACATTATGGGAATGGAAGACAAAAATTTCTTACACAATCATCCCAGGAAAACATAGCATCAGCTGTTTCTGGCCGTGTGGACAACAGATAATACCTCCAAACAGACGAAGGAATTCCGGTTTCCTTTGCGCCAGGACCAAACACACCACGGTTCTTGCTCTTTGAAAACTTACCACCTTCATAGTTGAGGTATTCTGTTCAGCGGTCGGAAACTCTGACTCATTACATTCCCAAATTTCGTTCATTTAGCTTACCCGTCGTTGAGAGATGATGCAACTTCGTCCAGTCACGGCCATCTCCTATTTGGATTGACGGCCAATAAACGGTGTGAAAGTAAACGTTATCCTTGCCCATGAATTGATAGAGTTTGACATTTTGCGGGTTGAACCACCAATGTTTCCATTGGGGTGTAAGATTCGCAGTTATACTTGGGTATCCAATAGGAGCGTCGAACTAATGAGTATAAGAGATATTGACGAGACCATAAGGGTTCGTGACGCACCCAAACATCTGGCAACTATTTAGCAATGTGGGAGGCTTTACTGATTTTGGGACGTACAAAGAACCTTTCCCCTCATTCCATGCTCGTCTTCTCCTTCTACAGGAACAGGAACCCCCCATGAAAGGTCGCGAGTCAGAGGAGTAGGTAACAAGCCACTCTTGAGGCGAGCATCGATAATCTCTCCTTCATGATTGACAACGGCATTCTGTGACCACTTGCCGACTTTGGATGATTGCTTAATCCACTCCTCAGTGCGTGATTGTATGACATCAAGTTTTAGGTACATGTGGACGGATATCTTTGTCGTAACTTTGTGTGTCTTGTCAATCAAGCAGCGCGGTTCCTTCAACTCAACAGCGTCGAGCGTTCTACTGCAACTGTCGCATTGGTCGCCGCGAGCATCCTGGATTTCATGAGAATTACATAACCTCACTTGAAGTTGACTCACCTCATATCTACAATGGGGACAGATACCCTCTACGAAACGATCAGCGAGAAACCTAGAAGGATCTTCAGATCAAGATTATCCGCGAAAGTCTCATGATGGAATGAAATTACTTTGAACAGCCCTCGCAATATGTTTGCTCCTTTTCGAGCTTTTCGAGTAGCCCATGATGGCCCAGGTTCAGGAATATCTCCTGCGAGATTCTGAGGTGACATTAGTGCAAGTCTGACATAAGATCAGACGAATAATTTGACTCAGTATGCTGTGGTGTTGAAGTGCGACCAAAGTAATCAAATCTGATAGTAGATTCAACATCACGGCATATCAATGAGAACAAGAGGCGCACCCAATGTCAAACCAATCATATGTGTCTTTGTGAAGAGCATGGTACTTGTCACATAGTACTTTTGGTGTGAGGCCCTCTTTGAGCGCTTGTGTTTCTGTCGCTGTCCCGTATTCATCTGTCCCACAGATGTAGAGAGTCCTACGATTTCTCGTCCCTGAGAAAAGAGTATCAATAGATTTCTATGATGACCAGCATGTACGAACGGCTATATCTACACGAGATTTGAGATCGGGTGACCAACAGCGTAGTGCCGACACATACCTACTATAAACGTCTGCACTGAGCAAACTGCCAATGATATTTCCTGTAGGTACCATGAGCGTGCTTGATGTAGTATGAAAATTCGGATCATTGACCAAGATGTGGTACATTGTTACAGTACGGTAGGGCAGAAGTAACAAGCACGTTTTCTTCGCCCTCTTTCGGCAATCTGGATTGGTGCTTTAAAAATTCGCAAATCAGGAGTCATAGCGGAAAGCATACTCGGCGGATTGACCGGGCGGAGCCACTGTCCGAAGAACATCCTGTGTGATTGTGTGAGCCATGAATGCCAGCGCAAAGCTTGTGAGTGAAATTTTGAAGGCAGAGATATCGAGAAAGATAAAAGGTCTGATTCGGGGTCCTCATCACATGTATCACTCAATTATCTAATTTTCTGAACTCACTGTGATATCGTTGGCACACGACGAATAGTGTGGATGCAGCTTGAGCTGGTATATCAGATATGTGGATTTTCTGAATTGTATCGGCTCAAGCTGCATCACTTGGCATACAGTTTGGTTAACTGTCGATAGAAGATTTCTTATTTCTCCATTTTCTTGTACATATTTAAAAACGAATATTAGATGTTTGACAATTGAAGTGCACCTGAGAGTACAAACATATTTCAATTGAAGAAAACTCAATCGAAGACTTTGGATAGTGATCTAATCACTCGCGTCACGGGCGTTAATGGGACTCGTACCATTTGCGGACGTTACAACAGCATGCATAAATCCGAGCGCTTTTAATTGACACTTTACTCGTTCTTCTTCACTTCACCCCGTCCATGTCGTGGCTTAGGTATGTAAACTCCATCTTCATGGTTTGTCTTTTTTAAAGCAGACGCAGAAGTGCTATTGGGAGTCTCTCTCGCCCATTCTCGGGCACGCAGCCTGAACTTACTCCCAGAGCAGTCATGATCGGGCTTGCAATTGGTTGTGTCGTTTGTTTCACGAATCTAAGCTTGGGGCTTCAGTCTGGCTGGATTTCCATGTGGGCAGCTCTTTTCCGCCCACTTCTTTTAGCCAAACTCACATTCATCCCTCAGGATGTCCATTCAGTCTGCGCTAATTGGTTTCCTTATTTCCCGAATGCTTAGGACACCACTGACACCCCAAGAGATCATCGTTGTCCAGACGACATCCGTCGCAACTGGAACTATGCCTTTGGCCGCCGGTTTTGTTGGTATATTACCAGCTCTCGGATTGCTCTCGGAGGAGAGAGATGGGACACCACCTATTCATTTGTCCTGGCTTGCAGCTGTAGGATGGTCATGTTCAATAGCCTATTTTGGGTGCGTCCAGAGCCTCCCTTTTGACAATCGTCTGACCCATTGTTTCACAGAGTATTCCTCTCTCCTCCCATCCGCAAACAAGTGGTATATCACCTATTAAAGCCATAAGCTGCAGGATAACTGATTTTCGAACCAGGTGATTGAGGAACAGTTACCGTTCCCATCGGGCACTGCAACAGCGCAACTGATCAACGTATTACACCGACTCCCCCCACCAGACACATCAATAAGACGAAGACGCGGGTATCGTGAGTTGGACACGGAGGCAGAGAACGAGGAAGTGGAAAACGTAGAGGCTACTTCACCCCATGCTCCTGGTCACGACGAAGAGCGAGTGATGGTCGAACAGGACGGATGGCATACGCTGATTTGGAGCTTTACTTTTGCTGCATTGGTTAGCGTAAGTACCCCACTGTGTTCCTTGGAAGACACGCCTCATCATGATCAGCTCGCAGCCTACTTCTTCCCAGTCTTGTTCGCCATACCGCTTTTCGGGGGTTACCTAGCGAAACAATGGCTCTGGTACTTCACCCCGAGTCTGTCATACGTCGGTCAAGGCGAGCCTTTTGTCTAGTAATACTTGAATTATCTGGCTTATGCCGTGTCCAGGTATCATTATGGGATTTCCTACCACCTTGAGCATGAATCTAGTATGTCTTGAATTAAATACGACGCATTGGCCCAGCTGATTCTCACGTAGGGCATGTTTGTTGGCTGGGGTATCCTTTCTCCCCTTTCAAAATACTCGGGCTGGGCCCCGGGCCCTACAGGAGATATGTCATACGGTGCTCGTGGATGGATACTGTGGACAGCTCTTGGCATTATGTGCGCTGATAGTCTGATATCTTTGCTCCCGGTGGCAGTAGAGTATATTTTCGACCTTGTTCGGCAGCGTCGAATTCGTCTTTTGGAGAATGGCGATACACAAAGAGTAGACAGCGAAACTGAAACCGAAGATCGACTAGTGCCAACAGATTGGGTCGTTTGCGGCGTTTTGGGCAGCATCATTATCGGAACTATTCTAGTCTGGCTGGTGTTTGGAAACGAAGGTATTAAACCTTGGGCCACTGTTCTCGGGTTCATGCTCGGAACGCTGTTGAGCATCATTGGGTAAATTCTGCTGATCATGATGATAATCATCCGGCTGACTCGGTAACACCAGCGTTCGTGCTCTCGGAGAAACAGATCTGAATCCCGTTTCCGGCCTTGGAAAGGTCTCACAGCTCTTCTTCGCGTGGATTCAACCGGGCAATGTTGTTGCAAACATTATCGCAGGTGGTGTAACAGAAGCTGGTGCACAGCAGTACGCCATCCCTTCTCGTTCTTCCAAGAGTATTGCTGATTCTTTCTCCAGAGCCGGTGACTTAATGCAAGATCTCAAAACGGGACATTTATGTCATGCGTCACCACGAGCGCAATTCTATGGACAACTCATTGGCTCTTCTGTATCAATTATCGTGACCGCAACGGCGTTTATCTTGTACAATCATGCCTATACTATACCTGGACCATCTTTCCCCGCGCCCACTGCATATGTCTGGTTAAGTCTTGCAAGACTTTTGCGTACGTGTGTTATGATAAGTTATTGTATATTGCCAATTGATTGATCTAAATGATAGGTGACGGTCATTTACCGGAGAAGAGTACCCTATTTATGGCCGTGTTTGCTTCTGTATTCGCGGCCCTAGCGATGCTGAAAGTTTATGCTGTCCGCCGTCAGTCGTATTGGGCGAAATGGATCCCATCTGGGGTTGCATTCGCTGTCGGTTTCTTGAAT
>Ga0153935_1000426_pt1 | contig 10149 bp, 6 predicted proteins | sample TSNJ019MetaG_FD_104677 | JGI IMG/M metagenome (GOLD analysis project Ga0153935, IMG submission 104677) | Attine ant fungus gardens microbial communities from New Jersey, USA - TSNJ019 MetaG | ecosystem: Host-associated > Fungi > Mycelium > Unclassified | place: USA: New Jersey, Wharton State... | reverse complement strand
GTATGTCTGAGGATAAACCTCAGACTTAACAACATCTTTTGCTGCTTGTCTAACTTCACTTTTTTGAACACTTTGATTATCAAATCAAGCAATCACAAATCAGTAAGTGGCCATTTGTGATAAGTTTGGTGTAGTCCCCTTACAGTCCATTGTCCATTAATGTCTGGATCTATATATTCAGTTAGCTATCTGAGTTTTTGCTATTCACCAGTAATTTTTGTTGAGGTCAGCATCTATTCTATTAGCCTAATATATGTTCTGAAACTCCTGGTGTATTCATCCCATCTTGGAGTACTTAGGCTCAGAGCCAGTGGCATATATGGTAACAAAGGCATTCTAGCAGTATTTCTTGTTGGTGGTTGTAGTATTGATAGTCAGATTAGTTATGAGTTCAAAGTGTTACCAAGAAGTTTGGGGAAAAGAATTGATGCTTTCTCTAGAAGATCTTCTTCTAGAGTTGGTTTCTTAATGATAGTTGCTAGGGGATCATTTCTCAAAATGTTGAAGAGTCCTAGTAAAGATAGTCTACTCCTGTCCACTACTATCTTGACAAAAGGGTTAGGCTCACTGTCTGATGGCAATCCCAGTTTGGGGTATGGTAAATTGTTAAATCCATAGTTGAAAGAGTTGGTAAGGCAAATCTAGTTCATCAAGGGTTTTGAGAACACTTCAACAGTTGTTCTGGGTTAGGTACTAGTTTAGTAGTTCTGGCTCATTGTGCTGCTGAAGTCTGTTGACTTTGGGTTCTAGTTTCTAAAGGAATGTTCTTTTGAAATGAGTGTCATATACCAGAAATTCAGTATTAATTATTATTTATATTTATTTTCTTTTTATTTTATTTCTAATTCCTACTTCTAAACTCCTAATTTGTCTACTCCTATAGAATCATGATATAGACTAAAACACTTGAACTACAACTCCTATTCTAGAATTGGTATAAGTACTCTACTAGTATATTGTAATCTCTTAGTTCATAGATTCTGTCAGATAGGTAGGGAGCAGTAGTGTGGGAAGGCTAGAAATATACTGTGAATTATCTATGAATGTATACTCTATGTTCTAGAAAGTGATGCAAAGAGTGGAGTCAGAGAATGGAATATGTTACTTACTAGATGAAATGAAAGATATTGCTCTCTGGTCCCATAGTCTTACAGCTGGTCTGGAGGGAACACAAAGTCTGTAGATTCTATCAGGAATGCAGAGTGGAATAAGAATTAGCTAATAGTATAACTCCAAGATGGCATAGATCATGGAAAATAAGTACTAGCTAATGACAGAAATAGAATATACTTATACTCTGAGATATGTAACCTAAGGAGCAGAAGCTCAGAGATGACAGTAAGAGACAATCTTGGCTTCAATGTATATGTTGTACCCCAATCTTCTATCACAAGTGATCATTGATTTTGGAGGCAAGGAGTAAACATTAATCTATAAACTGGGTTGCTACTATATATCTACTCTGTATATATACTATAACTAGAATAGAAGAGAACCAGTCTGAAATGTGATACTCCTACCCCTAACTATGTAAAAGATAAATAATAAAGAAAAGAAAATAAATAATAAAATATAACCAAAAATTTGGTATATGATAGTACTTCCCTCTCAAGGCTAAGCCCTCAAAGCCCCAATGCATAAGCAATTCAATTATCATCTGATTGGCTGAATAAAAGAACTTTACTAAATTTTTTCATTCTTGATCCCCAACTATTACTATGTCCACCAATATAGACACTATAAACACCATTGTTACTGTTGATACCATTAATATTGTTGACCTCACCCTTTCTGATGACAAAGCCTACAAACAAGAGAGGTTACACTGTTATAATGAGCTCTAGAAGCAAAAAAAGAAAGAGGCTGCTGAACAATTACAATGTAAACAGGACTATCTCACTGAGAAGAAACAACAGGATGAACTCATAGAGCAACTCTGGCTTCAGCAAGAAAAAGAGGAACAAGATTGTCTCTGTAAAGAAAAAGAAGAAGAGGACAAATACATAGAGCAGGAGAAAACTACCAATGCTGTCACAGTTGTACTATAGACCAGTAGTCACATACTGTATGGTTTACCACTATACCAAAAGGGCAATGTTAGCAAGACTACTTGCTAACAAGGGTCTAGCTATTTATGTAGTTCTTTGAACAGGTATTTTGTTATACCTCTATGTCACTATTTAGTAGTCACTTTTTTGTAACACCTACAATGAAGAAAAGTTGGAAAAGATTGAGCACAAAAGTAAAAAGAAGAAAACATACTAAGTTCTTTTGAAAAAGAGGAGTGAAAAGAGCAGAAACTATCTCTAGAAGAGGGTACCTAGTAGACATCCCATAGAGGACAGTAATATTGTGAGCTAAAAAGAGACATTGAATGAGTTAGTGGGATCTAGAACAAAAAAGCCAATAGAAAAAGAACTTACTGCAAGTAGATTGCTCTTAAGTGGGTCACTTTTTCTTGGGCTTTGGTTTGGGAGGAAGATCAGGCTCACAAACTTGACACTTCTTACAAGGTAGAGAAGAGAGTATAAAGGGCCCTGCTATAGGAAGACAAGAAGAGACATGTAGTTTTTGAGTTCAAGGCTTAGATTTAGGAGGGGGTAGCATTACAGTGCTGGCTGAACTGGAATATGAAACTTCCTTCTCAGAAGGCACAACAATGAGAAAACTGGGAGGAGGAGAAACAGATATAGGAGAAAGTGAGATATGTTAAGGAAGAGGGCAAGAATGAGGCTTTGGCTTAATTGGCTAAGCAGGAGAACTCACAGCATGCATAGCAATAGGGCACTGGCAAGTAGTCAGGGCCATAGAAGTAGATGTAACAGGAACAGAAGGATGTGACCAGGGTAATGGCAGTACAACCAACAGAACTGGGTTAGAAAAAGAGGTATCTATAGAAAGATATGTAATAGATTAGAATAATAGATACCAAATTAAGAAAAATAGAGACTTACTAGTAGAAGAACTGAAGACAACAGAGTTTACCAGAGATAGAACAGGACTAGAAGGGGCCAGCAATGAAGAGGCTGTCTCTTTAGTACTTCTGTTATTGGCCAGATTAGATAGAGTTACAATCAAAGATTGAAAAGCAGAGGAAGGAACCTCCCTAGCAGAGATAGGAGGGAGGTAATTGAGATAGAAGCCATAGTAGACAGAACATTAGAATATATGGGAATAGGAAAAAAAAAAGAGCTTCAGGAGATATGTTGAGGGGACCATGTTTGGGAGTGTCGCAACAACCACTATGTCCCCTAAACATTTTCTTGATCACCTGCTTACACTTTTTTGGTCTTCCCTAGCTATGAGTACTCCACTGCATTGGAGTTTTTACATTCTACAACAAATATGTGTATACTTACAATCTGGTATTTAGGTAGTTACTCTGTATTCCTGAGATTCAGTCTTCGTCTCTGGATCTCAGGTGCATATTCTATTCTTCACCTTCTCAATATACTTAGTCTTCGTCTCTGGATCTCAGATCTCAGCTGCATAGCATCTTGAGTGATACACTGCACTATATATATTCTTCTATAAGATATAGAATCAGAAGGACTGTTGATAGAGAATGCCAGTAGCTGTATTAACCACTGGATATTGAATATCAGAGAGGCAATCTGGGCATTACAGTCCTTGGACAGCTATATAAAATGAAGATCAAAGAGGCACTATTAAAGGGCCAATAGAGTAGACATTGAAAAAGACAGAAGACAGGAAGAAAAAGGGAATAAAAAGAAAAGAAAAGGACAGAGTCCTGAAGAACCAAAAAGTAACAGATATGGGAAAGTAGAAAAGAGATCAAGTATTGATCCTTATACAAAAAGAGATGAGATAAGCTAAATTAAGCTAAAGATAAAAATTAGTGAATTAAATAAAAGAGCTGCCACTGAAATGAGTCATGGAACCAGCAATATATTGGGATCAGAAAAGAAAGAAGCAGGATACTGAATAGAAGCTAAGGAAGTCTGGAATGATCAGGCAATTGTAGAAGTAGGGGCTATATGCTGATCAAAGGATATCCATTTATGAGAAAAGAGAGTCATAGGCAGCCAGAAGAGAATCTAGAGCCAATAACCAGCCTCAAGAAGAAGACTGAGAACAGTCATTTATAGCAGAGAGGAGATGTTACACCATAAACAAATTTTGCATAAAAAGTAATATTTGATATACTTTATAACAATAGATTCATAAGAAGAATTCACTCTAGAACCTATTATACATATATCCTCAGGTAGGAGTAGGGTTGATGACCAATCTAGAGTAACACTTAAGATAGACAAAGCTTACTACTAAGACTCAGGAGATAAGAATGGTGAGTTGGCACTAGGTTAAAAGGATATTTTGGATAAAACAGTGATCTAGAACCACTTGTGGTGATCATAGTTTGATATAGCTATAGGGTCTCTATCTTATATTGGAAGGTCAAAAAGGGCAGACTTAGGACCAGAGATAATGCTTACAAATAAGCATTGATCTCATTAGTACCACTCTATTTTCAGATAAAATATATTGACTACTACTTAGAAAGGCACAGTTTTTCAAAGAAAAGTTACTAGACATCCAATGGACAGTTGAGATGCTGACTAAGTCTAGAAAGAGATAGAATGAATAAACTAGGAAAGAGAAAGAAGGTTCTGGAAGGAATGCATCTCAAGTATGTATCATCTTTGATAAGAAGGCTCTAGGAGAAGGATGTATCATCTTAGAAGTTGAGAACTTAATACAAGAGAGAAATTGAGATGACACCAAAAGTAGTAATAATTTTTCTTATTATTTTATTTCATTAAATCTCCATAATTTGTAATATTTAATATATAGTTCCAGAAGCAGATGGAATGGCAACAAGGAATTATCTTGGCATATACCTCCATCTCCACTACTTCTGGAATTGTTTAACATGGTATATCTTGAGTGACAACTTTTGGAATCAGTATAGTGTCAGGATCAGAACACAGAATATACCAAGACTTGATCTAGAGCCAAGTTGCAGACTCAACTTGAACAGGTTTTAGAGAGGACAGCAAGCTGGGAAAGCTCAGCTAGGTATACACTTGGATTGCATTACACCTGTAAGGTTTAGTATTGGGGGTGCAGACAAGGGGACAACTGAGTGTAGAGAGTCTAGAGGGATTAACTAACTATATTTTCTAGAGGAGCTTTTGTTATGGTATGTAAAGGTTAATACCTTAGGGAGGATATGCAACATAGATCTAGAGTAACCTCATGTTTATTTAATGTCAAATAATTATAAAACTTATATAAAGCTGCATATAACTTCTGATACCCTTCTTTAATCCCCCACTTCTATTTCATCCCCTCAAACCTTTAGCATATGATTGGGAGCTAGTACTATGCTTTATTGTCTGTTCCAGTGAGTAATTCCCTTTTGCACCCTTTTAACATTACAACTTATCTTCCAGGAGAATTCTCAGAGAATAGGATAAGGCTCCTGGAGGGTAATCTACACTATATATACAACTCCCCTAGTTATGGAACATCCCAGCAGTCAAGGACAGGAATGCAAGAGTGAACAACTAATTAAATATGAGGTAATTGCAATTTAATTAGTTATAGGGCCAGTCTAGTGCACTACCACTAGTGTATCAGGAGTAGACTTTGGTGCAGTCTCCTTACAAACTGAGTCATAAACCTAGGACTCCTTACATGAGAAGAAGAAAAAATGAGTTTGTATCCTAAAGGCCTAACATCTTCTTCATCATGCCTATCATCCACAGCAGCATCCTGTAATCCCTGATAGAGCTCAGATATAAGAGTATATTGATGTATTCTAGCCTAGTTAAGTTTTCTCTGCTCACAGTTTGCCCATGCATCAACAACAAACTACTGAAATAGCTTTTCACTATAAAGAGATAGCTAAGGACCTTCTCTGACATAAAGACAATAGGCATAGTAGTATCTATCAGAAACCACCTGTGAGTGAGCCTATTCCTCTCCATCTCTCTGTCTTCCATTCTCCCCTTGTTCTTTCAGCTGAGTACTATGGATTGGAATTCTTGGATGCCACCTATTCTCTCTCTTTGGAAATAACAGAACATAATAAAGAGCAGCAAAAGAAGGACTATTCTGGCTTATCTGTTTAAGTTGTCCTCCTCTTGTCTGTAATACCACATCTCTATTATCTATTGCATGATGGACTCCTTCCTCAGGAATAATAACTACAATCTCTTCAGCAGTAGACAGATTGTGAGTTCATTGATCATGCTGTAAATTGACATGCAATCTAATTTTGACCTCCTGCTGTTCATCTACTGGTTTGTCCCTGATAAGTTCATATGCATGACAGTATTGGTCAATATATGAATAACTGTCCAGGAGCATTGTTTGAAGATTGTCTATTACTACAGAATCCAGGTTATTGTTGTTGGCTCTCCTAACATTGAGCTACTCTGTTGTATCAAGAATATAGATTTGTGCATATTTTGAAGTCTAATATGTATGAGAAAGAAGAGCATTAGTAAGATGATAAAGTTCTCCCTGGATTTTGAAACAGTAGAGGCCAGACTGCCCAGTGACCAAATTGTCAATTTTGACTTCTACTAAAGTTATGGCAAATGCTATATTATACTGTTGTAGATCTATTGTAAAATTCTCTTGAGAAATGATCATCTCCAGTTAAGTAGTTGTGGAGGATTCCAGTGAGTAGTTAGAGAGGAGGTAGTTGAATCTGTTCTTACAAATAGTATATGCCAAATTTGGGAAGATTAACCCATGAGAATCTAAGCTTTTTACAATCAAAGTAAAGGACATGACAGTAAGGACAGATAACAGTTAGCATGCCCAAGTTGTTATACTGTATATTCATCTCTAAGAATAGTTGTCCAGCAGGTGGATAAGATGCAGGGTTAGTAACAGGTGGTGGGGTATCATTTACAACAACAGCTTCTTGATCCTAATAATTTATGAGTATACAGAATTTTATTATACAAAAATCAACATACCTGAATCATATTATCTTCTATATCAAACTCTTGAATATTTCCTTCTCTAATATCCTGTTATATCTGGTCAATATTTATCTACTAACAATTAGTAAAATCTATTACTTAAAATATTTTCCTGCATATTTCTATCCATATTTAGGTCTCTATCACTATTTTTATTCTGCTGTCCTTTATAATCAAGAGTATCTGTATCCTCATTTTTCCATTTCTCCATTATTTGATTGATCTGAACTATATGAACAGGCTCAACTCTTTTTTCTGCTTGTAATACTTCTAACTGTTCTACTACTCTCTGTTGCTGTAGCTGCCTCTCTTCTACTTGTCTCTGTCTTTCTACTCCTACCCTTATTATTTCTATTCTATAATCCTGAGTTGTTCTCTGTTGTTGCTCTCTTGATAACATTTGTTCAGCAAGTTGACATCTACACAAATCAAGTATAGCATCATCAAGATTTTGTGGAATATATACAGGAGTCATGTGAAAACTTCCTCCTCTACTACTTTTTCTATTCCAAACAGGAGCTGGAGGAACATTTTAAAGCAAAGAAGATAGTTAATAGTTCTCTGGAACAACTATATGTTATTATACTCACTTTTTAGCTCTCCTAGCTCAATATTCTTCCTTAACAGAATCCATCTCTTACAGTTTGTTTTACTGTTTCACTTATAACTATCCTAAGAATAAAGATATACTATTACTCCTAAGAAGGAGATCCCTACTCTAAACAACTCTCTTAAAAAGCAGTTGTTATTCCCTTGCATATAAGGATCACAATAGATCCCAAGCACCAGGTTACTAATAGAAAGATATACAGGTATTGTAAGGGTAACCAGAGTGGAATGACTTCAGAAGAATTCTCAGTTTATAAATAGTGTCTACAGTACATTACAACTCACCTCCAGGAGAATCCTCAGAGAATAGGATGAGGCTTGTGGAAGATAATGTTAAGATTTCTGACCAGTGTCCAATAACAAAGCTAGTCTTAGCTTTTGTTCTCTTTCTATCCTAGTAGCTTTTCATTTCTGAAAAGCTCTCTTCCAGAGTTTTAACTATATTATAGATTAATTGATTGCTTTCTTTATAGAATGCAATTCTGAGTGTAGAGGAATGAACAGGAATATTTATTCCTATTACTAGAAGACAAAAAGATAAAACCTAATTCTACAATCAATTTTACTTTTAGTATTTATAGTTTTTATCAGGTCTTAAGTCAGAGAGAAGTAGGGTTACTTTAGAAATAGTCTATAATATCAAAGAAAGAAAGGTTCACTGCCAAAGTAAGTTTAATAAGTCTAGAAGAATTTAAATGTTCATGTTCTCATTAATCAAGATCTGTATCTCTTTTTGCTTTCTGCACCAGTCCTAACATTCTTCTTTTTTCTATTCTTATCCATATAAATGCTTATGCCCTTCTTTTTCATATATCCATTCTAGAAAGGCAGATTCATCTATTATTTCTTCTTCTTCTGTTTTAGCTTTACTGGTGTCTAGAATCACTAGATCAGTGAATGCATTGAGTGATTTGAAATCCATAACAGTTGGAGCTCTCCCCAACAGTCATCTCAACTTAGTAGGTGTGATCACTGACATCTTAGCTTAAACCAGCAAAGTCTAGTACCATCCAAGAGCACAAAAACCCTCTACTACCACTAGTAGAAGTTGAGAGTGATCTCAAATATGAGATTGCATAAGTATGAGACTCAAAAATTGACTGCAGATGAAAAGTACAGCTACTATATTATGTATAGTGGACAGAATATAAGAGCATAGCAGAGGAGCTCTCATAGTTGGGAACCAACAAGTTAAGTTATGTATCTGAGCTGGTATAGAAATTTCACAAGCAAAACCTAGACAAGCCAGGGGTACCATTTTTGGGGGTGAACTAGTTGTATAGAATACTACCAGATTGGCAACTATATATTCTTATATTCCTCTGAATATCTTTTTTTGTTTCTAATAACTTGTAAGGGAATGAGAGTATGGTCTTAAGAAGAGGGTACTGTTATACCCTTATAACACCAGCACAGAATTACATAATCAGAAATAGTTGCTGAAGAACTATAAAGTTTCAACTATACTAGTGACAAGGTTTTGATCTAGACCTCTGGCCCAACTTGAACCCTCTACTAATTCTGAGTAGAGTTGACAATATTGCCTAGCAGGTTGCTATGCTCTCTTCCTCTAACAGTCTGTATAATAGTAGATAGTGTTGTCTGTCAGCTTGCTATGCTCTCTTTCTTCAATGGTCCACATAGCAGAGGATAGTTGTAGCAACTTAGCCTGAAATGACTTAATTACACTCTAAGTCTGAATTGACAAGGAAAACTCAATAGAGTTCCTATTGGATTCTGTACACTACTTATACAACTACTATATAGTCTGTGCACTACTCTCCCATATTTATCATATAACATCATCATATGATATGACCCTGTGATATCTTGACATGTGACTTGTGACATTATCATGTGATACTTTTCCATACTCCTTTCTTGTGTAGTAAGTTCAAATAAAAAAAGAAAAGAAAAAGAAAAAGAAAAGAAATATAAATAATAACTTAGCTGTTTTGCCAAGTCATGACAATAGTGTGTACTATACTCCTTTCCTCCAACAGTTTGCAGTAGTATTATCTGCAATATGCACAGTAAGTAGTGTTGTCTGTAGTACACTATACTCCTTAATTTTCTGCAGGTTTTTCCATTTTTCCTGAATTTATTTGAATTTTTGAGTGAAAAGAGTGTACTGAAAAAAAACTTGGGGACAGGTGCAGTTTCTTCCAATTTTAATAATTTTAATTCAAATTTCTGCAGTTTTTTCTGATTTTCAATGAATTTATTTGAATTTTGTGGAATTTTGTAAAATTAAAGTGTATTATGAGTGTGATGTTACAGTAACTGCTTAGTCAGTTTTCACAGGAGTGTAGGAGATAGGAAAAGTTTTGAAACTTAGCAGTTATACAATTTATTAAAATTTCTCATCAATCCTTATCAATTCCCACCTGTTCTCATATACTAATAGATTGCCTAGCATTGTAGTAAACTAGTTTTATTGTTTCTAAGCTACTATCATAATTCAGTCAGACTTATTTTTTATTCTCTGTTATCAATCTATCAAATTGGAGGCCAGCACAGCAGAGTATTATGAGATGACTTCCAAGAAGAAAACTATTTCTCTGTCAGGTAGGAAAAG
>Ga0153935_1000405_pt1 | contig 10409 bp, 8 predicted proteins | sample TSNJ019MetaG_FD_104677 | JGI IMG/M metagenome (GOLD analysis project Ga0153935, IMG submission 104677) | Attine ant fungus gardens microbial communities from New Jersey, USA - TSNJ019 MetaG | ecosystem: Host-associated > Fungi > Mycelium > Unclassified | place: USA: New Jersey, Wharton State... | reverse complement strand
CAGGGTGGCGCCCCTTTTCTTGCCAGATAACAAACCTTCGGTTCAGGCGGACCGGACCCTATTTTGCTCAGTCACAAGGAAGGCTTTATATATGCTTAACACATGCAAGTCGAACGAGGGGGAAGAAGAAAGAATGCATTGCATTCTTTGATGCCCAAGAGAAAAAGAACGAGGATATTTGCCCAAAGGTGTGCATTAGCCGTCATAGTTTCCATTTATAACCAGGAGAGACGCAAAGAAGAGCTAACCGTTCCACTTCTTTTGACTCCTATTCCACAGAGCAATCTAGCACCTTCTAACCGCATAGTAGCTGAGCCTTAGAAGGAAATGGTAGCCTGGCTAGTTACTTCTCTGGACGTGGATGGCTTGGAAAGCAAGTAGCCATGCGCCAACTTTCCTGTTATCTCTTTCGCGTCACGATCTGAATGATCGGTAGTTCGCTGGGTCTGTTTTTTGCTTCCATCCCAAAGGTGCTGGTTCGAGTGACGCTCTAACAAGGTTTTGGTCATATAGATGTCTACGCTGGAAGCGAAATCAAATAGAAACTGATTTTTTCAGGCATACAGCTCCTGTTTTGTTTTGGAGTGATCACCCTTTTTTGAAGAAAGACGAAAAGGAATCCCGGATCACAAGTGACCCCTGTACCCTTCTGTCAAGGCGGGTGAGGTTCCTTTTCAACGAAAGAAAGCCCGCTCATAACATAGCTCATGACCTTTTATCAATAGGGCTTTCGCTCCTCTCCAACGAGTCGAGTGGCTTTCGCTCCTCACTCATAACAGAACTCCCCTTGGAAGTGACAGATCTATCACTATCGGTCACGTGAGCGCCAGACCTGCGTCAGATAGAAGGGCACCACTTCTTATTTGACGAAAAAAGGTCCTACGTCAGGAGCGATCAATAAAATAAGAAAGAGGAGCAGCTCGACCCGTACGACAGGTAGAGGTTCGTTAAGAGCTCGACCATAAAGAGTTGATTTTTGAACCCCTTTTGCTTGCTTTCTGTCATAGAGGTGTCAGGGGAGAAATCTGACCTGAGATCAGGCTCTCACTACGGACTGTGATCAATCATACAGGATAGCCTTTTCCCTTTCCGGCCGATCCGGTGTGATGTCTAGTGATTGCCGAATATATAAATAGTTGGGGATAGCTCATCATATGACTAAGGAGAGCTCTTTATCCTCTTCTCCCTATCGGTCAAGTGGCTTGAAGCCCCTCCGTGCCATTCAACGTTTTCACTCCTGGCCTTTACTGGCGCCTTTGCTTTGGCGAGACTATGAGATGACGCTTTCTTTCGGTCGGCTTGCTTCATCAAAGATAGGTGTCAGGTTAATCAATGCCGGAAATAATGAAGAGGGATCCTGCGCTTTCAGTTTCCTTGTTTCAGACAGTGAAGGTTAATCCATGCTGGAATGAGTGCTGGAAGAGTACTTTCCCTTTGTTCATTGTCTTTGTCCCTTTCTCTATTCATCTATCAAGAGAAATTGATCAAGAATCCATTCTCGAAAGAGAAGGGGCCGGAGATAAAAGCAGCTTAATGCAAGACTCTCCTAAAAGATCCCTTATGCACTTCCTCTTAAGAAGCACCGCTGCATCCTTGGCTTTCAATTTGAAATGGTCGAATAGCGCCTTGAATCCCGTGCTGATGACAGAAGTTGAGTCAAGAGGGCGACTTGTGGTGATTGTAGTTATTGTAGGACAATCCAATGCGACGCCTAGATATAGAGTCGAAATTGACTGTTAAGTAAAGTCCTTTCGTTCTGGGAAGAAAGAATTAACAACAATTCACATAGAACCTATGTGGACAAGTCCAATTGGAGATCATCATCATCCTTTTACTGGAATCCGATTCCTCGACTCCTTGAAAGCACGGCACACTTTGACGGAACGAAAGTCAGACGGAAACCTCCCCTAAGATCGAAAACTAGAACTATTTTTAGAAAAGACGGACACACACAAGCCATACTTGGGCACCGACGGCATCGTGGATGAAGGAAGCCCAGGCATGATTCCAAGTCTTAATGTTCAAACTAGTGTGCCCGCTTTATCCGCCTTGCAGCTTGTCAAGGGAGTCAAGAAGGACGAAGGAAGAAATGTGGCCCACCATTTGTTAAACCCCCTCTTCTCGGGGGATAGGGGTTCCTCTTTAGACTCCGAGGCTCGACTTTCTTTTTCGCTTGTAATTGTTCCGGAAATTGGAAGAGACTTTTGATTTTATGATAGTCACTTACTTTGAAAGTATTACCTAAACTCTGATGACTAAATATGATCAAGCCTATCAAAAAAATCCTAACTACCTACTAGACTTCCGAAATGCAGAACATAATCCGGAGCTTGGGCAAAGTAGGGACTCTGCGTGCTCTGATTGACGAGATCTAAATGGATCGCGTTTAGCCGTTTCATGTTTTCGTCGATAAAAAAAAGACGTTTGGTTACCTCTTGGAGATTGACGTAAGTTGGTAAGTTTCAATCTTTAGTAGTATCCTTATATACAAGATCTATTTTGTAAACAATATTCTCGCTTCGATCGCTAAATCCGTTATTTTTGATTCCTACTACTAATTTGATGGAGCATTTTTCCAGCTTTAATGTCTACAATAATTGCTATAGGCAAAGCCAAAGCCATCGACGAGATGCAATCGACAATGAGTAGCTCCATCTCCATGGTTAGAATGACGATTTTTTCTATTCCTGCTTGACTTGACTGCTGACGTGTCTTGCTAGCCATTTCGCATAGGCGGTTGGTGTGCAAGGCAAGTTATTGAGTCGAGTTAATCTCTTTTCTTTCTCGGAAAAAGGTGACGCCGGAGGTCGAATTCCAGCAGCGAATGAGAATAGGGATATAAAGAGGAATTCGTTTAAGCCAGAGCGCAGATGAGCGAACTCCCCTAACCTATCGAGACCCCCATCTACTGCACCTGATAAGCAATCTATTTCATGTTCCCCAGCCGTATCCGCAGCAATCTCTCCCGGAGCTTCCACCGAAGTCTTCTTTTTCTTGAACTGGGGCCTTGGCAACCAATGGTCAGTATGTATAGCATTCAAGGGCGAACAAGTCTTTAAGAGTACGCTCCCTCTCAGTTTAGACTTAGGATTCTCACTCCCCTAGTCAACACCAGCGAAAGCTTGATACCCGGAATCGACTCGGGTTACCGTCCTCTGTGAAGCAGATGTTAGCGGAATCAGAGCTCTTTGTTTGGTAAGAGAAGGCAGGAAGAAGTGAACACCAGGGAAATGGCTATTGAACTTCCTAATGTGCCTGATGTTGTCACAAGAATAGCGTAGTCAAGTAGCCCAGAATCCACTGATGAAGGATGCCGAGAATCGAGAGGTGGGAGTTGGGAACAGAACATCGGGTCGGGGTCTTTCACTTCCCCAAGGTCTTGAAAAGCGGGGAGAAGTGAGTGAGCGAAGCCGTGGGTCTCACCTGTAATCCCGGAATGTAATAGACATACGATGGAATGTGAGGTCTCAGAGTCGGTGTCTGAGTTCTCTACCTCGTAATCAATTACATCTTTCCCATATTAAGACAGAGTATCCAAGTAGTAATCCTTCTCTCAAACTAGAAAGATCTTATTCTAATCGTACTTCAGAAGCCTGGTTAACAATAACAATCTACGTGACATGCTGGATGCAGTACAGTTTCGTACAAGCCAAGCACAGACCTCACCTACTACTACCGGCAGGCCTTACGTCGATCTTGGTTTAAGAGTCAGAGGTAGGAACTCTGTTAAAAGTTCCCAGGCCCAGCTAACTAAGAAAGACTCGTCCTGTAATCTAATCCCGGAATGCCCTTTATTTAGCTCCGTGTTCGGTGTCTAAACCTAACCCACCAGCGGCGGAATTTCGTATTCTATTAAGATATAGATTTGCATCTACACGTGGGACAGAAGGTTGTGCGCTTTCTTTCACATAACATAATGTCGAGGGATCGGATCTCAGACTCAAAGGGGTTGTCTGGCACAGGTGGGAGTAAACAATTCCCCAACCCAAGGTCAGGTCTACTGCTTCTACGCCTGCGGATCATAACGCTAACCTAAAAGGAAAGACATAGTCCTGTAATGAGGTGAACAAAAACTGGACGTAGAAAGGGAATTTATCTTTAGGACAGATTGGGGCTTCCTCTTTCTCTTTCTTAGCGCCGTGGTCTCAGAGCCGAGTGGATCTCATGGCGGTTTGACTTGTACACCAGGGTTCACGATGTTTTGGGACTCACAGACCACGACGCTTTCTTTCGCACCCGGTCTTTATCATACGATATAGTGGAAGGGACAAGGGAGACCTTTCCTGCTTGCCCTTTTTCTAGCTTTTTCCCGCCAAAGCGACACAGGTGAACCAAGGAACCCAAGGAAGGATCTGGACTCAGACACCTTCTTGGTGGGCTCCCATTCTTGGATTGCCCGCACTTTTCCTTCGTCCATTCGAAGCTTCCCACCTCAATCTTTACCTCTGAATGAGTCAAATAAAAAGAAAGTTATCTTTCTTCACGTAGAGCTCGGTCTCCCTTAGCACTTGGAAGACTTGTCGTAGGTCGACGCTCTGAAAGAGTCTTGCTATAGACTAGAATAGCATCCAAATAAACCAGAAAAAATCGTTACAAGAAGGAAGGGCTGGAATATCTTATGAATAAGAGTGAAAAAAGTAGCAGGGTTTTCGTAAGGCCAAAGCGCATTTCCAAGAACTCGTAGGAGCGGGTACAGAAGTTGTCTTGGGCTCATCTCCTTCGGCGATCCTTATTTTTGAGTATCCCGAGCCTAAGTCCAACGACCTTTTACCCCCGCTTTTCAGCCCTTGACGGTACGTTCGGGCGGGGATGCTTTGTTGAGTCTGTTTTTTTTTTTGAGGGAAACATGGTACTCCATTTCATTTATGTTAAAACAGAGTACAACTTGTCAGGCAAAACAAACATCAACAGATCATAACGCCTCAGTGGCTACAATTGAAAGCACAAAATGTGGTAATAAACTCGCATCAGTAGAGTCATAAATACTATGCTCGGCCATTTTTTCAAGAGAGTGGGCAACAGAATTGCCTTCGCGTTTGATGTGTGCAAAACCTTCAATACTGCCGGTATTGGTCAGGTGGAGACAATCCATAACCAGGTCGCCTAACTCATCTGCTCTCTCGATCTCGCCGGCCTGCAATGCATGTACCAGAACTTGGCAGTCGGATTCCACCCATAAGTTCTTGAAGTTGCACTTTAAGGTCCACTGAAGTGCTTCCCTTAATGCGGGCGGTTTCGACCACAAGCGGATTTCTGCAGCTCGTAAACTTATTGGTCATATATCTCACCAATGCACCAGTTTCATCTCGCACTATCGCCCCGACTCCCGCTCGGGGGGATTGGCTGAATAGCGCTCCATCTACATTCAGCTTCAAAGTGCCAGGTGGAGGGGGAGTCCATCTCTCAGGTTGCTGGCTTCTTGGAGCCATACTTGGCGCAAATTGGCGATGACATGCTTCAATTTCAGCCAGATATTTGGACCCATGGGCAACCACCTGAGGTGGATCATTTTCCTTATCGCGCCACACTTTGTCATTACGAGCAGACCAAATGAGCCAGCAAAGTATCAGAAAAAGCTTGACTTGGACTAAGTTACCTTGTGCCAACACCTGTTTGATTACGAGAGCAAAAGAGGACGCTTGACAGCTTGTTAATAACGTGTCCAGAGATGAGAGACGCCATACCGAGAGTGCGAAGGGGCAACTCATAAAACAATGCAGGGTGGATTCACTTTCAGTTTGACATAATGGGAAATTTTCTTCCACCTCAACACCCTTTTCTCGCAATCTCAGCTTCACGGGCAGAAAATCTCTAATGGCTCTCCATCCGAAGCCGAACCTGCCACCTAGCGTCGATGATCCTCCGCCTTGACTGCTACTCCGCCTATTACTGTGGGTCAAGCTGAAACAGCCTCATCCCCATTTGAGTGATATACCTTTTCTTTGCCTTCATCCGAATATGGCACTTACGAGAACGAACTACCAAAAAGGTAAGAGCTTCCGGCTACTTATGACTTGATAGCCTTTTCGTCACTGTATACCGCCTCAGCAGAGGAGCCTTATATCCGCTCATGACTCACTCCGATGTAAGACTTCTTCTAGCGTCATGGATTCGTGACTTCAACTACCGGACAAACCGAAACAGCAGTCGAAAGAGAAGAAACAGCCTAAGCATCTTTTACCCTGGCAACAACTCCAGCTACAGCAGCAAAGACACCCGCTACTAGTTCTAGTTCCCCACCAGTTGTTCCGAGTACTTTGCCAGACTAAACATAGAATCTTCACTTTACCTACTGTTTAGTTAGCGTATTCTTATAATGTATTACCCTCTAAGGGGAATCTACTACAGCTAGTTCTGACTCAATCCCAACCAGATTCAACCTTGAAACTGAACTTTACCTGGTATAGAGACCTTGTTCCGACTTCTACTTCAAAGCAGGAAAATAGACAGAAGAAAGAACAGACTCTACGTCAACTAGGGCACCTTCCCTGCCTCTTACTAAGACAAAGTATGGAGTCATTCCCCCCAGGGGTATTCCTATAAACAGGTGGGACACCTACTCTACAGACTGCGTCAACTCCTAAACCTGCAAAGAAAGACTGCTGCTGCCGATACCTACCTTCAAGGTTTGTCTCGTGAACTGACTATAATAGTGAAGATACTTCCCTCTCTTGATTCCCTTATTCCCCAGCCTCTATTCCTAACCCAGATTCAGAAACAAAACTGAGAAGTAAAGGATAATATCCAATAGAAAAGTCAACTATTTCTTCTTTATCTGTCGTACCTCCCTTGTTAGACTTCTTTCCTACTACCTATATAGTTGCGGATGACTATACAGCAACTACTCCTATTACTGAGAATAGGTACATTTCTTTCCATGATATAAGTATCCGATCTCCCCGGGGTCGAGCGAGCGAATACGATCTATTGTGGGCTGCTGTTGACTGAACTATAACTAGAGTCTTTATTTTAGGTATGGATTTGAGCTTTGAAGTTAAGTGTAGTAGGACCACTTTGGGAATATAAGGAAAGAAAGAGGTATGAGGGATAGAGGGCGGGCTAAGGCAAGGCGAAGGCGTTCGACTCATCCTTTTTTAAAAGGAATTGCGCTTATTCCGCCTTTTTTCAGGTCTTTATTGGTCAGGGTCAGCATTCGCCTAGCGCGAACTTCACTTCCCAATAAAAAGCCAATTAAGCGGAAAACTATCTTTGGTTTTGATTAGCCAGTCATCTCAGTCACCAAGCTTGCCTTTCAACCTGAACTACGTGCAGCCCCCATTGGATCGATTCATAGGAACCTCGTCCAGAAAAGGATTAATTGAATTGGAATCAATAGGTTTTCATTTGATTTGAGGTATAAACTAAAAGAAAAGCGGGAATCAACCAATTCATCCGTTTGATCGACGATCCCGGGAACCTTGCCCAGCAATAAGAAATTATATATTCTATTTAGGGAGAGGCCGCTAAGGAAGGCCTGAAGGTCCCACGAACACTTGTTTTTTACAATCCTTCTATAACATTAAAATGAAATGAATTAAAAGAAAGAGTTCGCGTAATGCCTGGTTCCTTCCCCGCCCGGTCCAATCCAAAGAAAAAAAGGGCTGGTCGAGCGAGGCAGTGCGCCCCCAGCTGTGGTTAATTCCCCAAAAGAATGAATCTGATCTAGGCCGGTTGTCCAAGTCTTTTCTTTAATGAATAGGGAACTTGCCATTTCCGCATCTTATTATTGTTGCGTTTTTCTTTTCAAATCTACCTTTCCTGTTGACTTTTCTCTTTTCTTGCAGTTCGCGATCGCCTCGATAGCTTCACCCCTGCCATATGTAAATAGATTGGTATCCATAAAAAGCCCAAAAGAAAGGGCTTTTATTTTGTCCTTCCTACTAAGGAAGTAGATTTACCTATCCGTTATTTCTTTTCTATCCAGTAGGAATCGTTCATCTGGTCGTACTTCATTCAAAGTCCCCGAGCCGTTCTTAGTGGAGGTACATAGGTGGCTTCCTCTCTCCCGATCAGGGGATTTCACATGGTTCGAATCCAGGGCGGTGGGATAAATGAGCAAGCAAAGAGGCTTCAGCTTCTGTTTGGAAAGGCAGTTTAACCAAGCGTGGTCGGAATAGCATTGAATGAGAAAGCCTAGTTCCAACGAAAGTAGAGCAGCAGGGCTAGAAAATGGCATTTAAGCAAGCCAATGGATTGTTCGAATCACATGTCAGAACGATCAATAGGGATGGATACAGGGGTAGCGTAAGGAGCATAATCATAATAAAGTCGAGTTTGCTCAGGTATAGGTTATGATATAGGGTTTCTCGGTTCTGATGGATCCGGGGAGCTGGTTGGGAAAGGCCGTAACCGTAAGGAGGGGATACTCTTATACGTCAATTACTGCGACTTTACGTCTATTTCGGGTAATGTATAAAGGGTTTCCACTGATTGATATGCATGCTTTGGCATAACATATTCTAATTACAAAACTCGACGAATGATTGATTCTTATAGTCTTACTCCATTTCCATGGTTGAAATGCGAAACGTGTGGTTATGTCCAAGCAATCTTCTGTTCATTTTTTTTTAGTAAGAGCTCTCCCAGTGTTTTCATTTTATAGTACATTCGAATAGAGTGGGGTCCTCCAGCCCCCAGTTGCCTCAAAATAAGGGGTTATATATGATTTGACATTTATAGACAACTTTACAGATTTTTTTATGGAAAAAAATGTGCGTCATATCTTTGATAATTTCTTTTCATTTCCCTGAGATCGTGGAGAAGACATGTCCGGTCCAATGAATTTGAATCCCTTATCTCTCGGCTCGGAAGGGCACCAACGGTCGTGTCCTGATACCATATCATACAGGATAGCTGAGATAAAAGCTATGTTATTATGCGTGGAGCCTTTTAGAAAGGCCCTTTTGTTCTTATATTGTCTAATTGTAATGTACCTATACCCAGGAGTAGCAGAAAGGAAAAATGGGCCCCTCTTGCTTCAAATGTATGTACCGTAGTGCTTATGGGCTGAAGCAGCTCTAACTGCAGTGCAGCCTATCTCCGAAATCGTCTCCCTAGCTCTACTCTTTTTGAAATGTATTTCCTGTTTAGAGGAAAATCCTTCTCTTCTTATTACTCAAGATTGCCTGTCTTTGGTTGTACATGCTTTTATTCTTATTCGTCTTTCAGAGAAAAAAACTTGCAAAAAAGATGATATCGTATGGAGAAAGACAATTACAGCTGCCCTTATTCCATTAATTTCACTTTTTTCGAAGATGATCCATTCTTTGATAAAGGAAAGAGAAGACGTTACGCCGAATCGGAGGCTTATAAGGAAGCACCTTCAAGATGGGAGGGGGACATCCTCAAGGACGTGATCATGTGGCCTGGTCACACAAAGGAAGGTAATCCCACAATGATTCATAGAGTGTTCCGGGAATACTTCCTAGTGTTGGTGAAGCGCGCCAAACCCACCCACTGCCCTTGGGTTCGTCATATAAAAGCGAGGCATAGAAATGGATCCTGAAAAGATACGAGCAATCCAGGAAATGTCACCACCGGCTACAATCAAAGAAAGAACTACCAACTTCCTGGGCAAGCTGTCTTATATCCATCCGGCATTTCATCCCTAACCTTACAGAAAAAACATACCCTCTCATTCTGCTTCTTAAAAAGGACGCCAAGTTCGCCTGGAATCATAAGTACCAGCTCATCTTCGATGCCTTCCAGCAAGAGTTGATAAAGTCAGTCACCCACCCTAACGGCACCCATACCCGGTAAGCCACTCGCTTTGTACCTATCAGCAAGAGATACCTCAATAGGCGTCTTACTCGCGCAACTTGATGGTGACGACGTCGAGAAAGCGGTCTACTACTTATCAAGAATCATGACGCCCACGGAACAAAGATACCCCAAACCCGATAAGATTTATCTCGCCCTTGTCTTCGCTGTTCAGAAGCTCCGGCATTATATGCTCGCCCACACCATCCACTTGGTCACAAAAGAGAATCCTGTCAGGTACTTGCTCAATCAGCCGGCGATGTAAGGAAGGAAGGCCCGGTGGCTACTGCTTCTCTCAGAATTCGACATTGTGTGCACCCGGAAGCGCCCGGTCAAAGGACAGTCCATCGCACACTTGTTATATTTCTTGATATAGTGTGTGAAGTCTAGCTAATTGAAAGGGCCTATGAATTAGTTCCAAGAAAGCGGCCGTTCACGTCAGGAATAGAGGCCTTCCAGGATGTACTTGCTTCTACTTTTCTTCGTCGAGATTGGGTTGGTGTTCCGTGACTGGCCTTTCTCTTGTTGTTGTCGAGTGCCTGCAGCTTGACTTCTTTCATTCTTGCTTTGTTCTTCCTCCTCATGCGAATCGAAGACCCTCATCCTCCGTTGAGAAATAATAGTATAGTAAGCTCTTCTTCCGTATCAAT
>Ga0153935_1000402_pt1 | contig 10426 bp, 8 predicted proteins | sample TSNJ019MetaG_FD_104677 | JGI IMG/M metagenome (GOLD analysis project Ga0153935, IMG submission 104677) | Attine ant fungus gardens microbial communities from New Jersey, USA - TSNJ019 MetaG | ecosystem: Host-associated > Fungi > Mycelium > Unclassified | place: USA: New Jersey, Wharton State... | reverse complement strand
CGATGGCATAGAGATAGACATGTAAGTGAGGCTATAATAAGTATTATCTCAATATTACACAAATTCTTTATTTTAAAATTAAATTTTCTGTTTTAAAAACACAATTTTTCTACTTTAAAAATACAAATTCTCTGTTTTAAAAATCCTGAGCAGCAATAGCATAGCCTGCGGAAACAGATTTTGAGCAGAACTTGCTACTAATTTTTAATTGTAGAAAGGCAATAAATTGTACTCAGAGTTTGTATTATCTGATATTAGCTGCGTTCAACGGATTTAGCAGTTGAGTGAGCGTTCGCTGCTATTAATGTATTCTTCCAGATCTAAAATGCTGATTGGATAATCTAAAAGAATACACCAATAATAACGAGCGTTCACTCAATTGTTGAGTCCGCTGAACGCAGACATTGTCAGCAAATTGCTGTAAAAATATGACAAAGCCTGCTAAACGTGCTTTGCCAGCAGATTGGTAACAGAAAATGAACGAAGTCTTGCATAACCTGATGGCAGATTGAGAGCAGAATCTGAAGCAAACTCTGCTCGATTTCTGACATCAATTTGCTGGTATAGCTTGTTAGCAGGCTTTATCGACAAATCTATAGCCAAAGGCGGACATAGATGGTTAGTTTTATAATCAAAATCTAATCGAGTTTGCTGCCAATTTGGTCCCAAATTGATTATTGTTTTGCTATCAGGAAACGTATACAATTATTTTCTATATAATTTTTGTTTTTAAAGCAGAGAATTTGTTTTGATTAGAGGTATTTGTCTGCTTTAAAATTCTCTACTGAAAAAACAAAAATTATATAAAAAATAATTTGTATTTTAAAGCAGAGAATTTGTGTTTTTAAAACAGAGAATTTTTTTAAGTAGAAAATTTGTTTTTAGAGCAGAGTCTGAGAGAATTTGTGTAACCCTCAACAATGCCATCGATGTGACAGATTTTTTCACCAGAATATCTGCCAACTTCAACAAGTAATACCTCGGTTCGCGGAACAGAGCGACACGTTTTTCTGCCAAATTCATTCATTTCATGCAAAAAACGAATGAATCTATTTTTTTCAACATTAGAAGGCTAAACTCTACAATTACCGTACAAGTATAATATATAAATATTACGATTAAATACTTTGAATACTCAGTGATATTTACAAATATACATGTATTTATGTGCAAACTATGAAGTTTATAAATAAATGAATTAAAATCAATTATAAATATTATATATATATATATATATAAGTTTGAATGTACTGTAATAGTATTCGACATAACTGTTTACTGTAATTTATTTCCATCACTCAAATATTAAATGTCTTTTAAATACGTAGATATCAAGTCACACGTTTCCACGATAAAATTCTTTGTTTATAAATTATGTCACGTTTTAACATATTGACACAATTCGATTACACCACTTGACAACACGAGAAATTTATTAATTGATTTATCAGTTAATCATTAACAATCACAAACGATTGATTATTCGGCGATTGAAAATCACATGAAGTTTTAAAACACGTGTATAAGTCCACACACAACAACATAACATGTGTTTACGTAGGACAAGCAATTGATTTTCTTGGTTATGGATGCAATGAGAGCAGAGCACACAGCGTCTCAGTGATGTCTAAACTGCACTCATTGCACCCATAACCAAGAGAGTCAATCAGCTGTTTGCCGCACGTAATCACACACTACAGGCTCCCAACTCTAACTCCCGACTTAAAGTTGATCGAATAGAGATTTCTATTCTCGAGTCGGCAGTCAGAGTCGGTTGCTGCCTTGCTGTGATTGGTAGAATAATAGTCGGGAATCCGAGTCAATAGTCGAGTGTAAGTCGGGAATCTGTAGTGTAATTACGCATGTTGTGTACGGACTTACACATGTTTTAAAACTTCGTATGATTTTCAATCGCCGAATAATCAATTGTTTGTGATTGTTAGTGATTAACTGATAAACCGGTTAATAAATTTCTCATGTTATCAAGTGTAACCAAATTATGTTAATATGTTGAAACATAATTTATAAAAGAAGAATCTCATCCTGGAAACGTGTGACTAGATATCTATATATTTAAAAAACATTTAATATTTAAGTGATAGAAGTGAATTACAGTAAACAGTTGTGTCGAGCATTATTACAGTGCATCCAAACTTATTCCTCCAACTGTTTCAAGAGCAAAATGAAATCATTGAATATCTACAAGATAATAACAATTTTATAATTAAGAATTTAATTTTATAATATAATAATAAGCTTTTAAAGTGTATTTGGCTTATGTTTTTGTTTTAAACATTCATAACACTTTGAATGCTAAAAAGCATCGCGTTTCTCATAAAACTTTTTATAAGTGTGTAATAAATACTACGAGCGATTGCGCAGATAAAATTATTTAAATTATTCTGATATCTATTGACATACAATTAAGTCTAACAGGTATTTCAATATGTCGAATTGTAAGAAACGCTCTTAGAATTTGACGTACTGCAATAATTGTATGATTTGTATGTCAATCATAGTTTTATAATGTTTATCGTACGTAATTATTGTCTAATTTTGCTTTTATATATTTTTTTTACAATTTTATCAATATAATTAAAATGTATTTCGATACTCAAACGGTACAATATTTATTTTAATTTCATCATTCTATTTTATAATTTAATGAAATTAGCACATTTAATGTACGTGAAATACAAAGAGATAGTGTGGTAGAGTCAAAATATAAGAAGAAACGTGTTTTTATAAACATATGAATGCGTTCGGTCAGAGTGTATCCCGTGCGTAAAGTGTTCGCGTCTAACCGTGAGCACCGCTCCTGCCCGTAATCTATACGTGACTCTTGATACGCTATTTCTTCTTGTAATTTGAAAATTAAGTTTCGGATAAAAGTAAAGGAAAGAAATAGGTAAGCAAAGGAAATTCTAATCCGTGAATTCCAAGGGGGGTAAGGGACAATGGGATACTCGCGTGTAGAGGGTACTTCGGTGGAGAGGGGAGGGGAGGAATGACGTCATTTGGCAAGGGGGATGACGTCATAGAAGGAGGGGGAGGTGAATGACGTCTAGGCGAGAGGATGACGTCACAGGAGGAAGGGGAGATGGATGACGCCACAGGGGGCGGCGAGGAAAATGACGCCACAGGGGGCGGGGAGGAAAATGACGCCACAGGGGACGGGGAGGAAAATGACGTCACAGGAAGTGACATTACTATGCGAGGAGATGACGTCACGGAGGCGAGGAAGAAAATGACGTCATAGGAGATGATGTCATTAGGCGAGGGGGATGAGTCACGGGGGTGTGCAGAGAAATTACGTCGTGGGAAATTACGTAGCGCACAATATGTTGAAAATTACATTCGCGTCGCGGTGATGTGACGCGGAATCAGTGGCTGCCGGGCGCGATCCGCCGCCGTCGCCGGCGCCTCCAGACGCGGTCCGCCGCCGATCCCCGCTACCACCGCCACTAGGCGCGGTCCCCACGCACGCTATACTGACCATGTATATTTATCAGTAATACTTATTATTTTTCCTCTTATGCGTCATCATACTATTCTCCTAGTAGGCAAAATATTTTATTTAATTATTTATTTATTTATTTATTATGTTATATTATATAATATTTTATTTTATTTTATTTTAATGATTCGAAGAGTGCGAATGCAGAATGCAATAAGCGCAATGCGATACCGCAGACATAAGGTGAAAGAAAGATGAAAAGAAGCAAGGAATAATGCGGACACTAGATATTTTTATTTTTATTGAGTTTTCATGTAATGCATTATATACAATGTTATCTACAGCGTACACTATCAATTCGCATTCAATACATGAATTCTTATTATAAATCTTACGCAAAATATTTATAATATTATATTTGTTATTTAAATAGTTTGGTGTAAATAAGTCACGAAGTATTTAAATTTGTCACTCACACCATTTATGTATTGGCATATCACAATGTACGTGTTCTACACATTGTTCAAGTTCGAGTATGAAGAGCACGGTCGTTTCATATATAAATACTTATCACATAATGATAATTTCACATTGTCCACATCGCGTAATTTGATAAGTTCAATTTGAAGTTCCTGAATCAGTAACGATAATGGAGTAGTCGACTGCACCAATCGCACGATATCCGTCCATTTTTTTTTAGTGTTCGAGTAGCGTCCACATAAACATGAGGTAGGACGATGCGATTGCCTCGGGTGTCGCCAATGGTCATTCCCACGTAGGAAATAGGTTCTACGGCGATCCCAATCTCTAGAAATTTATACGCTGTCGATGTCAATGCAAATATTCTTCAAAATTGTACGAGCAGACACGCTGTAATGAAAAAAAACAAATAAATAAACAATATATAGAGACAAATTTTTCATAAACAAATATAATTGAAATACTTTCTTGCTCATGTTGAATGTATGAATCCATAGCGCTAGGAGATCTCTTCAAAGACGAATCTGAGCGACTGATGCAGTATCGACTCGTAAAAATCTCTGATACAATACTATGCAATCGCTACTCAATATAACTTACCTTTATGCCCATCGCACACAGCAAGAAGTATTAGTACCAGGTAGCACATTGCGGAAACCGAGTCTCCGATTGCTAATTAAATGCGAAAGCGATTATGGTCAGCCATTTTACACAGACTGACTTTCTGCAAAAATCCTCGCGGATGTTTACACAAATGAATACCCGTCAAATCTGAAAAATTTTTACAAACTTTACAAAGATCTATGGCGTGAATAAAATTCACACGCAAAATTGCGGTTTACAGCAATCAAAAGTGTGAATCTTTACCTTCAATTTATTTTTTTATCGAGCGTTATACGATTTTTTACACCGAGTTATTGAATGTTAAAGCAAAAGTGATCTATAGCACCAAATTCAGCGCTACGACTTGCAGAAGAAGAAGACTCAGGCGGGCGTAAAACGCCGATGTTTTAATAGTTGATGACGTGACTGCCGCGCGCGAAGAATGTCCATTACGTGCAGAACACAAAGAAGTCGCAGCATAGGCGGGCCCCGCAGAAGCAACGTCTCTAGTACATTGAATTATGGTCCTACAGGCTGAGCAAGCTGAGCAAGGTCCGGTTGAGGAGGATCAGCAATGATAACCTTAAGATGATTCCGATGACGAATTCGGTGAAGTGATAGGATGGCGCTTTACATATATGGAGCCATTTCAAATCTATGTACGATATAGGAGGCCATTTTTGATCGCCACTCTTGCCTCATGGAAGATCTGCCGTGTGAACGATGATAGCCTCTCATTCATGTCAATCTTTGAGCCAGCCAATGAGTCGAAGACTTCGGATCCGTTGAGCAGTCCCTTGGCTCTTTTTTCCGTCGATCCATCGATTGCGGATGTCGCAAAAAGATAGACGGACAATCAATAGGCGAAAACGGTCGCCTCGTGCAGAAATATGAAAGCACTCGACAATATCATTGGTGAAAATTTAATATTTAATGTGAAAACAATATTAGTCACGATAGCCCTGAGAACCTTAGAGGGGTTCTCCTTGATTCCAAATAGAATAAACTCAGAACTAAGTTTCATCCGTTCCAAGGCCTCAAGCTGAGCCTCAAAATATGCCTCATGTGCACTCCGACTGTCAGAAGCAGAAGACAATCCTTCAAGGGCGCTAATTCATTGCAGCGATTGCAAGATTGTTTAAGGACGAAGTGCTGCACATTAATATCGAGAGCGGATAGTTATGATTTAATGGACGTCAAATTCTTTATCTATGTTTCAATGTTAGTGACTTTATGTAAGAGAAAAGAAATAAGACCCATGAGAATGTCAACTCTTCTTTTGAAGAGTCAGTATCATCTGCAGACGCAAGAGGCAGATGTTCGTTCGAAAGACTTCTGATTACCGTAAACGAAGCAGGGATGTAGGGGAAAAATAGATTGTCAGGCGGTAGAGAAATCAGAACCAGTAAGAGCTACGATGCATTTCTCGTAAAAAATGCGCCGCTTTACAGTCAAAGCACAGTGCATTCGCAATGGCGATAAATCTCTTACAGTGATCATACTATACGCAAGCAGAACCGTGAAAGTATGAAGATAGAAATAATGACAATAGAGCAGTGAGATAGCACGCCAGTTAGTTTAGCAACAGGCTCACGGACGTACCCACACAGCTAAAGTAGTTCACTCATCGACTATACAAGATAATTGACCTCAGATGTAAATATATCCGATGTACCGGCGCATGAATGGAATGACGATGGCTGTCGACTAGCTATTATTCCGAGAAGATTCTAAGAAACAGAATCACGTATAGCTAAAATATGCCGTAGAACATTAGAGATAGTATTCACGATAAAGCGAGCAGCATCAAGCAAGATAGCTCTTGATAAGTCAAACAAGTCAAGGTGACCATCCGTTTGTCAATGGTCTGATATCATTGACCACTCGCACCAAGGCGGTCTGCGTGCTGTACTCCCTTCGAAAACCAGCCTGGAAGGGGTCTAGAAGATGGAAAAAAGTGAGATAGGAAGAAAGCTGACCGAACACGACGCGCTCCAGGATTAGAGAGATGGCAGAAGATAGAGATCGGGCGAAAATCGGAAAGTGTTGAAGGGTTTTAGAGATAGGTATAATACGTGAGGACTTCCAGGATAAAGGAAAAGTAGAGGAGTCAAGGGAAAAATTGAAGACATTGAGAATGACAGTAAAAATGATTGGTAGGCTGTCCAATATAAGACGTTGATTTATACCGTCTGGTCCAGAAAAATTGAATGAGCTTGAACAGATTGCCTTGCTAAGAGCATTAAGAGTTAAAAAGTAAAAGAAAAAGTAAAAGAAAAATGAATTGAAAGTAGAGAAGGGAGTAAGAAGGAGGGATGAGGAGCGAGATAGGAAAGGAACAGAGATAATGGTTGAAAGGTGGACAGTGGAGAAGAAACCGTACAACTGATCAGGAAAAAATCATTCGACAGAGTTGACGACTTCGGTTTAGCAAAGCCAAGTAAACGAAGCTCAGATCACAGGTGCGCAGAACCAGTAATGAAACCAATCCGGATCAGCAAGTAGTAACTTTTGGCGTTGTCGATAAGTTCCTTCATCTGATTATGAAGAGCACAAAGAGTGAGGCAACAGGAAGGGGAAGGGCAAAAGCGATAAGTTTTCCTAGCCGCGTTTCTGCGACGCATCAGGAGGCGAATATTTGCGTTGAGTCAAGATGCTGAGCGCCTCTTGGCTCGAATAGATAGCAGAGAAGTGTAAAGGTCATGGGTATTCATTAAGTACAGATTGAGAAGAGAGATTCTCTTATTGATGGAGAGGGAAGAATAGAGAGAGGACCGATCAAGAGCGGCAAGAAAATTGTGAAAATGGTCAATATTAAATTGAGAATAATCTCGAAAACAGAGAAGGTGGGAAGAAAGATAATGGATACGAATGTTAAGAGTAATCTCTATGAGATCATGCATGGATAGGAAAGAGAGAGAATTATGGTTGTAGAAAAAGAGTAGGCACTGTTAAAGCAGTAATCAATCCAGGAGTAGAAGAAGGACATATGGTAAATAGAATTATAGGGAACGATAAATAAACGATTGCTGATGCAAAAATCAAGCAATGCACTTACATCATAGGTCATGCAATTTAAGTCAACATTTAGGTCGCCCATGATGATCGCCATCGAGAAGGAAGGGAATAGCTTTGAAAAGCTATTTGGAAAGTAGAAAAATGGCCAAGGTTAGGAGGACGATACAAGAGTGCAAATAGGAAAAGCATATGGTTAGGCACCGAGACGCTGAGTAGCAGATACTCGGGCTAGGCACAGAATCGTTTAGGCGAAGAACCAAGGATTTTGACACCAACAGAATCGCGCACGCAAACGCTAATGCCTCTACCCCCCTTCTCCTCACAATTGAGCCTGATAAGGCGGAAACCCTAAAGATTGATTAGTTGATTAGGAATATGTGATTTTAACAAGATCTCCGATAATGCTATCAGATCGAAATTACAGTTAGAAAAGTAGATGGAAAATTCAATGAAATGGGGGAGGAGGGACTGACAATTCACGTGGCAGATCCGTAGAGAAATGGGAGGAGCGTCAGGGGACGAGTGTCATTTTTTCTGCTGTGGTCTCTGCTTAGGTATGATATCACGCGCCGATGAAGGAGTGGAAGACCATCGCGATATCCGAGGGCCCTGTTTGACGAGATCGCCGCCGCGACAGGGCGCAACGGAGATTACATTCGAAGTGCGCAAAATCTCGACCGGGGTCTCAATTGGAGCGAGGGTCACATGATCCGAGATTAAAGGGAAAGGAACTCCGGCGGCAATGGATTCAAGATGTGCACAGTTGTGCAGGCGGATAAGAGGAGTGGCGGGATGATGCTTAGCAAAAATCCAATCATTTCGAACCCAGGCCGCATGTAAACGTCCCTCTCTCACCGCGCGTCGGGGCTCCCTGAGAATGAGTCTCGTGGCGGCAAAACGTCTTTCATTACATCGATACGTGAGCCAGCGAAGAATCCAAAACCTCCGACCCATCAAGGGCCCCTGGCGCATATTGCATCTATACAGCAATCACGAATTGCTGAAGAGGAAAATCGCACAATCAGAAGGCGATCGCTTTCGAGATACGGAAACATTCTTCTTATACCTGGCGACACGCTGATACCGAGAACCGAAGCAACACTGTTGGCGAGAGCATGCAAGTCCTCCAGGAGACGCTTGACTACTCTAAAGAGAATTATTTCGGAGCTGAAATTTTCACGGCTTCGAGCAGCAAAGGGAGACGCATTGTCAGTCGACATGGCGGGAGCGGGCGGAGAAGCTTCCAAGTCATGAAGGCGTTCATCGACGCTGTCATGCGCGCTCCTCAGATCCTCAGTGGCACGGGAGAGAACTTCAGTTTTTAGCGAAAATTCATTGAGAGAAGCAATATAATTTTAAACGCTGAGCTCGAACGAAAAAAGTTGATTCTTAATTGAGATGAGATTCGATGTTCGTTAATTTATCCAGAGGAGAGAAGGCTTCCCTGAATTTATCCCTGAAGTATCGGCCTCTGACATCATTCTATTCGCATCAGTTTCCGCTTCTTGTTCGAAAGTCGAACGCGGGATGGCTATTGCTTAAAATTACCGCGCTCTATATAAGATCAACGCAATCACCTGACGAGCGGGATCGATTCCGTCAATCGATACAGCGCTCTAATGAACGGTGGCAATAAGGCTCTTCTGAATTAATTGTCAGCTGCCGCGTCGCGGTTAAACGGGCAAAACAGCCAAATAATTTAAACTATAAGCATGGCTTTTCTAAAAGAATCGAGTAAAAACGGAAATTGTTATTTCGTTGCAAAATTCTCCAAATCCTTCTAGAAAGGCTGTTGCCTATAAATTAGTGCGAGCGAGGCGGGCTCTCTTGTTCTCGCTTCGTATATTAGCAGAAGCTCGTCTCGCAATTGCAAATAAGTTGATTTTTATCGACGTCTCTTTAGCGTAATTTAACGCGCAATTAGTGATCCTTGTTTGTATTTGGAATTGTTTAAATAAAAAGTGTTGTCTGAATTACATTACTTGATCTCTTTAAGACAAATTAAATTATACTGTTAAATTTCCTTGCTCCCTGTCAGTTAGACGCAAACATTTACTGGTGCGGCTCCTTCAAACCGGATCTAGTGTTCGGAGCCTTTATCAGGAGTGAGTGCGATTTCAGTAGTGTTGATCCATTGCGTCGACTTTGACAAAATTATCTGCAAGAAATAAAAATAAGTCAGAGTGCGGAAGATTTGTTACTTAAACAATCAGAGCTCTTCGGGCTTATTTCCCGATCGTATGAAAATGTGATGAAGTCGGGAACCATTAAGATTACTGAAGACCTAGTGGAAGCTCGTATGCATGCTGGATGGGTACTGAAATTCCTGCGGAATCACGAAAGACTTAGTCGTGAATATGGTGAGGAAATTAAAATTAAGGATCATCATATTCACGAGATATTTGATAAAACGGATGAGGCGCTTACCACATACAGAAGGGGCAATATTTTCATCTGCTTTGAGAACTAAGCGGGGCTAACCTCCTTCGCAATGTCATTAGACAAGGAGAATACAGCCGTCATGTCTACCAAGTTGCCGCGTCTCAATTCCGCTGTTCTCGCAAAAATACGAAGATTGGCCGGCATTTCGTGACCTGTTTATCTCTCGTCGTAATTAATTCACCTGCCACTCCGATTGAGAAGTTGCACTATCTGAAGAAGAGTTTGAAGGGGGAAGTTTAACAAGTGATCCGCAACTTATTGACGACGGATGCCAATAACAACTAAACCTGGAAAGTCCTGGTGAATCATTACGAGAACCCGCGCCTCCTGGTCAAATCGTATATCGCACTTCCTCGCACTTCCAAATCTGAAGAGTGAATTCGCTACGGAAATGAAAAAATTATATTATTGCGTAAACAATACTAT
>Ga0153935_1000399_pt1 | contig 10449 bp, 12 predicted proteins | sample TSNJ019MetaG_FD_104677 | JGI IMG/M metagenome (GOLD analysis project Ga0153935, IMG submission 104677) | Attine ant fungus gardens microbial communities from New Jersey, USA - TSNJ019 MetaG | ecosystem: Host-associated > Fungi > Mycelium > Unclassified | place: USA: New Jersey, Wharton State... | reverse complement strand
TTGCATACGTTCTGCTTGTTGGAGAATGCCCCTTCATGACAATAGCGGAAGCGCAGGAAGGTCTTGAATCTCCATTTGCGAATGCATCTATTGCTTTAGACGAGCGCTGTGCAGACGACAAGGAAGGGGAAGAAGAGGATGGCGGCGGTATGCTCGGAGATGCTGCTGCTCTTGTCCGTGCCTGCCTTCGCGTCGACATTACTGCCCGGCCGTCCTTTGAAAAGATTTTGCAGTGCCGTTTCCTATCCGGCAACGGTGGCTGGGCATGAAAGACCAAATTTCTTATGTATCATGTATCATCCCTCTATTTGTAACACACCAACGCTAGTTTCTGATCACGGTCAGGTGATACCCATCCTGGCACCGATAGATTATGATAATAAACCACTCATGTGTACCATAGATATTGTGCCCTTCGTTTTACACTTGCATGGTTTCGTTGTCTATGGCCGACTCTGCGACTGTCACCAACACCGGTCCTCGGCTAGGGCGGAGGGGAGGCGAGTCATGATCAGAATGATCACGCCAGTTTTATCAGCCATCAGATCTATCTATCGATAAAAAATTTGCCTGTTGTGGTATAACTAGGCCAAACAGATCCAACTTTCCTATCTTTCTCTCCTTTTCTTTCACCCTCATCTCCCCCCTCTTCTTTCCTTTGTCTTCACACTCATAAGTAAGTTGTCCTGGTTCTTGATATTTCTTTTCGATGGTCCCTGGAGCTTGATAATCATGATCATTAATGGATCTCGTCATCGCATATATGATGAGCGTTTGCTCAACTTTACTGCTCACCCGCCTTTGTCGCTACTATTGGTATAATTTTGACGCTCGTCTCTAGGACTACATCAAAATGGGAAAAGAAAAGACTCACGTTAATGTCGTCGGTGAGCTTGGCCTTCGTTAATCGCCTAATCCCCAATGGTCCTCATATGCTCCTCCAGTCATCGGTCACGTCGATTCTGGAAAGTCCACTACCACCGGCCACTTGATTTACAAATGTGGTGGAATTGACAAGCGTACTATTGAAAAATTCGAGAAGGAAGCCGCTGAACTCGGCAAGGGTTCCTTCAAATATGGTGGGTATATTAAGATTGAGCATGTGTTAACAGCCTTGAATCATTTTTATTAGCTTGGGTTCTCGATAAGCTGAAAGCTGAGCGTGAGCGTGGTATCACCATCGACATAGCTCTCTGGAAGTTCGAGACTCCCAAATACATGGTTACTGTAAGTTTTACCAGGATTTGATTCAGGAAATTTTCAGCTGATCCCAAAGATAGGTCATTGATGCCCCCGGACACCGTGACTTCATCAAAAACATGATTACTGGTACCTCTCAGGCTGATTGTGCCATTCTTATTATTGCCGCTGGTACTGGTGAATTTGAGGCTGGTATTTCCAAGGATGGTCAGACTCGTGAACACGCTCTCCTGGCGTTTACTCTCGGTGTCCGTCAGCTCATCGTTGCCGTGAATAAGATGGACACTACCAAGGTGCGACATTCCGGTTCTTTTGACTATGTCACTGACTCCCATCTTAGTGGAGTGAGGATCGGTTCAATGAAATCATTAAGGAGACTTCGACTTTCATTAAGAAGGTCGGATACAACCCCAAGGCAGTCGCTTTCGTGCCAATCTCAGGATGGCACGGTGACAATATGTTGGAGGAGTCTGAAAAGTATTTCAATTTCCAAAATCAGAAATTTTCTCGTCTAATTGATTAATTTTAGCATGCCTTGGTATAAGGGCTGGCAGAAGGAGACGAAGGGTGGTGTAGTCAAAGGGAAAACCCTACTTGACGCCATTGATGCTATCGATCCCCCGACACGTCCGTCAGAGAAACCGCTCCGTCTCCCTCTCCAAGATGTTTACAAGATCGGTGGTATCGGCACAGTGCCTGTTGGCCGTGTTGAGACTGGTATAATCAAGGCTGGCATGGTCGTCACTTTCGCACCTACAAACGTGACCACTGAAGTCAAGTCCGTTGAAATGCACCACGAACAACTCGAGCAAGGTAACCCAGGTGATAATGTTGGTTTCAACGTCAAGTAGGTCCTTTTGTTTTGTCTTATACTATGAAAACCCAACAACTCGTTTTCAGGAACGTGTCTGTTAAGGATATCCGTCGTGGTAATGTTGCATCTGACTCTAAGAACGACCCTGCCAAGGAGGCCGCTTCTTTCAATGCCCAAGTCATTGTCCTCAATCACCCTGGTCAAATCAGTGCCGGCTATGCCCCTGTGCTTGATTGTCATACTGCCCACATTGCCTGCAAGTTCTCTGAGCTTGTTCAGAAGATTGATCGTCGAACTGGTAAAGCTCTCGAAGAAGCCCCCAAGTCTGTCAAGTCTGGGGATGCTTGCATTGTCAAACTTGTGCCCAGCAAGCCTATGTGTGTTGGTGAGTGGATTTGTACTAGCTGGTTAAGCAGTACATCTCAAATGATATGATAGAGAGCTACAACGAGTACCCGCCTCTTGGTCGGTTTGCCGTCCGTGACATGAGGCAAACTGTCGCTGTTGGTGTCATCAAAAGTGTCGAGAAGACTGACAAGAGTGGTGGCAAAGGTCAAATCCCATCCTTGGAAGTTTATGTGATGGGAACTAATTTATTTTATTTGCAGTCACGAAATCGGCGGAGAAAGCTGCGAAGAAGAAATAAGTTAGACACGAATTGCATTAATGTTTTTTCTTCATGGTATTTTACACGCTTTGCTTTCATCTGTATCCCATCACGAAGCTGGCGGCGGGTCAGCTTTTCACATGTATCAAAATTTCAGCAATCCCAGCAATAGCCGCTTTGTGACGTGTATGTTTAGGATAAGGTTCAATGTGAGCACAAAAGTTGTTTGTGACAAGTATTCGTGTGGGAATTCAGTAAGGTCTGGCTACGGTAGGATTTAACAAACATGTGTCGGTTCTGTGTTTTCTATCTGACGAGGTCCCAAATCTACCCCAACTGTTCTTCCGAAGACTTCCATCATGAAACTGAAGAGGGATCGAGTCAATGCCGCATCCCATCGTCCTTTGGAGTGCTCGTCTCGGACGAACGCATGCTGCGCTTGAACTTCCAGAAACTGCATGGATGTCAGGGCCATTGTAAGTTAGTCATTTCAGGCCAGGTAAACTTACTGAGCATGTTACTTTGGCGTCTTCGAGAGTTGTGCGAATGAGATCCCTTCCCTTCCGTGGAACATGGGTGTCCTTAGTCGAAAAGACCATAAATACAAATTCTCGGAACGATTCAAATCCTGATATGTACTTGTTTTCCAAAAATCATCTACAGGCACATTGAAAACAGTACAATAAGACTCTGAGGATGGTTGCTTACCACAACTTCGCCTTTCCCAGTTAGATTTCCGTTGCGCACCTTGATCAAAGTATCGTCACTTTTCCCCTTCCCTAGCGTAGCGCTGTGGATATCAGTTGCGAAAAAACAGACAGAAGTGAGAACTCTGGCATCGAAGGCAGCCTGTCAGGGAGAGAGTGAGGTAGGAGACGGGTTCTTGAAGCTCAATTATTTTAATAATAGTGCACACACCCTGAATGCCTTGCGTCTGATGTCAAAACTTGATTCTAACAAAGTATAAGAAGGCTTACTAGATGACCACCTAGACACATTCCAGTCACTATTGCACTCCGGGTTTCAGGACCATAGTTCATAGCAGGATCACGATAAATGCTCACCAGCGATGCGCCCGTTGCAGTTTGCCAAGCCACAAAGGAGATCGATAGATATAGTTGCGTCCTGACTAGTTTGTAAGTGACTGATCATTCTTCTGAGATTGCTGGGATCACCTCATCGTATGCAGCAACCGACTTCTCTACCTATTCAAGGTTGAGTCAGCGAACGAGAGGTGAAAGCCATTATGACTTTGTAGTTGTTCCCTCTGTCGGTTCCTGACAAAATATGAGTGAGAGATCACATTTACGGAGCTATTGGTACCTTCGGTATCATATGGAATGGGTTCGGGTCCTTCGAACTCATGATAAACAGAAGGGCAGGCTTTGTGGAAGGCGGTGAATTGCCATGCAGTCATGTACAGACTTTTACCTACCAACCACAAAACCTTGGCTAGCAATTTGACCCGCAAAGCGTTCAACAGGTCCGGTCACTTGGTAAATCTCACTTTGTCAGTGAAAGAACAAACAATTCAGGTCTTCGCTGGGACTACTCAAGGAGAAGGATTTCACCTGAACACGACAACACCTGTACAAAGTCGATTAATGAGCGTGTGTAAGTCTGCGAGCTTTAATAAACACGACTTTACCGGGGAATTTAGCTTGTGGATAATTTGGCACGTTAGGCGAGATGACGTAGATCCTTATCGGACGCCCATTGTCTAGTGTAGAAGGGATATCGTAATGAGTTTTTGTGATCAGCATCGGTGATGTGTGAAGCGATAAACACTTTGCACACAGCGGGTATGTCCGAGTCTGACGAACGTTTGTTCTCTCGTCACAGGCAAGATATATATATATTCAGCAGTTTTGATCGTCTGCTATTTTTTGTCCCTCTTACATCGACGTGTTATGGACAACAAAACATCTCGCTTACGATCACTCGATGCCTCGGACAAGAAACTTGCACTGTTCATCGTTGGAAAAGCTAACCTTGAGAGTCTTGCTCTTGCAAACCGCCAAGGTAAGTTACGAGACTCAGCGAGCGACTGAGACTTTACTTAACCTTTCCACCAGTGTACAGTCATCCTCTTACCCTCGGTATTTGGTTGTTACTTTCCTTCGCCTTCGTCCATGCAATGAACTGGTGGCCCTCGACTCATCAAGCTTTGGCCATCCTCGCATATCTCAAACCTCTTCCGGCCTTTGCATCAGTAGCTGTCCCGTTAATGTTTCTTGTTGACTGGTGATTGGAACAAGAAAAAAGTTCAAGTCCCAAGTACTAATTCTCCCTAGGATCAATCGGCCCTATTTTGAAAAGCGCATGCAAGTAACGATGAAAGAGAGGGATATGTACGACCCCGCCCAGTACTACAGTCAGTCACCTGCGTCAGGTTTCTGGATTTTCGAGTATGATGATAAATTTATTGGATTTATCGCCTTGGACGCAAATGAGGCGGAAAGAACACAGAAGGGAATGATAAGGCATTTTTATGTAGAGGAAGCATACAGAGGGACAAAAATCCAGGAAGATTTGCTCAATCACGCTCTCAATCACGCTTTCGAGAATAGCCCTTGCTTGGAGTCAATCGAGGCAGTTGATGCTCGAGGCCTAACGCCCTACTTAAACAAATGCTATCAGCGGGCAGGATTCCGTCTTGGAACGGAGTATGAATCAATAGGTCTCTGGGGGCGGTGGAAGTATGACAGGATTATCTTACAAAAGAAAGATTGGAAAAAACCTAGTGGCTAAATGTATCTTATCTCGATATAATAATTTATTTAGTTTTTGTTTGAACGTCATGAACACTTTACGATGTTACTCTCCACTTTGCTGGCGGAGCCTCGCTCGTGCTATCCTTTTCTGCTTTTACAGTCGACAGCAGCCCAATCAATTTTTCCCCTCCTCCGCGCTCTATGTACCCGACCTACAGTCCACACGATCTGCTTCTCTTTGCTCTATGCTCCTTCAACCCTTGTCAATTCAAGTTCTGCTGTGATCGACTGGACGGCCCAAATTCCGGGATACAGCAGCTCGTATGATTTCCAGGCTGAACTATTTGCGAAAGTCAACAGTGGTTCGTAAACCCTCTGGTAATGCATCCTGCCATGAAATGAATAATATCCGTAGCACCAAGGGATAGGCCCCTGGCCGTTGTAATAGACTCATTGGAGATACTATCGGAGAACTTAGCGTCTTCAATGAAGGTCTACGAGTTTCTCCACCGATTATTACGGATTATCACGTCTCATCCATGTCAGCGGTCTCTCTTCCAATCACATCTGCATTTATTTACACTCCGTGTAGGCCCGTCCCAGCTCATCATACACTCTGTAAAGCCCGAGAACATTGCAGATCTCCTCCTCCAGACTTCCTTCTCGTCGCTATTAGTTAACTTGAAGGCGCACGCGATTTCTCTATTCCTTCATCTCTCCAAAGAATACATGATCTCACCCCCGCCAGTTACTCCAGAACCCAAATTTTGGAGTATCTTCATCCCTCTCAGTGAAAGGTTAGATGAGATTGAACGGCTCTCCTTCGGGCCTCAGGGTGAAGGGAGTGGATGTAACAGAGAGATGATCATTGAAATTCTTGCACGCGGAATCAACACACAAGCAGGAAAACGAGGTGCAGAAAGAGTATTAGAAGGCTGGAATGCAACCAGGAACATGCCTTGTTCTCTCCCAGACCTGCAGAGCCTCAAGTCCTTGTTTTCTCAGAAAGAACTCATGGAGGTACTTATATTCGGATTCAACACTGGTCTGGATGCTAAATTCGGGTAAAGGTTGCTCCTGACCCAACGCAGAATTTATCTTTCAATTTGAGCCTGAGCGAATCTCAACAACGATCCCGGGCCGAAGTACCTCTCCCCTACGCGCATGAAGGTTTGACTTCTTTTTTTGAATACATACCGTTCGTCTGCTTATTTGACTGTGCAGGACAACGCATTGATATGACTCGATCTCACACAGGTGTCATCTTTTATGACCCAGACTCAGCAGATGATATTGACGACGACGATCCTGATGATGATTTGGATATATGAACTGTTTATAATATGTTTGTGCCCTATGAAATGCTAATGCAGGATAGGAATGATCGTCGTTGGGTAGCTTTGGAACCGTCTTCTCGAGTAGAGTCACGATTTTCGTGTGTGGTTGTACGTCGTACCTCGTCGGACCGTCTCCCATTATGATAGGAGAGATGACCAGTCATATGAGAAGGCATGCTTATAGGTCGCCTGGCGATTTGTGCTTTGCGCTTTGGAGGTCGCAGCTGTAGCGTTTCTTCTTCTCTATGATTGATGTCGCTCCGGAGTTTCTGCTTTCCGGAAATTTGGATAGACCGTGCCCTCGGTTTCGCTTGTTTCTAAAAGAACGTCAATGTAGTTTTAGTACATGAGAATATGAAAACATACACGAAAGCACAATCGAGTCAGTGAGCGTCCCTGTCCTATTCCACCTGGATTCGAAGATTGTCGGAGAGAGTTGGAAGAGTCGTTTGCACTCTTGATATCATTTACGCTGAATTTTGTGAATATATGATGCATTTTTTTCTTGACCATTTTCACCGCAAGATAGATTCTAGCTTGCGAAGGTACACTAGATTCAGGTTGGGGCCCATGCAGTGTTGATTTAGGACAGAGACATCCAAGGACAGAGGATTGATCCTTTTCGGAGATACCAAAAACCAAGTTTGCTTCGCCACTATTGCATCCATTGAAGGCACGATCCAGAACTTCGTTAGCATAGCGTTGAGTGCTTGTTTCTTCCTGCACCGGAAAGGGACCAAATGGAAGGCTGCTGCTAACTCTCCAACTCCTCCGAACATGAGTAAGGTTCGAGCTTCCAGGTCTGCAACCCGAATCCGATGTTGCTTGAGCCAAAGAATTTCTTGCCTGAGAAAACGAAGGTTCATCTGAGCAGAGAGACGTCGGAGATAAGAACAGTGTCCACGAGTTGAGACCATCTGGCTGCGGCAAGTATAAGGATCCTGCATTGCGCTCTAATGAATCTGTGTGCAGGACTTCGGTATGGCGAAACTGGATCGATGAGGAGGATAGCGTGTCAAGACTAGGGCGTTTCATCGATGTTCCAAGTAAGCTTTCGTCTAAATCAAGATGGTAGGCAGGGTCGTTGCTGGAGACGTTGAATTGGTCGCAACTGATGCTCAGTTCGTCTCGTAAAGAGGAAAAAGACGAGAGGTCAGGTATCTCGGGGAGTGTTAAGTCTACCAGGTCAGAATCGATATCTGACACATTGGAGTATAGTTGCTGGGCGTCATAGATATCCTGTTTCTGTACACTAAGTTCGATCTCATCTTCGAACTTGTTGACTTTGTTTGGCGAAAATGAGAGATGGGGTAGGGTCGTCGTATATGCGCTCGAGAATGAAGTGTTCTGAAGAATCAATTGGATAAATTGTCTACTCAGTCATGAAACCCACCGCCAGCGAAGAGTGTAGACTCAGGTCATCGGGCTAACGACATAATTATGACTAGGATCATCATTCTCGTGATGCCAGATCACGTACGGCAAGGCTGGAAGGCGTGTTGTCTGGGCTTAATGTTGTCGCAGGATCAGGTCTAAACTTATGAAATGAAAAAATGCCGCGCTGAGGGACTTGGCAGAAATGAAAGTCTGGTGAATGTTGGCTGGAACGTGGATAATGGGAATCGCTAGGTGTACAAAATTTCCGACCTGGGCTTGCCGGCCATGCTCCAGGAACAGAGGGACTTGGAGAAGAAGTGATCATGGTCGAAGCCAAGAGGCAAAGTCTGAAACGACAAGTCTATTTGAACTTCAGTTAAGTATATGCATTGATCCCGTGATCTTTTATAAGAAATTAGATTCATCTAAAAAGAGCGAAAGGATAGCAGGAGCAAAATTTAAAGAGTGTTGCGCACAGCAGCATTGACACTTTCCGCAAAGTAGTCAATATTGCTGTTGTTCAAACCGGCCATGGAGATGCGACCATTTGAGGTCATGTAGATATGAGCCTTCTCTGCAAGAGCCTTAGTTTGAGGGGCTGTCAATCCAGTGAAACTAAGATCCCGATTTGTGAATGGTGACTAGCAAAGATAAAGGGGGATCTCCCTACCTGAACATTCCGATTTGGCTCTTAATGTGGCCCCACTCTCCAGGCGTCTTGAGGTTGTGAGTCAGGAGGTTGTAGAGCTTTTCACGCATGCTGATGATCCTGTTGGCCATGCCTTTCACTTCTCCAGTCCACTGAACGTACAAGGCCTCGTCGCCGAGGATAGTGTTGGCAATACGAGCACCATGGACAGGCGGATTAGAGTACATAGGACGGATGACAATCTTGAGTTGAGAGTCGACACGAGCTTTCTCTTCAGGAGATGCTGTCGTCATGGAGAAAGCACCAACACGTTCGCCGTAGAGGCCCATGTTCTTGGCAAAAGATTGGGCTACGGCAACCTGATGTCCCTCCTTGACAAATAAGCGCACGGCATGAGCATCACGGTCGGTGGAGCCAGATGCAAAACCTTGGTATGCCATGTCAAAGAAAGGGAAAAGTTTCCTCTCTTTCACAATGTTGGAGATGGTGGCCCATTGTTCAGGGGTGGGGTCAATACCAGTAGGGTTGTGTGCACAAGCATGTAATAGAACAATAGCACCCTCTGGTGCAGCCTAATATTACAGGTAAGCGTTCTCGGAGACCCCGGATGAACTGAGCTGCGCACCAGGAGATCAGCCTTAAGACCTTCGAAATCAAGGCCGACTGTTTTCTTATCAAAGTAGCGATAACCACAAACTTCAAGGCCCGAGTCTTTAAACAAAGGAATATGATTACCCCAGGTCGGAGTTGGGAGATAGATAGCTTTCGAGTTAGGATAGTGGCGGGCAAGGAAGGCACCACCAATACGGAGGGCGCCAGTTCCCGAGATAGATTGAGTAATGGAAATCTGAGAGACGTGTCAGATCGGTCACGGAGTACAAGAGCATGACTCACCGCATTTTGGTTCAAGGGGTCACTGTCAGCACCATAGGCCAGAAGAGCAGCACGTTTGGTGAACTCTGCGAGACCAGTAATGGGAAGATATTCCTTGTCAATCTTAGAAGCATGTATAGCTTCTTCTGCCTTCAGTACGGCATCAGGACAAAAAATTTCTTTTGACTCAGCTGAACTACAAACCTTTTGAACTGATGGTAGGACGTAGGGTTTGCCGTTCTCGTCACGATACGCACCAACACCAAGGTTGATTTTACGCGGATCATTGTCTGCTTTGAAAGCTTCGGTAACACCTAGAGGTGACGGGATATGTCAATACCATTGGAGGGACATCGAGAAGCGTGTGTGAGGAGTCAGACATACCGAGGATTGGATCAGGAGGACCTGCAGGAACGGCAGACCAGACAGAGAGAGTACGGAAAGCGGCTCTTTTAAGAGAGACAACAGAACGACGGGCGACAGACGAGGCAAGCATGCTGGGTATCGTATGTACAACAGTGGTTTGTGTTACTCCTGTGCTGATATTCCTCCGGCGGCTTGATCCGAAAGATTCGGCGTGGGAATCTATGCGAGATTATCAGCAGCTCAGTTTTGGCTAATCTGGCATTTATCATAAATAATTGTCTCCATGTCAGAAATTCCTGTTGAAAAGTATGCCTCTTTCTCTTGACCTCTTTTCCAAAATTTACTACTGCCTAAAGCACTGAGGATTCAAAGAGCCTGTCCAAGAGCGAGTTGAAAAAACAAGCGAAAGCCGCTGAAAAGGCACGGAAGACAGCTGAAAGGGCCGAGAAGCAGAAAGAACTTGAGGCCCAAAAAGCAGCAGCAGAACCAGTATGTTGACGCACACTCCCAAT
>Ga0153935_1000392_pt1 | contig 10554 bp, 11 predicted proteins | sample TSNJ019MetaG_FD_104677 | JGI IMG/M metagenome (GOLD analysis project Ga0153935, IMG submission 104677) | Attine ant fungus gardens microbial communities from New Jersey, USA - TSNJ019 MetaG | ecosystem: Host-associated > Fungi > Mycelium > Unclassified | place: USA: New Jersey, Wharton State... | reverse complement strand
ATAAAGAACCTGATTTATTAGGACAATAGATGTCCTCCTTATATACATTTCATATGTATTTAATTATATCTAAGTAGTAGAAAATTGATTACATCAAATGATGTACCTTAGTCAGTGTACCCTTACAGTTCTTTAATATATATGTTTAACACTCTCCTTTGCTAAGTACCATATTATATAAGATACATAAGTGTTTATGTAGAGTAGAACTCAAGACCAAGTGATTCTCTGAATTTTAGGAATTTAACATAACTGAGATTTTTTGTGAACATGTCTACAGGGTTATTTGTACCTTCAATGAAGAAAACATCAATTTTCTTTCTCTTAATGCATTCCCTCACATAATGATAGCAAATATCAATATACTTAGATCTTATCTCTTATACTGCATTAGAGGACATGAAAATTGACCCTTGATTATCACCAGCAAGTGAGATAGGTCCTAGATTATATCCTAGTTCATTGAGTATATTGTAAAGCCAAGTAGCCTACCAGCTTCCATCAGACAGTGCTATATATTTAGCTTCTGTTAATAACAAGGCAACTATCTTTTGAGCTCATGATCTTCAGAAAATAATTCTATTTGCCAGAAAAAAGAAGAATCCAGTTGTGGATCTTGTAGTAGAGTTTGATCTCCAATCAGCATCTGTGTACCCTTTCAGTTCTTGATCATTATTACCATTATAGATCAGTATATAATTCTTTGTACCTGCAAGATAGCAGCAAATATATAGTGCTTTACTAAGATATTCCTTAGAAGGATTTGCTGAAAACTGAGATAGTCTTGTTACAGCATATACAATATCAGGCTATATATCCAATATGATATATAATAATGAGCCTATAACAGATTGAAATCTAGATCTTATTTCTGGATTAATAGATCCTTTATAAGGTACTGGCTGACATCCTTTTGGTAGTGGAGTTGGAGCAGTATGCACATTATTTGTAGTGATTTAGCCTAAACAACTTGATCATTCTCCAAGTCTAAGTTGACAAGGAGAACTTAATGGAGTTCCTGTTAAATTTCCTACACTATTTATACAACTACTACATGGTCTATGCACTATCTTTCCATGGTTCCTATGTGACTTAGTCATGTGACATCACCTGACTGTGACTTATAACCCTGTGACTTTGTGATACTTAGTTATATGATACTTTCTCATGCTCTATCCTTGTATAGTAAGTCCAGAAAGAAAAAGAAAAGAAAAATAAATAATAACTTAGCCATTTTGCCAAGTCATGACATTATTCATATTCAAGTACTTTAATATTTTGTCAAGATAGGGTACTTAATCAATATATATTTTATGCCATTCTTGATATATGCACATGCACAGAAATTCTCTAGTATCTCCAAGATCTCTATATTCCTAGTGCTTTATAAAATCAGCCTTTAACTTGCTGACTAGTACTTTATCTTTTCCTGAAAATAGAGCATTGTCAATATATACAACAACAATAACAATATTATTGTTTTTTTGGTATATAAAAACTTCTGCATCTGAAGTAGATTACTTGAATCCTAATATTTCTATAGATTTAGTGAGCTGCTTCTACTATGCTAAGGTAGCCTGTTTAAGTTTATATATAGCTCTTTGTAGATGAAGTACTTTTTGCTCTTTTCCTCTAATCTTAAACCTTTTTGGTTGCTCCATAAAGATCTCTTTATCTAGCTTGCTATATAAGAAGGCACTTTTGATATTAAGACCAGTGATATACCAATCTTCAAGAGCACTAAGAGCAAGTACTAGTTGTACTGTTTCAAATCTCACAACAGGTGAGAAAATCTCATCAAAGTCAATACCTTCAACTTGAGAGAACTTTTTAGTGACAAAATATGCCTTTTTCTGGCCATTTGTCTTTTGGTCAAAAACCTATCTGCATTTGATAGTTTTTTGTATCTGAGGTAAGTCTATAATTTCATAGACATTTCTCTTTCTTAGGGCATCTAGTTCTTTGTAACAGGCTTTTCTCCACTCTTCTTGCTATAGCTTTGGTAAGCATGCAATATCTTGGAAGGTCTATTCTTTGATATTATTAGGAATTATCTCTTTGTTATCAATTGCTTTGGAAAGTAAAAAAGAGATTAATGGTACTCCTTCTTCCTAGGTTAGTTTTAGTACATCTGCTTTTTTTTCCCTTTATTTCATCCTAAGCATTAGATTAAGTGGGAGGTCTAGAACTTGGTCCAGTAATTTAATCTCTGGTCTTTACAATAGAGGCATCTAGTGATTTGTCACCAATAATGTACTTCCATTTTCTTGTTTAATATATGTCTCTTTCAATGTTAATAGGTTTTCTAGTCTTACCATAGATATTACTAGGTCATACAACAGTATTTCAAGTTCTCTGAGGGTATTGGTTGCACTCTAGAGGTAGTGGGTCCTTATGGTACTTATGTCCTTGATTTTGATATAAAATAGGCTGACTAGGAATAGTAGGCTGTTTATCATTTCCTAGAATCTTATTCTTATTCTTATCATTATTATGATGAGGTTCCTTATTTTTAGGATTTTTTATTGGAGCATAAAGTGAGTTGTCATCCTCTAAAGAAGTCTGTAGTTGATTTACTACAGGATTATCTTGAGTATAGTTATTATCTACTCAAGTATATTCTCTTCTCTTTTTATCAGGACACTTAGAAAAGGTTATTTCATCAAATAATACTGTTGTTGCAACAAATTCTGTGTTATGACATAGCCAAATAGTTAAATTATTATTTATATTTCTTTTCTTTTTCTTTTCATTTAATTAGGAAGTCAACAGATGTATGAGAGAGAATGACTCAAAAGAGATGCACAGGAGTTTATAAATAAAAGTAAATACAGAATATGTATAAGTAGTGTACAGTAATCAAATAAGAACTCTATTGAGTTCTTTTTGTCAACTTGGACTAGGAGTAGTTCTAAGACAGCACAGTCTAAGTTTTTACACTAGAACTTGATTTCACATCTAGAGCACTATCTGCCTTAGACCTTGCTCATCTTAACTCTCATAATCTTTTCGACCCTTAACTAGTAATTATCATAATTACTAGTCACCTCTATACATAGCTAGGCCCTTGGCTTAAGGGGACTTGATAGTTAGTTAGGGACTATCAGTGAAAGTGCAGTACTAAGCTCAGGTATTGTGTCTGAGACTGGACCTTACAATTGAGTAGTGCTTAGTAGTTTACTTGTACTCTTTTCACTCTATAAACCTTATGCTGAAGTTCCATTGTGGGCTGTACATACAGAGGAGTAACGTTGCATTATTAGGAAGGTGTTTAGGTTAGAGATTCTCTCCTTGGAATAATAGTATAACCATAGTATTAGGGTAGTAGCAAGTAGGGCAGTAGGACTCTGGCTGGGTGAAAATCTTATGCCCTAGCAGATATAGTGTAATTAGTGAGATCAAACTTTCATTTGACTTTTCTAGGGATATATCATAATATCTCTGGAACAATACAACTCCCTTATGAGCAGCATGCTCAATCAACAGTACACCCTCACTAAACTAAGAGCAGAAATAGAAGAAAGAGAAGAAAGAATATATTAGGAATATAGAAAGTTCAAGTATCTAGCCCATAACTACAGGAATAAGAAAGAGAAGGCAAAGAGAAAACTGGTTCCCCAGAATAGATTTGAGGTAATAGTGAGTAAGATAATACAGTGTGAAGTGAAAGAAGAAGTGAAAGTAAGGAAATAGAAGACAGTAGAGAAAGAGATATAATATTTTAGATGTTGGAAAGTGGGACACTACAAGTGGGAGTGTCCAAATATTAAAGTTGAGAAGGAAAGAAAAAGAAGCAAGAAAGTAGTGCATGCAATTAATCTACAAAAGGTACAGCAAGGGAAGAGACTGGTATACTTCTTATGAAGAAAGGTATAGAAGTATTGTGGCAAGAGGAGTATACCCCAAGGAGTGCAGCTCTAAAAGAGCAAGGATAGAAGATAAGATAGGAGATGGTAACATTTGTGGAATGTAGGGAGTGCAAGTACAAAGGTACCAAAATGCAAGAGAATCAGAAATAGGGTTTTGTCTCTGGAGAGCAGCTGAAGAATATTTGGTATAGCTGATGTCTTAAAGCATGAAGGTGGAGAGAAAATTTGGCAAAAGAAAAAGGAGCAGTTAAAGTAAAGTATACTCAGTATAAACAAAGAGATATAGTAGTAAAGATGTCAAAAGAAGATAGGAAGAGAATTTTGTACCCAGAATATGGAACAGGAAGAAAGCAGCCATAGTAGGATTGGAGAGTAGTGGTACACCCTAAACAGGGAGAAGTGCAGTAAGATGGCATATAGACAGAGGGTCTGAAAGGCACAGCAAGAGAGAGAGGTATAGAGAGAGATATAAGGAGAATGTTTAAAATGCTAAGAGAAGTATAGTTAAATATAGGAGTGGAGAAAGTGGATACATATAAAGGGGTAGCAGTGAAAGCACTCTTGGATAGTGGTGCAACAGGAATGTTTATGGATTGGAAAATGGCAACAAGATATGGATTTAGGCTACAAAAATTGGAAAGACCACTAGTAGTCAGGAATATTAATGGGATGAACAATAGTATAGGAGCTATTACCCATCAAGTAGAGGTGAACATATACTATAAGGGTTATGTAGAAAGGATAAGAATAGATATATGTAACCTAGGAAGAACAAATGTAATACTGGAGATACTATGGTTACAAGTACATAACCTAGAGATAAACTGGAAGACAGGAGAAGTAAAAATAACAAGGTATCCACCATTGTATGGAAGAAATATGAAGCTAAAAAAAGAAAAAAGGATAAAAAAAGAAAAAATAATAGCAACTCTAGAAGAGAAAAAGATTGTGAGATGAGCAGTAGATGACAAAGAAGATTGGGGAAGAGAAGAGAAAGTTATAGCAGACTATAGAAAAATTAAAGAGATAGTACTACAAAAATTCTTAAAGTGGAAAAAGATATTTGGGAAGGTAGAATCAGAGAGGATGCTGACAAGAAAGGTTTGGGATTATGTTATAGATCTTAAAGAGATGTTTAAATCCAAGAAAGGAAAAATCTATCCTTTGTCCAAGAATAAGAGGAAAGAGGTTTAGAATTTTGTAGAGGATCAGCTAAGGAAAGGGTACATTAGACCATTAAAATCCCCTTAGATGTTACTGGTATTCTTTGTGAGTAAAAAGGATAGAGGAAAGAGGATGGTAATAGACTATCATAACCTAAATGACCAAATAGTAAAGAATAACTACCCACTTCTGTTAATTACAGACTTAATAGACAACATGGAGAGTAAACAAGTATTTACTAAGATGGATCTTTGGTGGGGGTTTAACAATATGAGAATCAAAGAAGGGGATGAGTAAAAGGGAACATTCATAACCCATGTAAGGTCTTTCAAGCCAATAGTTATGTTTTTTGAAATGACAAATTCACCAGCTATGTTCTAGGCAATAATGAATAAAATCCTAAGGGACATGATTAATAAAGGAAAAGTTGCAGCTTTTGTGGATGATGTATTGGTAGGGATAAAGATAGAAGAAGGGCATAATGAAATTATGGAAGAAGTATTGAGAAAACTAGAGGAAAATGACCTATACATTAAGCTAGAGAAGTGTGTATGGAAAGTATGGAAGGTTGGATTCCTAGAGGTTGTCATAGGACCCAATGGAATTGAAATAGAAAAAAAAAAGGTAAATGGAGTATTAAGTTGACTAGAACCAAAGAATGTGAAAGATATTAAGAAGTTTTTAGGTTTCGTCAACTACTATAGGAGGTTTATCAAAGACTTTGCTCAAGTAATAAGGCCAATGAATATGTTGACAAAGAAAGATGTAAAGTGGTAGTGGAGAAGGGAGTAGTAAAAGGTATTTGACAAGCTAAAAGAAATATTTACAACTAGGCCAGTGTTAGTAGTCCCAGATTTAGACAAAGAATTTAGAGTAGAAGCAGATACTTTGAACTATGCTACTGGGGGGGTATTATCAATAAAGTGCTCCAATAGATTGTAGAGACTAGTTGCTTTCATTTCTAAATCTCTAAGTGACATAGAAAAAAACTATAAGATTCATAACAAGAAAATACTAGCAATAGTCAGATGTCTAGAAGCATGGAAGTATTTTCTAGAAGGGACAATAATAAAATTTGAGATTTGGACAGACTATAAGAATCTTAAATATTTCATGAAGGTGCAGAAGTTAAATATGAGACAAGCTAGATAAGCTCTGTATCTATTTAGGTTTGACTTTATGCTCAAACATGTTCTAGGAAGTAAGATGGAGAAGGTAGATAGCTTGAGCAGGAGGCTGGACTGGAAAGTGGGAGTAAAGAGAGACAATAAGAATGAGATATTGGTAAAACCTGAATGACTAGCAGTCAGAAGAATAGAGAAAGTAGAAATCATTATAAAAGGAGTTGATTTTCTAGAAGAAGTAAAATAGTCAAAAGTAAAAGATAATAAGGTAGTAAAGGCCATCAAAGAGATGAAGTGGGCAGGAGTAAAGATGTTGAGAAACAAAGAATGGAGAGAAGTGAATAGTATAATATACAAAGAAGAAAAGATATATATACCAAAAGATGACAAATTGAGAGTAGAAATTATCAGGCTATATCATGATGCACTAGTAGGAGAACATAAAGGGCAGTGGAAAACTGTGGAACTGGTTACTAGGAACTTCTGGTAGCCAGGAGTAACAAAGGAGGTAAAGCAATATATGGAAGAATGCAATTCCTACTAGAGAAACAAAAACTACACAGAACAGCTAGCAGACAAGCTAATGCTCAATTTAATCCCAGAGAGATCTTGGATATATATTTCAGTAGACTTCATTACAAAATTGCTATTAGCTCAGGGATACAACTCTATTTTAGTAGTAGTAGATTGATTAACAAAGATGGTGTACTTTATTCCAACTACAGAAAAGATGTTGGCAAAAGAACTAGCTAGGCTATTCAAAAATAATATGTGAAAACTACATAGCCTACCTGAAAGCATCATATTAAATAAAGAACCATAGTTCATGGTAGGGTTAATAAAGGAGTTAAACAAGATGTTAGGGATCAAAAGTAAGATGTTGATAGCATTCTACCCTTAAACAGATAGACAGACAGAGAGAGTCAACCAGGAGTTGGAATAGTACTTAAGAATGTTTATTGACTATAGGCAGAAACAATGGCTAGACTGGTTAGGGATAGCAGAGTTTGCATATAACAATAAAGTACACTCAAGTACAAAGATATTGCCTTTTAAGGCAAATTATAGGTAAGATTCTAGAATGGGATTTAAAGTAAGGAAGAAGGGAAAATATAAAGGAGTAGAGAAATTTGTGATGAAAATGAAAGAGATTTAGGAGGAAATAAAGGTAGTACTAGAAAAAGTGTAGGAAGAAATAAAGAAATATATAGATAGAAAGAGAGAAAAGAAGCCAATGAGTATAAGGTTGGGAATTTGGTGATGTTCAGCACCAAAGATTTGAAATATCAAATGGTTAATAGAAGGACAGAAAAGTTAATGGAAAGATTTATAGGTCCTTATAAAGTGAAGAAAATTGTATCAGTAAATGCAGTTGAATTGGAGTTACCAAGTACAATTAGAATACATCCAGTAGTAAATGTCAGTAGGATATGAAAATACATAGGGCAAGTAGAGGGGCAGAGAAAGAAACAACTAGCTCCAGTTGTAATCAAGAGAGAGAAAAAATGGAAGATCAAGAGAATTCTGAACAAATAACAAATAAGGGAAAAGGATAAATATTTGGTATAGTAGAAAGGGTTTATAGCTAAATCTGATACTTGGAAAGGGAAGGAAAATTTGGAAAATGCAAAGAAAGCAGTTGAAGAATTCAAGAAAGAATACCAATGAGATATGGAAGATGTTAGAAAACAGAAAAAGAAAAAGAGAACATTTAGAAGAGAGGAACTGCCAGGGTGATTTACAGTAAGAAAGCTATTTGGTTGATCAGATAAAAGATATGATGAGGAATATTGGACAAGGTTAGAAAGGAATTGGAGATAATGAAAAGGAGGAAGAGCAAGAGGACAAAGAACAATAGAAACAAGAAAAGAAAAGAAAAAAGAAATTGAGCAAGAAAATCCAGAACTCAGAGAATGGATAAAAGAAGATAACAATGAAATAGAGAACATTTTTGATCTCTATTATGAGTTATAAAAATCCTTGGGTTGAGGAACCTTGAGAGGGGGGTATATCATGACTCGGCCAAATAGCTAAGTTATTATTTATATTTTTTTCTTTTTCTTTTCATTTAATTAGGAAGTCAATGGACATGCAAGAGAGAATGACTCAAAAAAGATATACAGGACTTTATAAATAGAAGTAAATACAGAATATGTATAAGTGGTGTATAGCAATCAAATAAAGACTCTATCAAGTTCTTCTTGTCAACTCAGACTAGGGGTAGTTCTAAGGCAGCACAGTTTGAGTTTTTACAGAGAGGAGAAGAGAATAAGAGGCAGCATATGTGGCTGGACTACAAAAGATGCAACAGCAGAAGAGGCCAGTATATCCTATACAGGAAAAGACACAGGAGTACTGTAGAAAGTGGAATGTATCTCCAAAAGGGGTACTTTTACTTGAGAGAGGATAGATAATAAGAGAGATAGTGGTAATATATGTGGACTGTAGAGAGTACAAAGACAAAGGAGTGCAGACCCATAAAAATTAAGAACAAGGATTTCTCCTTGAAAAACAATTAAGAAATATATGGTGTGACTCATGCCAAGAAGTATAGAATTGGAGAGAAGAAGAAGCAAGAAAAGAAAAATGACAAGAGTGGAATGTGTAAAGTGTAGAAGAAGAGATGTGATTATGAGAAAGGTGTCAGAACAGGAAAGGAGAGGGATCTTATGCCCAGAATATAGGATAGGAAGAAAAGAAGAGTGGTGGAATTGGGGAGTAGTGGCATGGCCTACAGAAACAAAAGTGCAGCAAGAGAGGAGGGTAAGCAGAGTAACTTGAGGAGGATGTTTAAAATGTTAAAAGAGATATAGCTAAATATTGAAGTATATAAGGCCTTAGACTGTAACGACTTCGGTCTACTCCTAGTCTGAGTTAACAAGGAGAACTCAATAGAGTTCTTGTTTGTTTGCTATATACTACTTATACGTGTTTCTGTATTTACTCTTATTTATAAAGTCCCACACATCTCTTTTGAGTCATTTCCTCTTACGCATCCATTGGTTACTTGAAGAAAAGGAAAAAGAAAATAAATAATAACTTAGTTGTTTGGCCAAGTTATAACACTACTCCTCTCTCAAGGTTCCTTGTCTCAAGAATTTTTACAGTTCAGAATAGAGGTCATTTATGTTCCCCATATCATCATTATCTTTCTCTGTTTATTCCTTTATTTCTGAGTTCCCTTTTCAATTTTTTCCCACTTTTCCTTTATTATCTCTATTGTTCTTTGCCCTCTCTTTTTTTCTCCTTTCCATCTTCTCCAATTTCTTTCTAACTTTGCCCAGTATTCTTTGTCATACCTTTTATCTAACCATTCAAATAATTTCCTTGCCATGAATCTTCCTGGCAATTCTCCCTGGCAATTCTCCTCTTCTAAATGTTCCTTCTTCTCTTTCTTATTTTCTAACATTTTCTATATCTCTTCTATATTCCTTTTCAAACTCATCTATTGCCTCCTTTGCATTTCCCAAATTTTCCTTTCCTTCCTAGGTATCTACTTCTACCATAAATCCCTTCTATCATACCAGATACTTGTTCTTCTCCCTAATTCATCACTTGTTCAATATTCTCTTAACCTCCCATTCCTCTTTTCCCTTGATTATGACTGGAGTTAGTTGCTCCTTTCTCTGCCCCTCAACTTACCCTATGTATCTACATATCCTACTAATGTTTACTACTGGATATATTCTAATTGTACTAGATAATTCCAATTTGACTGCATTTGCTAATACAATCTTCTTTACTTTATAAGGGCCAACAAACCCCTTCATCAACTTTTTTGTTCTTCTACCAGTCATCTGATATTTCAGGTCCTTAGTGCTTAACATTACTAAGTCTTCTACTTTATATTCATTAGCTTCTTCTCTTTTCCTATCTGCATATTTCTTCATTTCTTCTTGTGCCTTTTTCAGCACTGCTTTCACTTTCTCTTGGATTTCCTTCATTTTTGTCACAAATTTCTCTGCTCCTTTGTATTTTCCCTTCTTTCTCATCTCAAACCCCATCCTGGGATCTTGTCTATAATTTGCCTTGAAAGGTGACATTTTAGTACTTGAGTATGCTTTGTTATTGTAGGCGAACTCTACTGTTCCTAACCAATTAGGCCACTGTTCCTGTCTGTGGTCAATAAACATTCTTAAGTACTGTTCTAGTTCTTGATTAACCCTTTCCGTCTGTTTATTGGTTTGAGGGTAGAACACTGTTTGTTATGAGAGCCTCGAGTAGGAAAAAAGACGTCCCACACATTCTGAACACTCAGTCTAAAATCCCCAAGTATACAATGGAGTAAAGACAGAAGCAGAATGGGACTTAGTAAGCCAAGTCACGTGACAAGGTCAGGTGACCATAGAACATTCTGGAAAGGACATGTGACCATGGGACTCTAGGGTACAGCCACT
>Ga0153935_1000371_pt1 | contig 10806 bp, 4 predicted proteins | sample TSNJ019MetaG_FD_104677 | JGI IMG/M metagenome (GOLD analysis project Ga0153935, IMG submission 104677) | Attine ant fungus gardens microbial communities from New Jersey, USA - TSNJ019 MetaG | ecosystem: Host-associated > Fungi > Mycelium > Unclassified | place: USA: New Jersey, Wharton State... | reverse complement strand
GGGCTTTATATTCTCTACGGCGTCAACCATAAGTTTGATTACATCGCCTTCAGTTCGAGCTGGGCGATGAAAAGTTTGATAAACAATAGCACGAACCTTCGTTCTTTTACCTTCTTTCATGCAAAAGTTGACCAATTTCTTGATCAATTGTTTTTGCTCACTATCTAAGCCCCCCATATAACTGAGAATTTCCGAGCAATTGGAAGCCGCTTTCGATGACGAGGCCGAGAAATTTAGATTACGCAATCCTTACTGTCCATCTTTATCAGCCAACTCCCCTCTTCTCTATCTTTCCTTTCAGAGTTTACCACGTTGAATACCTTCTTTTTTTGTAGGTCTCGCTCGGCCGAAAATGCTCCATCTGGATTCTTTCTTAATCTGTCGCAAATATGTAGAACGGACATGACACAGCAAGTTGCTAGTATAACTTGCTCACACAGGGGTCTGAAAGAAAGAGGGAATTCATTGATAATGACTTTGCCAAGTTCTAGGGGGGCTACTCTTCTTTTTTGTCGATCGAGCCGCTCCCCCTCATTCCACTCGTCCAGCCCTCTTCACGAACTTGTACAATCGATGCCACAAAGATAGTCAACTCTATTATCAAAGAAATAAGGAAACGGGCGACGATTTGGCACCAGATATCCGGAGGTGTGGAAAGAGCAGCTGTGAGAAGCGAAAAAACCATCAAAAAACGACGATTGTTCGTGAAGGTTTCCACAGAAAGACCCCTTGGTTCTGGCAAACGGATCACAATTACAGGTACCTGGGAGCATACCGATGGAATGAACGAAATACGAACAGTTAACATAATATAGTCATAGATCGACGGTTGTAACTTGATCATGAGCGAATTTGTTGATGTTGCACCCACGAAGTATGGATAGTGCCAAACATTGGGAACTACCCAGGGAGGAGTTAGGAACAGGAACAAGGAGAAGCGAGAACCACTTAAATGGAGGAATCGATTGTATTTCGTCCTTTGTTCCCCATAGCAACTGGGGATCAAAAAGCACCAAATTTGATAACTTATTAAAGGAAAGACGAAGTAAGAGCATGCTATTGAAGACGTTGCAACATATGTCGGGAAGGCCTCCGTTAATTGTGTACGAACAAAATACGAGTCCAAAGGCAGGGTAAGAAAGGGTGACGCTAATGGAGATATTAACTCTTCCGGAAACCAGTAACGCGTAAACCATGTCAAACCAAGACCGATTAATATCCGAACGGAACGGATTCGAACTTCTCCGTTAATAGTTTCCGGTGCGAAATGAAATTCATAGGATATATAGTTGAGTAATTCAAAGGAGAAAGCAAAATATTTTATAGGATTCGATGAATTTGATTAGTAATAATAAAAAAAATAGGATTGATTATGTATCAAAATTGAATCACTACATCGAAGGCTTTTTTGTAAATATATTGATAAGATAGCTCGGTACCCCAAACTGTATCAATGATTGTGATCCTCATTGTGTACATAATTCGTGTTAGGATCTACCAAAGAAATGAATTGGGTGGAGGACATATAACAAAAGAGTTTCCGGTCATAAAATCAAAAAAGAAAAAGCAGACAGAAAGAGTTTGATTTTCTAAGCAAGCGGATTTTGGGTGATTTTTTCAGCACCCGCTCCGATACCATGAAATAAAAGAAAAAGACCTTCAAGAAAGTAAAGGAAGAAAAAAGATTTTCAAGAGAAAAACTCCAGTGAACCACTTTCCTCCTCTCTTCTTTTCTTCATTCCAGTCATTCCCTTTGAAAAAAAAAAGAATTGTTCGCTCTATTCTTATTGAATACTTTCAACGCTCATGCTATTTGAAAGAGCTTTCAACATTACGTGGAGATTCCATAACGTACACAAAGAGTAACTGATCTATGAATATCATCCTAATTCAGGTCTTGTTCCGCACTTAAATGGAAAACTCAAACCCTTACCTTGACCTGTTTGTAGTGGAAAACCTCGATGACATAATCGTTTATAGTCACTCACTGGGGGTTTGGAACCCTGAGTACAGTGTTTCGAGTGTAGCAGGAAAAGAAGCTGTACGTGAGACGGTGCTCAGACGAAAGTGCTATTTCTTGGCCATTGGATCAGCAAGGGTGTGATTCAGATGGATCAAGAGAAGATCAGGTCTGTTGTGGACTGGGAAGTGCCGAAGAAGAAGAGAGCAGGCAGCAGTGGTGAAGCCGGATGCTCGAAGCCTTTTTAGATACGGCTGCTCAAGAAGAGTAGAAAGTTGCCACAACCGTCAAAGGGTTTGCTTTCTAGGAAGCCAAAAAACGTGAGCCTTTTTACAAACTTATTAAAGTAAAGGGGGAGAAGCGCAAGGACGGCGTCAAGGAGAACGTCGAGACGCGGAGCGCGCGAGGCCAGCAGAGCTTGCTGCAAAGGAGATAAGAAAAGGCTCAACAGAGGAGGAGATCCAGTAACTGTTTTGAATGCGGAGGAGTGGGGCATTTTGCTCGTTACTGTCCCAATGTTCAGACGGACGAATGCTGCTGGGGGAGTGCAGAATAGACCAGCGGAAGATGGAAGAGTGAACGTTGTGGAGCCTAGAGCCCGGGAAGCTCGTCGGGTAAGTTCAAGTCGGAAACATAGCGGGGGTTCTGAAGCGACGAAGAGGAGACAGTTTCGCTGTCGTTAGATTGTGTGGCAACGGGAGCCAACGTCAACAGAAAGGATAAGGAGACGGAAGGCTGTATTCCGAATCTATGTCGGAATCGGCCAGTGCAAAGATGATCATTGATGCTGGGAGTTCGGATAACATAGCCCGTCCACGGAGATGGTGCCCCTGCTGCTAAGTTGGAGCTGGGGAAGCGAAAGCAGGACGCCTGGTGTGACGTCGTCCCTATGGACGTAAACCATATTCTACTCGGAAAACCATGGTAATACAAGTAGGGTGTTACCTGCGTAGGGAGAACACCGGTTTACTTTTCACGGCAAACGCGGTTATTTCCATCAAATTTGGTTAGCTAAGGAGAAAACGTGTTGACATACCATTTCTGGACGTGGTGAAAGAGTCCATAGAATGCTATGCCTTGATAGCAAAGCCAACTAGCAGAGCCGATGTGAGGATCGGTGGGATGCCGTAGCTTTAAGAGATAGGGGAGGAACGGTATTAGCTGTTGCTGTTATTAGTGCCTTAGCCGGTGTTCCCCTTTAGGGGGAAGCGAGAAAGCTTCAAAAGGCTAGTCCGAAAGGGCTAGCTAAGACAAGGCAGCTAGGCTGAAGGCAAGGAAGGCTAGTCCGGCAACTGCTGGCATCGCTAGTTGACTCCTCCTCGTCGACAGCCAGCTTCTGAAAGATTTTGAGTTCCATTGCATTAATGAATCCGGCTGGAAAGACCTACACCTACGAGACTTTATCCTTCCCCTTTGAATAATAATAAGGTAAGCTTGGGTTCCAAACCTTTTGATATGTGGTCTCGCTATTCTTGTTTGCATTCAAAGGTCTTGTGCCTGCACTATCGAGTCAGGTGCCTAACTTCCAAAGAATGAATCCATGAATATTGTAGAGGAGCGAAAGTGGCCGGCGGCGGTGTAGAGCTATAAGGAGCGAAGCGCGAAGGGGATGGATGTCTGAGCGGTTGAAAGAGTCGGTCTTGAAAACCGAAGTATTTATAGGAATACCGGGGGTTTTGTCGGAAAATCGGTATCGTGGTGGTTGGTGCTACGAGATGGCAATTTATCGTATAGAAGAATAGATCCGCGGACCTATTGATTGACCATAAGATGCGAACCGATCGACCCCTACCTAAGATAAGATAAGTAGTTCTTCTAATCGTTCAAGGGCAGGGGGAGAACATGTAGCGGCTTGCCTAGATCTCGTATTTCCCACGTAGTTCGTCGGGCAAACCAACGATTCTCTTTTCAAAGTAATAGAAAGAGTCTTTTTCTTTTTCTGGTATGTAGCTCCGCGAGCTAGGAGCGCATCATCGGGGCAGGGCGAAAACGAAGATAGGATCGTGGCCCTTTTCTTCTTTCTTTTGTTTGTGCCCGGTACTTGCTCGAATCCTTCTCGTTCGATCCACATTCCATAGCTTATTCTTTCACAAAGGACTCCGCCATTGAATAGACGAGATACAACTTTTTACGTGAGATCTGATCTTTCCTCCCTCACAGCAGTACCTGTAGACGCTGATACTGCTTCTTCTATGCCATCCCTCCTATTTATCCTTCTATTCAGTGCTTCCTTCCTCGGACATCAATTACGGTAAGAAAGAGCTATATATAAACCTCAACTTGCTTTATCTTCTATCGGGCTCCTTCCCCATGGAACGACAGGAGTTCTTTCTCGTCTTGAGTTGAGCTTGCTATTGCCCACACAGTCTTGAACATAAAAAGGAACCCCGGGTCGAAAAGTAGATCTCAAAAAAAAACTCCTTCTCGGCTGATGCTTGTGGCATAGTCACCTCATACGTCGTATATTGAAGGAGATGTTCTTTCACTCCAGTAGAAATGGGCGGATTTCCTTCTTCCGGCATGGGACTTAGTAAACCCAAAAAGTTCCTTAAAAAGTCTACACCTAGGGAGCATTGCACGAACTAAGAAATCCGTCCCTCTCCCTCGAGAATAAGAATGGTATCTAGCCTTTCAAACCAATTACCATGTGTTGTTACATCAATCCCATAAGCCCGGATTTCTGGTTAAGAAGTTCCTTGACTTACTAGGAATCGCATCTCTAAAGTTAGAAGGATTTTCTATTTGGCATTGCCTTCCCTTACTTACTAATGGGAAATCAATCAGTCCAACCTTTTCTGATTCACGTATCAAAGAAGCCCTTCTAGTTGCCTATTCTTTGTGCGAGGGTGGGGATATCTTATACTATTGATTAACTTGCTAACAACCCCTCTAAATAAGGGGGAAGGAAACTAGCCATACTGCCGAAAAAAAGTCCCTCCCGAACAGCGATTAGTGAAAATCGAACTAGCCTTGCTCTAGGCCTTTTCTTTTACTATTCCTATTCCCTGCTCTACTTAATGTACGAGGAGGAATAGAGATCGACAAGCAAGAGTCAAGCCTCTTTCCTGATTAGCGAATAGTGCCTCACTTTCCTTCTAAGCTGTCATCAGTCTCAGACAAGAAAGAAGATCAAATAGAATCTGATTTCCGACATTCAAGAGTAGTAAAGCATCGAAGCAAATAGCGTAAAAGGATACCTATCGAATAGGCTCTGGGACTTAAGGATCTCTAACCTATTGAACAAAACCTAGTGTTCAAGCCTAAACCTGACTCCCTCACTCGCTCTCTTTGCCGACAATCCCCGGAAGCAAGCCAGTTGTGTTGAGGAAATATGATATCTATCAATACTCTGATGCGAGCGAGTACTCTTCTAGCCTCTCTTCTTCTCTCATCTATCCTTCTAGCCAGCTGCTTTGCCTTCAAACCATCGGGGTTGCAGCTAGTATTGAGAGTTCCTTGTCCTCAAGCTCGTCAGGAAGGAACGAGCAGAATACTTTTGAAGCAAGTTAGTTGTAGTCGTTGTCCTTTCCGCGGTAGTTCTTTTAGTTGTTTTCCTTTCATCGTTAGCCAGCCAGTTTTCGTCGTTGGATAAGAACTATGTGTTTGATGCCATCGAGTCAGGGAAGGGTAGAAACAAGGATATCGATTACTTTCCTTAGTCATCTAGCCAGCATTTTCTGTCTTCTTTATACAGTTATCTAAGTGAATCCACTTTCTAGAAGGCAATTGATATTTTGTAAAAAGGCCCACCAATGAAAGCTGTCTGATATAGGTAGGCCTAACACAAGTTTCGAAAAAAGGCTTTATTTTAGGCCTGACGTGAAAGAGTGAAGTAAGGAGTTCCAGGCAGGCGATAGGGGCTTGAAAGAACTAGGCCTATGCCAAGCCCTCCAACCTATTCTTTATGGGTAGCAGCAGCTAAAGTCGCTGTAATAGTTGTCGTTGTTTCTCCAAAAGTAGGTGTAGTTGCAGTCAGAGAACCAGTAGATTAGGTAGTTTATTCTCGAGTTAGTTATCAAGAAACCCCTTCAAAGAGGGTACCCGCTGTCCCAAGGCATCCCTGCCAAGCGAGGTTAGCTTAAGCTTCCGAAGCTAACTTAACGGAAACGGCCTTATCCACAGGGGCACCTTATCTTACTGCCGATCCCGTACCTGTACGTGCACCTATTGGTGGGGCTCCATCTCTCTATACTTCCATTCTTGAAACTTCCATATCCCCTCCCCAGCTTGGGGCATCCACTCCACCTCCAAAAAATGGTACAGAACGAACTTGAGACAATACAGAAGGTACGGACTCTAGTCCCCCTTCCGTAGCTCCTACCATGCTCATTCTCAATACAATAATATAGGGGGTTTCATTACTCCCTAGTTGGAAGAGGAATCAATCATTCGACTACTCGGATAGAGGAGAAAGAGCAGCTACCTATATATGGGCCCTCTCAGGATTCGATTCTGCAAATACTTATACTTGGACTGACGGAAGCCTTAAAGGCTAGACAGACTCCTTTTTATTCCTTGACCGCCACTCCACCTAGATCAGACTTCCTTTCTACTATACCAGATTCATTGCCTAGTTTAGGTGTAACTCTTCTCTCGAGGGTACCGACTATAGTAGGGATTCATTATAGAGACTGGACACCCAACAAGAGCTACTTCTCTGACTCCGATGAAAGACTCACCCTCAACATCCTTCCCACGAGCTGCAACCTCTAATGCCTGATTTCCCTCGCTTGTTGCCATGTCTTATTTTCACGTAGTGCCTAGTGTAAGAAGTGTATCCTTCGAATAGTCTACTAATCCCTAGTTATGGTACTGCCCTATAGACGAATAGTTCAGGAACTTCCTATGTACACTCCACTTTTAGGACAAGCTTCCTACTTATCATTCTATTTATTATCGCTGGGTAAGAGCACCCTCTGGTAAAAGCTTGAGTCACTCTTTGCCCACCGATGACAACCTTTCGACTAACTTCAACTTCAACTTCTGATTCCGATGCTTATTTATCTTGTCTTTAATACGAAAAAGAATGGGGCTAGGTTTCTCTACCTTTCAAGTCTCCAGAGACTCGTTTTTTCTTTATCATTCCCTGCCTATGAAGTGAGACTTCTTCGTAGCAGATGCCTAGAAACAAGGTACTTACCATACACAGATAGAGTATGGAGTCCCTCACTCCCAGTTTCTAATGAATTTGAAAGCATAAGGACTCATATATCCGAACAACTAGGAGAATCTTTTCCCATCCGATGACTTACCCTTCAAGCTTTCTAAAGCAATTATCCCAACTTGAATGAACCTGAGAGAGAAAGATTAGCTGGAGAAGAACAGACTATAAGAAAAAAGGGCTGGGCACCCTCTCCCTCTGACTCCTCGGAAAGATCGGATTCCTTATATCCACTTGTTGTTCCGTGTTTATGCCTTTCGAGTAAAGGTACTAGGTATTCGTTCTTTAGAGAATAGGTTATGAATGAGTCCTCTCTTCCTCCTGCCCACAGGCCTAGTTCTGGCTTTCCTTGTTGATGAGTGAGCTGCCTTTACGGCAACAACTTATGCTAGCTATCTGGGAGACTTTCCTTCTTCTACCTTACCATATTCCGAAACCTAAGAAATATCATAAGAAGGGGCACTTCCCTCTCGAGTTCAACCAGCGGACAAACCCCTCGAAGGGGTGATCTCTCTAGTTGCTATTTATGCTGCTACTGGTATGGCCTTGACTTCAACTGGCTTAGCCCCTGGGGCATCTTGTCCCAGTCCTTGTGAAACAATCGCCACCGAGATATATGGAAAAGTTGATAATGCCATTTTGCCTACTAGCAGGACACCTCAAACAAAAACTTTTCATCTCATATAGGGTCAAAAGTTGATAAAGCGATTTTCACTAATAAACAGGACAACTAAACGATTACTTGTTATCTTATATAAGGGCAAAAGTGACTCAAATTGAAGGAGAGTTTTGGCACTTCCGTCGCTTCTGTTCCCTACCTCTCACTCATGTTCCTATTTCTTTACTGTACCATAGAATGAAATTTGATAGCAAAAAACACGGGTTTTGATGATTGTTGCAAAATAGTTGTCCTGTTTTGCCCGGAAATTGGGTTTATAGCAAAAAACACGGGTTTTGATGATTGTTTTCTTTTTTCCAATCGTTTTAGTAGGGAAAATCTATTGAAAGCAAAAATCCCGGGAAAACGAAAAACGAAATCAATAGTTTCAAGGTAGCAGCGTTATTCTCTGTTTCAGTTGGCAAATCAATAAGAAGTATCACTAGCAGTAGTAGCTGTAGTATCTGTATAGGAATCAAAACTTCAAAGTAGTAGTCATCTGGTGTCTCACATCTTTCGAGACTAGGTTTATAAGTAAACACATTGAATGTGAAATTAGTAATTGTTTCATTCTTCTCTGTTTAGTCTTTCACTATGTTCCATCTTGACTGGGATAGCTAGCGTCAGAAGCATTCTTCATCCTTTCACTAGAAGGAGTTCATTCCTTTTATCTGCACTTGACCTCTGCTACCAACCTACTTGAGGTTGTCTAAAGTGCTATATAAAGTGTATTGAATGGACCTCGTTCGTCGTATTCTCAGAATGTATTACGGGGAATCTGCTACTAGAAAGTAGTATGGGAACTCTTTAGTGGGATACTACTTAATAGCAGTAATGTAGGAGAGTATGAGTAAGCCTAGCAGTAATCCCTTGTTTATGTGCCTTACTTTATTGTATCTTGAAGTAGGTAGGTACGTCCAGATAGGCTTAAAGTGAGTTTCAATGAGGATAACTAGTGTATAGGCGGAGAGTACCACAAGCTAGTTATTCACTAGCCGCAAACCTCTCGAGCGCTTGGAGCAAGGGCTTTTCATTCCTACTCGAAAGAAGAGAGACTCTTTGGAAAGTTAGTCGCCCCTATCACATCACCAAAATCGCTTGCATTTACATCTGCTGAAATAGCTCAAACTGCTGATTCTCGGGAAATGCTTCTTTTCGGTTCCCAGTTCACGACTGACGCTGGTAGCGCTTCCCTGCCCCTTTGTGGGGACAGGAATGAAAGAGTCAAAGTAGAGGAAAGATGGAACTCAAACTCCAATATCTCTTCTAGGGAAAAAACAGAAGTACATCCAATGTTCTCCGTTGGCGGCATGGCACCACTTTCAATTTCGTATAAAAAGACCGTACCTACCTGTTCGAGAACAGCTTTTTCTAACGATTGGAATCGACGTGTGGCGGGAGGAGATTAAGAAGCAAAGGCAAAAACCTCATTTTGTGGTGCTGGAACGTTAACTAGCTAGAGAAAAACGATCTTTACAGGGCCTTACTTTCTATCTCACACTCGGGAAAGAAAGACTCTTTGGCACTTGCTTACGAAGTAGCTTATCTAATCAAACTGTTGTAGCTACTTGAACTCTCAAGGGACTGAGAAAACAAGGCACAAAACCGACCCCCTTTTTCTTACACAAGCATTTCTGTACTCAGATCGGTAGGTATGAAGGTCTTTCCAAACCTCTTTAGTTAGACAATCAGTTAGTTACGATTCAACGGACATTCAACAAGAAAACCCCGAAACGAGGCAACCCCGTTCACTCCGACAAGAAAGGTGTCAAGTCTGAAAGCCAAGCCTGGGCAAGAAGAGGGAAAGGATACCTGGATTGAAAACCTCGCTCTTGAAGTGAGTCCTCTTCTCTTAGTGGGAGGAAGAGTTCTAGAAAAAGCTACCTGAGCTAACTGCTTTTCACTCGAATTCAACTGAACTGCTCTTAGAGCGAGAAAAGGGAGTCGACATCAAAACGGAACTTCACTTCCAATCTCAAGAGAGGGGGGCAGCTTCATATCCTCAAACTGAACCCCGTGTGACTCCCCAGCTTGTGTTCGCTAACTGAAATGATCTGTCATCCAAGCTAACTTCACTTCTTTCCTAATAAGATTGTCGGGTGGTAGGATGTCCCCCGTGGGGTCATCAGTCCCATCCCACTTGCCATCATAGCGGTGCACCATACTATCTTACCAAACTATGTTCTAAAGAGAGTCTGTTTTGAGCGCCCATAGATGTCGAACCTCTTGAATAGCTTCCAATTAATGATTTATAGGTCACCCTGGCTAGCCCGGATCCGTCTCAGACGCTTACGAAGAAGGCTAAGTCTTTTCTTTTTCCGGCTAGCTCTAGCCCTAGTAGAGGTCCGAGTAGACTAGACTATAAGGGCCAGCGTCCAAGGACCTGCCAGACCGCTGATCTCACTTAAGCACTCGACGTCACAAATAGCAATAAGAAGGGGCAGGGTCAACGATCACTCACGTCACGGGCAGCAGATCCGACGAGCTCAACTTCCACTGAAAAGAGAGGCTAGACCTCAACCTCAGATTCGAAACCTGATGGTAGAGATTCCCCTGATCTTCTTCTTGGTGGTACGGCTCCAAGGGCTAGGCCTTTCCTCTGCAAGCCTCTTAAGTTAAGTAAGCCAGGTCAGTACTTAAGTTGGCCTTCACCGGCTAGACCTCCGGGAGGACGCCAGTCTTTTTCTCTTCTATGTTTATTGTATTTTTGACAGAAAGGCAGGAATGCCAAGGACTTCCCCCCCCTTCCTCTTCCCTGAACGGGAGGACTGTCCATCCCCTGTCTATTCATCGGGCTTTGGCACGCTCTCTCTCTGGGGCCGGAATACCTGGACCTCGGGTTAGAAGGCAGATTGTCCTTTCTCCATTATAGTAGTAGTGGTCAATTGCTCTTCTTTGAGGGCTAGAAGCATCCTCAGGTCATTGAGGATGGTCAAAGCAATGGAGTTTTCCGAGGGGAGCAGAGAATTCCACTCCTTGATTATGAATAAGCCGTGAATATGAATAGTCAGGAACTTGGTTACGAGC
>Ga0153935_1000358_pt1 | contig 10975 bp, 9 predicted proteins | sample TSNJ019MetaG_FD_104677 | JGI IMG/M metagenome (GOLD analysis project Ga0153935, IMG submission 104677) | Attine ant fungus gardens microbial communities from New Jersey, USA - TSNJ019 MetaG | ecosystem: Host-associated > Fungi > Mycelium > Unclassified | place: USA: New Jersey, Wharton State... | reverse complement strand
TATTGAAAGGGTGGGGAATCGCACTCGCTCTTGGAGCACCTTTCTTGTCGGTGTTCCTGTATATATTCCAGTGGGCGGGTGACAAATTTGTTCCTTGGCTGATGGCTTTCATGTGAGCCTCACTTCCAGTCGTAAAAATTCAGGTCTTAACTTTGACATACTGCAGGATAATCTTCCAGCTCTCAATGGTGATACTCTATCCAACGGTCATCCAGCCTTTGTTCAACAAACTCTCGCCTCTGCCAGATGGTGACTTGAGGACGAGGATCGAGGCGTTGGCGGGCAAGTTGAAGTTCCCATTGAAGCATCTGTATGAGATCGATGGAAGTAAGAGGAGCTCGCATTCTAATGCTTATTTCTTCGGATTGCCCTGGGTAAGTGCATAGTGCCACGATGATATAATCTGAGGGATTAAATTCTTTTCAGAGCAAACATATCGTGATTTTTGATACTCTCATTCAACAATCAAAGCCTGCCGAAGTTGAAGCTGTACTCGCCCATGAGCTCGGGCACTGGTACTATCTCCATCCAACAAAATTGATGGTTATTTCACAACTCCATCTCTTCACTATTCTCGCTCTCTTTCCTGCATTCCTGCATGCTCCTCCTTTTCTGACTGCATTCGACTTCCCTTCTTCTGTCTCAAAGAATCCCCCTCCAATTGTTGCATTCTTGCTATTCCAACTGATTCTCGTGCCACTTGAGGCTTTTATCAGTATCGGAATGAATGCTGTCTCACGTAAGTTTGAGTGGGAGGCTGATCGATTTGCTCTCGAGTTAGAGGACAAGCTGGGCGACAAGGAGATGGCCGGTATGGGAGAGAAGTTGGGTAAGGCACTAATTGAGTTGCATGTGAAAAATTTGAGCACGGTTTGGGTTGATTGGATGTATTCGGCGTATCATCATTCGCATCCAACTTTGACGGAGAGGTTGAAAGCCCTCGAGGCTTACGCAGAGGAGAAAAAGAAGAAAGGAGAGTGAAGTTGTACTTGCTACAGTCCGAGAGTGTTGAGACGTAATATGAGAGCAGAGGGCAGAATCTAATGTTGGGGCATGAAAATACCATCCATCCCTTGATAACATATAAGCCCTGTTAAATTATTCTCAGTCTGTAGATTGTTTATATATCAACCAATGATTGAGATGGCCTGGATGTAATCAGCAGGCTTCATCTAGTACTCTTCATTGTTAAGCCACCCTCCATCTTTAAAATGGGCTTCTAATGGCTTTATTTCACAACATCAATATTTCAATACTGACATATAGTAACAATCTTGTGATAACTATAGTCAATGTGGTTATCTCCAGACAAATCCATGAGAGAGTCCAATGAAGAAAGTGTGTATTTTGATAGAGCTCAGCCAATGAGAGAATGTGTCAAAGATAATTGAATAGAGAAGTGATCGGCCAGTGAGCTAAGTTGCCATGGAGAAGTAAGGAGGTTCCCTGACAGCAGTCTGAGTCACCAAAAATAAGTGGTGATAGGAAGATTGTTCAATTACCTATTTTGAGTCACTTTTCCAGAAACTTTTCTCACGGCGAAAACAAATGTCGTCAGTGATAGTCGGAATCTTCACTAGCCAGAATGTGGCGCCCTAGAAGCCCCTGGTGCTATATAGCGCGGTGGCATGCACGTAATGTGCCGTCTGACACTTGACTTTTATCTGACAGTGGACCGCTAATGGTATATGTATGTAGGTCAAGGTCAAGACTGACCAGAAATGAAGTCGACTTCGCAAATGATATCACAAGATAAGCTATGGTCAGTAACCAATCTAGCCTAACTAGCCTTAGAAAACCAACACTTCTTCTACTGTCTGATAGTTGCACTGACACTCTCCCAAAACCTAAGACGACTATCAGCCATACGATTCAATAGAGAGAAAGTGGCTAGGACTCACGCGCAACGGTTCTGCAAACGCTCAGAAGTCTTTTTCAATTCGAATTTAGGCACACCCATCTCAGTTCTATTGAACAGCATTTCTACTGGATCTTCTTCCGTCCACTGAAGCCACCGAGGAAGAGTATTTGACGGATCCCATTTGACATTCGGGTCCATCGTAATGACGAAGTTCAGGAATGACTGGCTGAAATTGTCAATGAATTCAGCATTGTTGAAACGTGGAGTTTGGTCGACGATTGCGCTTTAATAGCTTGGTAAGATTGAAACAGCCCAAGGATACTAGTACGTACTGTGGGAAATAGTATGGGATATCGTCGCCATGGAATGCAGGTAGAATGCCGAATTCTCCCTGTTGAAAAGATGTGCGACAACCTCTTTACATAAGAGACATCCACCTACCTTGAAGCGTTTGGCCCGAAATCCACGGAGCAGGAAGTATGCAGGACAAACGAACATTGCTAGGCAAGACGTTAGTATCAACATCTGTGCCACAAGATCTACTCACATTCGCTCATGATGAGCCTGGCTTGTTCAATTGGTGTACCCAGGTCAGCATAGTGAGCAGTGCCAGTAGTGATTTGATCATGACTCAATTCAGGGAATAAACTCTTCAGATATTGCGGAGTCGTGACAGTATCGGCAGTGGAATTGTCAACAGAAAGGGTTTCCTCAGCACTGGTTGTTACAGCAAGAAGTACCTCCTGTTAAACGAGATTTAAGACGTGTAGATTTTGGGAAAACGAGGAAAATACCTACTCCATTGACTCTTCCTAGGCGTAATAACTCCGTCGGCCGTTGAGTGATAAGCGTACCGTCCACTACAGGAACAAAGACACAAGTCCCAAAAAACCCACTGTTCGATACGTTCACGTTGACTTTGTTGAGGGTTGGAGCATCCACTTGGCGCAGACATTCAAGAGCATCTCGTGCAGTGGAACATCTGTTGCAAACCGCATCAGCACTGGTCACGAAGATATCAAAGATATGTACCCTGCTTGATCAACAACATCCTCGAAGATTTGCTAGTGCTTCGAGTCAGTGAGGAGCGAGCGAAATATTGGACCAAATGTATTACCTCCGGAATTCTATGATTGAAATCATATTGAGAGGGGAGAAAGGGGGAACTCGCTATGGCTGCGCGGAAGAGCGAAGGTTGTGTATTTCCATTGTTTGCGATGACATGCTGAATGATAGAACCAGCACCTTGTGATTGAAATTAAACAAGGAGATGCAATCATATCATCAGTAACACGCACCCGCAGATTCTCCCCAAATTGTCACCTTCTTGGGGTCTCCACCGAACTTGCTGATCTAACGATACAGATGTTAGTAAAAGCAAGAAAAGAGGGTATTGTAAGGCACTTACGTGACGCTGTATCCACTGAAGGGCGAACTGCTGGTCGTCTATGCCTGAACTCAATGACTAATTCCACCCATTTCAGGTTGTACTTACAGAGTCCGGCGTTCAGAGTGCCTCTGTCATGAACACTTTGGCCGCCAAGGAATCCGAAGACACCCAATCGGTATTGTATGACCACGACGATAGCTTCACCGCCCGCTTGGAGCATCAGATCATTCCCATTGTACATAAAAGCGCTTCCGGTGAAGTAACCTCCGCTAAGAAGCTTCCAGTACTGTCACTCAAAGGAGAATCGCGAGAATCACGAACCCATGGAACCAAACAACAACAGGCAGACCTTTCTTGCTAGAAGGGGGTGCGACGATGCTAAAATGTCATAAATAAATAGAATGACATGAACTGTATTCTCTGAACGTACTTGAGAAAAAGACAATCTTCCGACGGCGGCGGAGAGCCAGGCTTGTTTGGCCCGGCCAGCCAACAGGTGTAAGGTTGAGTGTCCGCTATCTTGATACCTGCAGTAACTTCAGGTGGTTGAGGCTTCCTCCATCTGAGTGCCCCTAGTAAAGACTCGATTCGTAAGTGGTCGCAAGAGACCGGGTGGAGGTGTACCTATAGGAGCAGCTGCGTAAGGAACACCCAAAAACTCAATGTTTCCGGTCGCTTTGTTCATGTTCCCTTGGTATTTGGCATAACCAAGATCCACAATAGGGGCCATACGAGTGAAGTACATGGCCCATATGCTGGCAAGCGATAGCAATGGAATTTGCATGGGGAAATTCGAACTTGGTGGAGAGGGGATAGGTTAAACGAGACAGCAGAATTTCATATTGAGTACTATCGAAGGCGCCTAGCAAGATCTTCCGCAGCCAATGATAAGAAGCCGTGACTGCTTCCAGTGGCACCTCTGATGAAATTAGACAGACGTACATCACCCTCATAGTTTCAGTCCAAGTTGGTAAGAATAACCCATAACATAGCTTACAAATAGTATCTTATCTCTGCAAACTTATAACATCAGCAAAATAGTATGTTCTTGATGATTTAAATAGCTGGCATGGAATATTGAAGGCAATGCACCAGTCAAAGCCTGTCGTTCAGCCACTTCGTCTGTTGCCTCATGTTCCACCTGCATCCCATTCTCTTCCTCATCCCGTTCCCCGACGCCTCCTGTTGCTTCCTGCTCTAACTCCTTTCCCACCCAATCTGCGACCTCTTTATCTGTCCCGTTCTGACCACCTGCCTCCTGCAAAGTCTCGCCCTGCTCACCATCCGCATCCTTGTCTTGTTCTGTCGCTCCAGATCTGCCGGTTTCTGTTCTAGTGATTTTCTTGACCTCCTCCAACAAGTTTCTGACCCAGATGCATCCTATACATGAAAGACCACAGGGCCTCAAAGGCGCTGTTGGCCCCCAGCCCAGTCTCCACCTCCTCGACCGATGTTTTCCCTTGTCTTGTCGTATTCTGCGCAGTCAGTGTCGTTTCCGCAACCTCTCCTGTCCGACCTGTCTTCGCTGTGTCGTACCCATCATCAACATTGTTCCGCCGTACGGGGCCCTCTACATCTACTGCTAGAACACAGCGCTGTCTCAGTTCGCTACAGGTGACGCAGGAATATGATTTGCTGCAAACCAGGTCAAAAAATGAAGATACAGGCAGATAGAAAAACGCACGTCAGCCCACGGGAACGGCACTCCCATCCGTTCATCAGGCACCGTTGACATATCGACGTTTCACCCATCCTGATAAGAACCCCATCCGGTCCCACATTGCCCCTGCCCCTGTGCATCTTGATGGGGCCCGTCGCTCGACGAGCCTTTTTACGAGGCCCGGTCAATTGTTCCGTCGCCATGCGCTTCCTCGTCTTCTTTCCCATGGGCGGCAGAATGTCAATCCACTCAGACTCCCCCATGTCCTCCCTCCGTGTCGCTTTACGCTTCTCGTGCTTCAATTCTCCTTTTTTCCCTTCCTCTTCTCTTATCATGTGTCAACGCTCCTGCTTCTCTCAAGCCCGCTTCTCCTCCTCCGCCCGCCGTTTTTCTTCTTCCGCCTGGCGCCTTGCCTCCTCTGCGTGTCGTTGCCTCTCCGTAGCTTTGGCAGCTTTTTTGCCTGGTATTTGAGCGTATTTCTCCATGAACTTTCGATTCTCTTCCTCCCGCCTTTTCCATATTTCGTCTTCCAGACGAGAGAGTGCCTCACCCTCGGAATCCACTGATCGAACCACGACCGACATGTTAGACGAGGTTTTCATCTGGGCCTCCGGCCCAACTTGAACCCTCTACTAATTCTGAATAGAATTGATATTGCGTTGAAGTTAGTACACTGCACTCCCTTCCTACAATAGTCTGTGTAACAGTAGGTAGTGTTGTCTATCAGGTCGCTGTGCTCCCTTCCTACAATGGTCTGTGTAACAGTGGGCAATGTTGTCTGTCAGGTTGCTGCACTCCCTTCCTACAACAGTTTGCAAGGTTACAGTTAGCTCACTTTGCTTATTGTCTGTTTTGTATTCTTTTTTCTTAATTTTTACTGAGTTTTGCTGATTTTATTGAGAATTTAAAGTAAAAAAGTGTGCTGAAGGAACTTGGGGATAGGTTCAATTTCCTCCAAATTTATTCTGATTTATTCTGATTTTTCATGGATTTTTTAAAATTTTTAGTGAATTTATTTGAATTTTTGAGTGAAAAGAGAGAGAGAGAGGTATATTAGCTAAAACTTAGTCATGATTAGCTCAGTTCTTAGTCAGCTTACTTAAGCCCATCACTCCCATACCTGTCTCACATACCTGTCTCCAATACTTATTGATGAGGTTTTTATCTGGGCCTCTGGCCCAACTTGAACTCTCTACTAATTCTAAATGAAGTTGATATTGTGTTGTCTAGTAGGTCACTATACTCCCTGCCCCCAACAGTCTATGTAATAGTGTACAGTGTTGTCTGTCAGGTTGCTGTGCTTCCTTCCTCCAACAGTTTGTCTACAATATACACAGTGAGTAGATTGTTTGTAGTATATTATACTTCTTCCCTCCAATAGTTTGCAGTTCACTATACTTCCTTCCTCTAATAATGTACAGCAGTATTGTCTGTAGTCTGCTATACTTCTTTTCTCTAACAGTTTCCAGTTCACTATACTTTCTTCCTCCAATAACTTCTAGTAGTATTGTCTGTAGTGTACTATACTCCTTTTCTCCAATAGTCTGCAGTACACTATACTTCCTTCCTCCAATACTTTGTCTAATTTTCTGTACTTTTTTCTAATTTTTTCTGACTTTTTTTCTAATTTCTAATGAATTTATTGTATTTTTGAGTGAAAAAAAGGCTATTTCTAATTTTTCCTGAATTTTAATGAATTTATTTGAATTTTGTGGAATTTTTGAGTGAAAAGAGTGTACTGAGTGTGCTGAAAAAAACCTTGGGGACAGGTATAGTTTAGTTTAATTTTTTTCAGTTTTTCCTGAGTTTTTTTTAATTTTTATAAATTTATTGAGTAAAAAGAGAGAGTGTGTGAAAAAGCTGATTAGTCAGTTCTGTATCAGCAGACATCATCCCACATTTAGTCTTGTATACTCTCTTTGATAAGGTTCTCATCTGGGCCTCTGGTCCAACTTGAACCCTTTACTAATTCTAAGTGAAGTTGACATTGTGTTATCTGGCAGGTTGCTATACTCCCTGCCTTCAATAGTCTATGTAATAGTGTATAGTGTTGTCTGTCAGGTCACTGTACTTGTAAGAAAGCTAAACTCCAAGCCAGAATGAAGCCAACTGCTCTTTGCTTAGCAATTGACAAAGAGAACTCAATAGAGCCCCTGTTAGATTTGCTACACTATATATACAATTACTGTCATGGCTATGCACCTTGTCTCCCACAGTCCTCATGTCCATCAGCTGACTTCTTTGTCACATGCTTTTGTGACTTGTCACATGATATTTCCCCTACTCTACCTTAGCTGTTTTGCCAAGTCATGACAGTACTCTCTTCCTCCAACAGTCTTAGTATTGTGTAAGAGAACTATATTAGGTCATACTCCTGTATTCCTGACCCTAGCCCTTAAGATGTTCTATAGCTAGGAGGACTTATATATATAGTGTAGAGTACTCTTCCAGGAGCTTTATCCTATTCTCTGAGGATTCTCCTAGAAGGTGAGTTATAACATACTCTGGAGTGTATTTATAAACTAAGGATTCTCCCAGAAGCTCCACTCTAGTTGCCCTTATAGCAGAATAGAATCTCCTGAACAGAGCCTTGGAAGAATGCAGCAGACAGCCTCTACTCAGTTACTCTCCACTATCCATACCCAACCCAACCCTCTATGCCTCTGCTCTATGCTAGATATTGTATGTGGACATCCCCTAGGGCATGGCTAATGCCCTGGCCTATCTACAGCATTATTTGCACAAAGTCACTGAAAGACAAAATAACTCAGAAACTAACATCAACAACGCCCTCTCCACTTTAACTGCCCAGCTGCAACAACTCATGCAGCTAGTATCAAACTCTCTCTCCCAGTCTTTGGCTCTAGTAGCAAACTCTCTATTACTTTCTATATCAGTATCTCCTTCTCTGGCAAACCCCCACTCTCAAGCCTGCCCCAAGCTCTTCTTCTCTCTAGACTTTAATAGCAATTGCAATACCAGATGAGTGTTCCTGAACTCCTGTATACTGTATATATACCTAGCTCTGGAACAATTCAGCTGCAAAGAGAAGAAGGGTGTGCCATCCTTTTTTGCCACAAAGTGTGCTGGCAACGTTTGGGGTGACTTGGAGGGTTGGATATATCCTTTCCTCAGTTGGTCTTCTACAAATATTTGTACTTCCTCTCTTTCCTCCCTCAATAGTGAGTATACCTTCCCCTTTTTTGGCATAAACCCCTCTTTTAGCTCTATGGCATGGTTCCAGGTCTTTCACACTGGCATCCTCTTCAACTCCCTTTTTCCAAATACTTTCCTCCACTTCCAGAATCTCCTAGGTACCAGTTTCCTTAATACTTCCTCGTCCTCTTCCTTTCCTATCTTCTTTACTTTCTTCTCCTTCCCTTCTTGCTTTCTTTTTCCACATATAGGTGGGCAATGTGTCATCTTCACCTCTCTCTTCTCCCAATCTATTTCTGGATTGTGGGCTGCTAGCCACAGCATTCCCAGTATCAATTCTGTCTTTCCCAAGTTGCACACATCCATTCTTGCTCTTTCCACATGTCCCTTGAAGAATATATTGCACTTGACCTGGTGCATTATAGCTCCTCTCACATTCATTGTTCTATCCACATTCCTGACTAAGAGGGGTTTTTTTAGCTTTTCTATCTTAAACCCCTTTTCTTTTGCAAAGGTTGTGTCCATGAACAGGCCTGTTGCACTGCTATCCAACAATGTCTTCACTGCTACTCCTTCATGACTCTCCAACTTCTCTAACCCTACTTTCAGCCAGACTTCCTTCAATGGCCATAGTGTGCACTGTATATCTCTTACCCTCTCAGTCATATTAGCAGGAATCGATTTATTGTCCATTTTTTCCAGGCACAATACACTGTATATGTTATTGGAGGCTAGCCGAGAGCTTACTGTCCTCCATTTTCTTTTACCGACTCCTGCGGCATTTCTACTACTCTTCCCTTGTGTCTTTCCCAGCAATTTTTGGCCATATGGCCCCACTTTCCACATACGTAGCATGTCCTATCTCTTCCCCTCCTTCTGTCCACATCCATTGCATTTGGGTCTCTCCTTGGACCCATTTGAGCTCCTCCTCTATTAGTTGGATTTCCCTCTCCTCCTCTTCTGTATCTCCCTCCCATTCTCCATGTTATCTGTCCTCCCCTTCCCCCATATGACCCTCCTTCTCTTGGCTGCACATTTCCCCCTGGGCATGCCGCATTCCTCCCTAGTACTCTTTCCTCTGCTCTGCTCTGTCTCTGATTCCTATCTAGCCTCACTGCCCTTTTCTGCCACTCTCCAATGGTGGTTAGTGGCTCCTCTGCTTCAGCCAACTTTCTTTTGATGGCCCCATTCAGTTCTCATTTAAATTCTTCGATGAGGGGTCTTCTCTCATAGCTGCTCCCCCTGGCGACCTTTTTGAATTCCTGCACATATTCGTCGCAGGTTCTTCCTCCTTGCTCAATTGTTCTCAACTGCTCTATCTTCCTCTCTTTTTCCAACGTTTCCCCAAAGTCGTCCCTTATTTTAGCAAAGAGCTGCTCTGCTGATTCTACTTCTGACTCCTCTTTTGCCAACTCATCCAACAGATTGTCCTTCCATGCCTCTGCTATCCCTCCTTGTACGTACGATAATACCCATGCCACTTGGGTTGCCGCCACTTCTTCTGTCATCTTCATCCTGATATATAGTCAAGCCACATTCACAAATGTGCTCACTTCCTCCATCTTCCCACTAAAAACTTGAGGTCTTGTGACCTCTACTTTGCTTCCTTGTTGTTGAAGGAGCATGGTGTTAACCTGCTGCTGCAGGGTTGTGATCATAGTGAGGAGTTGCCCCATAGAGGGTTTCTCTTGTTGCTGTTGTTGTCGGGACATGTTATATGGTGATGGTGATGGTGATGATGATGGTGATGATTCCTCATAAGAGGATGAATGGTCTTCTTCGCCTGTACTTATGATTACCTACTGACTAAGAAGGGTAAAACAATATTATCCCTAAGAAGGGAATCCCTAAGCTAAACGGGCCTTTAAGAGGTTACCATTGTTCCCCTACATAGACCAGTCACAATGGATCAGTAGTACGGAGCTGATAGTGAAAGACTAGTTATGAGCCCACTCGATATAGAGGTCAGGTCTCAGGCAGGGACACGAGCTTTGTCCAGGCTGTCTACCCACTGTCCCTAACTAACAGTGAAGTCCCCTTTACAGCTAGAGCCCGCTATCCAAGAGGCTTGAGAGCACTGTGCTCCCTAGCAAGGAAGAGTGTGGAGTAAGTGTGGTAGGGAATCACTCGCAGGGCCGGTATGAAGCCAACTGTGCCTTTAAGTGACTTTGAGCAGGGTTCGAGGTGAACGGTGCTCGGATGTGGGATCGAGTTCTTATGTTATCGAGAGATAGTGAGTGCCCTTAGTGATCACCCTAGGTGGATGTTCAAGAAGAACTCGATGGAGTTCTTCATTGGATTTTGACTACTACTTATACTACTTCTACAGTGGCTGTACTACTGCTAGTTCATGATTACATGTTCCCCTAGAACCTTCTATGGTCACATGATCTTGTCACGTGACCTTCCCTTGCACATCCTTGTGCTATTTATATCTTGACCCTGTTATATGCCCTGAGGTTTCAGACTAAATGCTCAAATGCATGGGAAACCTTTTCCTGTTTGGGGCTCTCATAACAGGGATACAATAATGTTAGGATCAAAGAGGGAGACAAGTGGAAGGCAGCATTTACAACACATATTGGAGCCTACAAACCCATGGTTATGTACTTCGGATTAACAAACTCTCCTGCTACCTTCCAAACGATGATAAATGACCTATTCAGAGACTTCATAAACCAGGGAGACACAGCGACATTCATTGATAATATCCTAGTAGCCACAGACACTAAAGAGGGACACAATGAGTTAGTAGAAGAGCTACTAAAAAGGTTAGAGGAGAACGACCTATTTGTAAAGCCCAAAAAGTGTAAATGGAAAGTAAGAGAGGTAGAATTTCTGGGAGTAGTAATTGGTCCAAGAGGGGTGGAAATGCAGAAGGAAAAAGTGGAGAGAGTACTAAACTGGC
>Ga0153935_1000352_pt1 | contig 11019 bp, 16 predicted proteins | sample TSNJ019MetaG_FD_104677 | JGI IMG/M metagenome (GOLD analysis project Ga0153935, IMG submission 104677) | Attine ant fungus gardens microbial communities from New Jersey, USA - TSNJ019 MetaG | ecosystem: Host-associated > Fungi > Mycelium > Unclassified | place: USA: New Jersey, Wharton State... | reverse complement strand
TATGTCTGAGGATAAACCTCAGACTTAACAACATCTTTTGCTGCTTGTCTAACTTTGCTTTTTTGAACACTTTGATTATCAAATCAAGCAATCACAAATCAGTAAGTGGCCATTTGTGATAGTGTCTAAGACCTGACCTTGCAATTGAGTAGTGCTCAGTAGTTTACTTGTAATCCTTTTGCTCTATAAATCTTGTGCTAAAGCCCCATTGTGGGCTGTACATGCAGAGGAGTAATGCTGTATCTTTAGGAAGGTGTTTAGATTAGAGATCCTCTCCTTGGGGTGATAGTATAACCATAGTATTAGGGCAGTAGCAAGTAGGGCAGTAGATGTCTAGCTGGGTGAAGATCTTGTGCCCCAGTAGACGTAACATTAGTAAGATCACTCTTATTTCAACTTTTCTGGAGATGTAGCACCATGTCTCTAGAACAATACAACTCTCTTATGGGCAGTATGCTCAACCAACAGCATGCCCTGGCTAAACTAAGGGCAAAAATAGAGGGAAGGGAAGGAAGGGTGTACTGGGGGTATAGAAAGTTTGGGCACCTGGCCTGTAACTGTAGGAACAAGAAGGAAAAGGAGAAAGGAAAACCAATTCCTCAAAATAGATTTAAGGTGATAGTGAGTAGGGTAATGCAGTATGGGGTGAGAGAGGAAGTGAAAGTAAGGAAACAGGAGACAGTAGAGGAAGGGGTGCAATGTTTCAGATATTGGAGGATGGGACACTACAAGTGGGAGTGTCCAAATATTAAGGAGAAGAAGAAAAGGAGAAGTGAAAAAGCAGTATGTATAGTCAGTCTGCAAAAGGCACAGCAGGGAGGGAAGCCAGCACATCCCAATTGGGAAAAGGTATAGGAATACTGTGGAGTGGAGAACATACCAGAAGATGCACAGCTGTTGGAGTTAGGATGGATAACAGAAGAAGTCATAGCAACCTACATAGGATGTAGATGGTGTGGAAAGAAAAGAATGCATAGGGAAGACAACAGAGGACAAGGAGTTCTCAGAGGAAAGAGGTTAGAGGAAGTTGAGTAGTGTAGGTGCTCAAAGCAAAAGAAAGAGAAAGGAGTAATGGCACACTCCAGAGAGGGAAAGGTGTAGCAGGGTGGCATATGGAAAGAAATTCCAAAAGGTACAGCTAAAGGGGAAGACATGCAAAGAGATGTCAGGGGAACACTCAAAATGTTAAGAGAAGTATGGCTAAACATAGGGATAGAGAAGGTAGACACACATGAAGGCATAACAGTGAAAGCACTCTTGGATAGTAGTGTGACAGGAATGTTCATGGACAAAAGAATGGCAGCAAAACATGGGTTTAAGCTGCAAAGGTTAGGAAGACTGGTGGCAGTCAGAAACATAGATGGAATAAACAACAGTGGAGGGGCTATTACATACCAAGTAGAAGTAAACATGTACTACAAAAGCCATGTAAAGAGGATGAGAATAGATATATGTAATCTGGGGAAAACAGATATAATATTAGGGATGCTATGGTTGCAAGCACACAATCCAGAAATTAATTGGGAAACTGGAGAGGTCAAGATGACAAGATGCCCTCTGTTGTGTGGGAGGAATACAAAATCAGAAAAGGGGTAGAAAACAAAGAAAGGAAAAAGAGTAGTGATACTAGAAGAAGAGAAAATAGTGAGATGGGTGGTAGATGATAAAAAGGATTGGGGCAAAGAAGAAGAAGTTGAAGCAGACCATAAGAAGATTGAGGAGATGGTCCCAAAGAGGTTCCTAAAATGGAGGAAAGTGTTTGGAAAGGTGGAGTCAGAAAGGATGCCAACAAGGAAAATCTGGGATCATGCCATAGATCTCAAAGAAACATTTAAACCACAAAAGGGAAGAATTTATCTTTTATCCAAAAACAAAAGAGAAGAAGTTCAGAACTTTGTAAACGACCAACTGAGAAAGGGGTACATTAGACTATCAAAATCCCCTCAGACGTCACCAGTATTCTTTGTAGGCAAGAAGGATAGAAGTAAGAGGATGGTAATAGACTACTGCAACCTAAATGACCAAACAGTGAAGAATAACTATCTACTTCTGTTAATCACAGACTTAATTGACAACATGGGGAGTAAACGAGTATTTACAAAAATGGATCTGTAGTGGGGGTTCAACAATGTAAGGATTAAGGAAAGAGATGAGTGGAAGGGAGTGTTCACGACCTACGTGGGATCCTTTGAGCCAACAGTTATGTTCTTCAGAATGACAAATTCACCAGCCACATTTCAAGTGATGATGAATGAAATTCTGAGAGACATGATTAATGAAAGGAAGGTAGCAGCCTTTGTAGACAATGTGCTAGTAGGGATGGAAACAGAAGAAGGGCATAATGAAATTGTAGAAGAAGTGCTAAAAAGGCTGAAAGAAAATAACTTGTATATCAAGCCAGAAAAATGTATGTGGAAGGTACAAAAAATTGGGTTTTTGGGGGTTGTTATAGGACCTGATGGTATTGAAATGGAAAAGGAGAAGGTGGATAGAGTACTAAGTTGGCCAGAACCAAGGAATATGAAAGATATCAGAAAGTTTTTAGGCCTTGCCAACTATTACAGGAGGTTTATCAAAAACTTTGCTCAAGTAGCAAGACCAATGAATGTGCTGATGAGAAAAGATGTAAAGTGGCAGTGGGAAGAAGAGCAGCAGAAAGCATTTGATGAGCTCAAAAGAATCTTTACAACTAAACCAGTACTGGCAGCCCTAGATCTAGACAAAGAATTTAGGGTAGAAGCAGATGCTTCAAACTATGCTACTGGAGGAGTATTATTAATGAAGGGTTCCAATGAGCTGTGGAGGCCAGTTGCTTTTATTTCTAAATCTCTAAGTGATACAGAAAGAAACTATGAGATTCACGACAAAGAAATGTTAGCGGTAGTCAAATGTCTAGAAGTATGGAAACATTTCCTGGAAGGAGCAACAATGAAATTTGAGATTTGGACAGATCACAAAAATCTTGAGTACTTCATGAAGGTACAAAAATTGAATAGAAGACAAGCCAGATAGGCATTGTACCTATCAAGATTCAATTTTATGCTAAAACATGTTTCAGGAAGTAGGATGGGAAAGGTGGATAGCTTAAGTAGGAGGCCAGACTGGAAAGTAGGAGTAGAAAGGGACAATGAGGATGAGACATTGGTAAAACCCAAGTGATTAGAAGCTAGAAGAACAGAAAGGGTGGAAGTAATTATAGAAGGAGTAGATTTGCTGGAAAAAGTGAGGAAGTCAAAGGTAAAAGATGATGAAGTAGTCAAAGCAGTAGAAGAAATGAAATGAGTGGGAGTAAAGATGCTGAGAGACGAAGAGTGGAGGGAAGTAGATGGCATAATGTATAAGGAGAGAAAGGTGTATGTGCCAAAAGACGATATACTGAGAGCAGAAATAATTAGACTGCACCACGATACACCAGTGGGAGGACATGGAGGACAGTGGAAAATGGTGAAGTTGGTCACTTGAAACTTCTGGTGGCCAGGGGTAACTAAGGAGATGAAATGATATATGAAAGGGTACAACTCCTGCCAGAGAAAAAAAAACCACATAGAATAGCCAGTAGGCAAATTAATGCCCAATTCAATACCTGAGAAACCTTAGATATATATATTGGCAGATTTTATCACCAAACTGCCAATAGCACAGGGATATGACTCAATCTTAGTAGTAGTAGACAGATTAATGAAAATGGTCTATTTCATTCCTACTACAGAGAAAACATTGGCAGAAGGGTTAGCTAGGTTGTTTAGAGACAACGTATAGAAGCTGCATGGGTTACCCAAGAGCATCATCTCAGACAGAGGACCACAGTTTGTGGCAGGAATAATGCAGAAGTTGAATAGAATGTTGGGAATTGAAAGTAAACTGTCAACAGCATTCCACCCTCAAACAGATAGACAAATAGAGAGGGTTAATCAGGAACTAGAGCAGTATTTAAGAATGTTTATTGACCATAGGCAAGAACAGTGGCCCAATTGGTTAGGAACAGCAGAATCCGCTTACAACAATAAAGTATACTTGAGTACCAAAATGTCACCCTTTAGGGCAAACTACAGATAAGATCCCAGAATGGGGTTTGAGACAAGAAGGAAAGGGAAATATGAGAGGACAGAAAAGTTTGTAACAAAAATAAAAGAAATTCAGAAGGAAGCAAAAGCAGCACTAGGGAAAGTGCAGAAAGAAATGAAGAAGTATGTAGATAGAAAGAGAGCAGAAGTCGATAAGTATAAAGTGGGAGACTTAGTAATGCTAAGTACCAAGAATCTGAAATATTAGATAGTCAGGAGGAGGACAGAGAAATTGACAGAAAGATTTGTAGGCCCTTACAGAATAAAGAACCATGGAGACAATAAAGGAAGAAAAAGAAGAAATTGAACAGGAAAGTTCAGGACTTAGGGAGTGGACAGAGGAAGATGACAATGAAATAGAGAACATTTATGACCCTTACTATAAATTATAAAAAAAAAAATCCTCGGGACGAGGAACCTTGAGAGGGAGGTGGTGTCATAACTTGGCCAAACAACTAAGTCATTATTTATTTTCTTTTCCTTTTCTTTTCTTTATTAAAAGAACCAACGGATGCGTGAGAAGAAATGACTCAAAAGAAATATGTGGGACTTGATAAATAAAAGTAAATACTGAAATGTGTATTAGTGTATAACAAACAAACAAGAACTCTATTGAGTTTTCCTTGTCAACCCAGACTAGGAGTGTGATTAAGTCACCTTAGGCTAAGTTACTACATTTATGCTAGAGAAACTAAAGAAATCCATAATAGTTAGAAATGTGGATGGGACAAACAACAGTGGAGGAGCCATTACACATCAGGTAGAAGCAAATGTGTACTATAAGAGTCATGTAGGAAGGATAAGAATGGATGTATGTGACTTAGGAAAAATGGAAGTAATACTAGGAATGCCATGGTTACAGGTGCATAACCCAGAAATCAATTGGGAAACTGGAGAAGTAAAAATGACGAGATGCCTACCTTTATATAGTAGAACAAGACCAAGGGGAGTCGAGAAAGAAAAAAGGGTAGTAACCCTAGAGGAAGAGAAAATTGTCAAATGGGCAATCAATGACAAGGAAGATTAGGGAAGAGAAGAGGAAATTGAAGAGGACCACAGGAAAATTGAAGAGTTGGTCCCAAGGAAATTTCTAAAATGGAGGAAAGTGTTTGGGAAAGTAGAGTCAGAAAGAATGCTGACTAGAAAAGTTTAGGATCATACCATTGATCTCAAGGAGACGTTCAAACCATAGAAAGGAAGAATTTACCCTCTATCCAAAAACGAGAGAGAGAAGGTCCAGAACTTTGAGAAAGATCAACTGAGAAAGGGGTATATCAGACCATCAAAATCCCCTCAAATGTCACCAGTCTTCTTTGTGGGCAAAAAGAATGGGAGTAAGTGGATAGTAATAGACTACTGCAATCTAAATAACCAGATAGTGAAAAATAACTACCTGCTATCACTAATTACAGAGCTAATCAACAATATGGGTAGCAAGAAGGTGTTCACTAAAATGGATCTGAGGTAGGGGTTCAATAACATAAGAATAAAAGAAGGAGATGAGTGGAAGGGAGCATTTACAATACATATAAGGTTCTTCAAGCCAACAGTTATGTTCTTTGGGATGACAAATTCGCCAGCCACATTCCAGGCAATGATGAATGAAATTCTAAGGGACTTGATTAATAAAGGAAAAGTTGCTGTATTTGTAGATGATGTACTAGTAGGGACAGAAACAGAGGAAGGACATGACAAAATTGTGGAAGAAATACTGAGGAGGCTAAAAGAAAATAACTTGTACATCAAGCCAGAGAAATGTGTATGAAAAGTGAGAAAAATTGGGTTCCTAGGAGTAGTAATAGGGCCTAAGGGAATAGAAATGGAGGAGGAGAAAGTAGACAGAGTACTTAGTTGGCCAGAGCCAAAAAATGTGAAAGACGTCAGGAAATTCTTGGGCCTCGCAAACTATTACAGGAGGTTTATTAAAGATTTTGCTCAAGTAGCAAGGTCTATAAACATACTGACAAGGAAAGATGTAAAGTGGCAGTGGGGAGTGGAACAGCAGAAAGCATTTGACGAACTCAAAAGAGTGTTCACAATGAAACCAGTATTAGCAGCACTGGACTTAGATAAGGAATTCAGAGTAGAAGCTGATGCATCAAATTATGCTACTAGAGAAGTACTATCAATGAAGTGCTCAGATGAAGTGTGGAGGCCAGTTGCTTTTATTTCCAAGTCTTTCAGTGATACAGAAAGAAATTACAAGATACATAACAAGGAGATGTTAGCAGTTGTTAGATGTTTAGAAGCATAGAGGCATTTCCTAGAAGAAGCGGCAACTAAATTCAAAATTTGGACTGATCATAAGAATCTTGAGTACTTCATGGAAGCACAGAAGTTAAATAGGATAGGCTCTATACCTGTCAAGATTTAATTTTATGCTAAAGCATATTCTAGGAAGTAAGATGGGGAAAGCAAATAGTCTAAGTAGAAGACCAGACTGGGAAGTGGGAGTGGAGAAAGACAATGAGGACCAGAGGTTGGTAAAACCAGAGTGGCTGGAAGTAAGGAAAACGGAGATGGTAAAAATAATAGTAGATGGAGTGGATCTATTAGAGGAAGTTAGGAAGTCAAAAGTAAAAGACAATGAGGTAGTAGAAGCAGTGGAGGAAATGAAGAGAGCAGGGGTAAAGATATTAAGAGATGAAGAATGGAGAGAGGTAGACAGTGTTATGTATAAAGAGGGAAAAGTGTATGTACCAAAAGATGATAAATTAAAGGCAGAAATTATTAGGCTACATTACAATATACTAGTAAGAGGACATGGAGGACAGTGGAAGATGGTAAAACTGGTCACTCAAAACTTTTGGTGGCCAGGGATTACTAAAGAGGTGAAACAATATGTAGAGGGGTGCAACACTTGCCAGCACAATAAAAACCGCACAGAACAACCAGCAGAAAAATTAATACCAAACTCAATTCCAGAAAAACCGTGGACACATATATCGGTAGACTTTATCACTAAGTTGCCTTTAGTACAAGGATACAATAGCATTCTAGTAGTAGTAGATCAGTTAACTAAGATGGTCCATTTCATACCAACTATAGAGAAGATATTGGTAGAGGGATTAGCAAGGTTGTTTAGAGATAATGTGTGAAAACTGCATGGGCTACCGGAAAGCATCATTTTGGATAGAAAACCTCAATTTGCGGTAGGGTTAATGAGAGAGTTAAATGGGATGTTGGGGATTGAGAGTAAATTGTTGACAGCATTTCACCCACAGACAGATGGGCAAACAGAAAGGGTGAACCAGGAGTTAGAGCAATACTTGAGAATATTTATCGACCATAGACAAGAACAATGGCCTGAATGATTGGGAACAGTAGAATTTGCATATAACAATAAAGTGCACTTGAGTACTCAAACAACACCTTTTAAGGCAAATTACAGACAAGCACCTAGGATGGGGTTCAAAGGAAGAAAGAAGGGGAAATATGAGGGAGCAAAGAAATTTATTGAGAAGATGAAAGAAATACAGGAAGAAGCAAGAGTGGCACTAGGGAAAGTACAAGAGAAAATAAAGAAGTATGCAGATAGAAAGAGAGGAGAGGTCGACAATTATAAAGTAGGAAACTTAGTGATGTTGAGCACTAAAGATCTAAAGTACCAAATGGTTGGGAGGAGGACAGAAAAGGTGACGGAAAGATTTGTGGGGCCTTACAAAGTAAAGAAAATCATATTATCAAATGCAGTAGAATTAGAGCTACCCAATACAATTAAAATACATCTGGTAGTCAATGTTAGTAGAATACATAGATATGTAGGGCAAGTAGAAGGGCAGAAAAGGAAGCAACCAGCTCCAGTAATAATTGATGGAGAGAAAGAATAGGAGGTAGAGAAGATTTTGAATAAGTGGCAAATTAGAGGAAAGGACAAATACCTGGTATGATGGAAAGGATTCACAGTGAAATCAGACACTTGGAAAGGAAGGGAAAATCTGGGAAATGCAAAGGAAGCAATTGAGGAATTTGAAAGAGGGTATTGACGGGACATAAAGAAAGTAAACTGGCAAGAAAGAAAAAAAGAAATATTTGAGAAGGGAGAATTGCCAGGGAGATTTACAGCAAAAAAGTTGTTTGGATGGTCAGATAAGAAATATGACAAAGAATACTGGAGAAGGTTAGAAAGAAATTGGAAACGATAGAAAGGAGGACAACCTAAGAAAAGAAGAACAAAGGAGATAATTAAAAAAGAAGAAGATGAATCAGGGGTAAGAGAGTGGACAGAAGAAGATGACGAGGAGATGGACAACATGGTTGACCCATACTATGAGTTATAGGGAAATTCTCAGGATAAGGAAACTTAAGAGGGAGGTGGTGTCATGACTTGGTAAAACAGCTAAAGTCATTATTTACTTTTCTTTTCTTTTCTTTTCCTTTCTGGACTTACTACACAAGGATGGAGCATGAGAAAGTATCACATAACTAAATGTCACAGAGTCACAGGGTTATGAGTCACAGTCAGATGATGTCACATGACTAAGTCACATGGGAACTGTGGGAAGATAGTGCACAGACCATATAGTAGTTGTATAAGTAGTATAGGAAATTTGACAGGAACTCTATTGAGTTCTCCTTGTTAACTCAGACTAGAAGTAGTTCTAAGATGTCTCAGTCTAAGTCCTTACAGTACTCTTAGTCATGTCCTTCCAGAATGTTCTGTGATCACCTGACCTTGTCATGTGACCCTAGTTCCCACACTATTTATATCTTCAACCCTATTGTATGTCTTGAGGTTTTGGATTAAGTGTTCAAATGCTTGGGAAACTTTTCTTTTTTTGGGGCTCTCATAACAAGTAGTATTGTTATACTGCAAACAAATTTTGTGTGAAAAGTAACATTTGATACACTTTATAACAATGGATTCTTAAGAAGAATTCACTCTAGAACCCCTTATACATATATCCTTAGGTAGGAGTAGAGTTGATAATCAATCTAGAGCAACACTTAAGGTGGACAAAGCTTATTACTAAGACTTGAGAGACAAAAATGGTAAGCTGGTATTAGGTTATAAGGATATTTTGGATAAAATGGTGATCTAGAACCATGTTATGAGATGGTTTCTAAAAAAGAAACTATTTTCTGTATATTTATTAATCTAGTGGGAAATATCCAGGAATATAATGTGGGAAAGATATAAATAGCATGGGAAGGATTATGTAATACATATAGTTATTAGTAAGGGTCATGTGATTGTGGGAGACAGGTGCACAGACCAACAGACATTTGTATAAGTAGCTAGGGGAATCCAATAGAGAATTCTATTGAGTTCTTTCTAAACAACTGTAAGGAGACCCTACTAACACCACCCCTGGAACACTAGACCAACCTCCCAGAGCAATCCTGTGCCTAATGTAATACTTAATTGTCTCTAGCTCAACTTGGCAACTCCTGACCCTAACTAGTAGGACTGGTAGGATCAGGGATGGACAGGCTGTAGTAGTATATATAGTGTAGAGCACACCCCCAGGAGCCTTATCCTAAACTCTAAGGATTCTCCTGGAGGTGAGTTGGAATGTAACTTAGGAGTATAATATCACTAAGGATTCTCCTAGAGTTTACTCCACTCCAGTTGCCCTTACATTTTGTACCCTTTTAATGTAGTAATATTCAATTAGACACCGGGTTGCTCTGGAGGACTAAACTAGTGTACTAGGGGTGCTGTTGGTCGGGTCCCCTTACAGCAGACACCCTTGAGCATGTCTGATCTTAGTTGATGAGTTACCCAAAAGTAACTCAGCAACTTTACATATAAAAAGTCCAAGAAGTCTCTTCCAAAGACAAAGTACTACTGAGCCTGAAACATTACCAAACAATAGAACAAGTGGTGTTACCCTAGCATACGGGACTATTCAAAAGTTGCTCAAGGTTATATCACTTAAACATCACTAAAAATATTTTTACATTGATAGTTGACATTAGTAGGTGTCTCCACCGTGAGATTTAAATGTGATGTGATGTGACATTGGTTGAGCAAAATTCAGTGTGCCCTCTACAGAAAACAGAACATTACTCTCTATGTCATTTCAATTCGCCCTTGATATGATGCTCATTAAAGCTGATTGTTTATGCAGGTCTAAATGCCCTGATAGGGCTGAACTTTGGAATAGGCTATTCCAAAACTCGCCATCGCCAGAACCTCAGGTAGAGCAGGGCATGGAAGACGAATTCTGGGGTTATGAGGTAGTCTCAGAAGAAGTAACGTTTGACGGAAAAACCAGGCATGTATTCCTGCCACCTCAATCCTTAGATTATCACTGACAGTAGCTGGTATAGATATGAGGTACCTGTGTTTCATGATCAATAATACACTCGACGCTGAATCTGTAGATTGATTGGGATGGTTGGCAGAGTACTGATGGAACAACGCAAACATGGCAAGATTTGCCCCCTGCAGCGCTTCGGGACTGGGAACGACTACAGCGTCGACGGCGCCAAAAACTCGCGCACGAATCCATCGACATTGAATTGAATAGTTTCGCTGGCACTGACATCCACAATTTCCCAACGTGTCTGCGTGCACAAGCATTTGATGAAAAATTAAAGGCAAGAGAAAAATATAAGCCCAAGCTTGAGGACGAAATGCGTGAACTTCTTGATGCAAAATTGGACCCTGATTTGCATCCACATGGCCAGCCCATATTGACAGGACAAGCTCAACGCAGTGTGCGACGGTCAACTAGTCGTCGGCAACTAAAGATCCCAGGATCAATGCCTACTAGGTTGTTATCTCTACCTTTGCTGCTGAAACTATAAGCTAATTTCTGAAGTTCCCTATCCCGATCGCAATTGTCCGATGAGTGGACGAAGTCTGCCAAGGCGACTGGTGCTGCTCCAATATCTTTTGTCAATCAAGTAGACGATGAAGAAGTACCCAAGCTTTCTTCTGATTTCTATTATATTGAGAGAGGATATGTCTAGTCAGTCCCACCGTTGACATCCTGTGTAGTCAATT
>Ga0153935_1000344_pt1 | contig 11149 bp, 7 predicted proteins | sample TSNJ019MetaG_FD_104677 | JGI IMG/M metagenome (GOLD analysis project Ga0153935, IMG submission 104677) | Attine ant fungus gardens microbial communities from New Jersey, USA - TSNJ019 MetaG | ecosystem: Host-associated > Fungi > Mycelium > Unclassified | place: USA: New Jersey, Wharton State... | reverse complement strand
GGTTTAGGGATAATCAGGCTCGAACTGATGACTTCCACCACGTCAAGGTGACACTCTACCGCTGAGTTATATCCCTTCCCTGCCCCCATCAAGAAATAGAACTGACTAATCCTAAGGCAAAGGATCAAGAAACTCAACAACGCCACTATTCTTGAACAACTTGGAACCGGGCTTTCCTTTCGCACTATTACGTATACGAAAAGAATGGAAAAAGTTGGATTCAATTGTCAACTACTCCTATCGGTTCTATATCCAATTCCTACTGCTAAGGATAAGGAAGAAGGAAAGGGCAGGAGAGAACAGCTACTAAGAGTTATAAGAGCCATACCACAGAAAGCTAAAAGGAGCCGGGGTCTACTACTTTATATACGCTAGCACCAAAGCAAGGAAAGAAGGCAAGGTGCCCAGGTAAAGGCTAAGCTTAGTCGGATGGAGAGAGTGGCTCATCCATCTTTTCGTCTTTTAGACAAGTCTAGTAGGGAGGGAATCTTTCCTGACTTCTTATCCGTTTGAGTTAAGCGCGTAAACAGCAACTTAAACCGCCTTTCCGTGCCGGTCAGCTAGGAATGAAAGCGACGTACGTACTGGATTGACCAGCGTGTGCCAACTGGAACGGAATGGGATGACTGATAATACCACATTCCCCTTTGTTCTTCTTATGGTCCGTAAAGAAAGCTATAACGTAGAGTGGAAGGAAGGAAACTGACTGAGGTGCCTAGCAAGGTAGGTAGCCCAATAGTATAGATCTCCTAGCAATGGGAGGAATGCTTGCTGTCAGCAGTTAAGGGACAAAGGCAAGGGGCGTAGCGGGCAAGGTAACGCATGATGAATCTTCCTCCTCTCTCCAGCCTATTGTTCTCGGAGCAGGTAGAATAGTAGAAGAAGGGTCTGGGATAGATCCTATTCCCTTAATTACCCATCCCCCCTTGTGAAGATTCCCCCTTCAACCAGTCCTTTTCTTTCTTTAGGCCGGCTAGTCACCTCAAGTATTTGTATGGGTGGATTTCAGAGTTGGTGGAATCCGAGAGTGGGCTGGCTTGGTCGGTCTTTACGCGTCAGGCCTTGGTTCGCGGTTAAACAAGACCCGATTTCAGTTGGAAACCCTTGTCGGTGGAACTAAGGAAGCAAAGCGTGCTTGCTTATCTATCTTCCGACAAAAGAACAAGTTCCCTTAGGGGCGCTTTCCTCGAACTGAAAGTTACAGGAAAAATATCCAATTGTAAAAGAATAAGACATAACACCCATAGCTTTTGAGGTTTCCCTTGAGATGTTGAACTTCGAGTCTCGTCTTTTACGACGACAATCCGTCAGCTGGAGATAGAGGGTTCGTGAAGAGAGCATAGAAATACCTCGACCCTTCGAGTAGAAGAACTACTTTTTTTTAGAAAGCCGTTTACTTCAAAAGACAATCAATCTACCTTTGCTTTGGGGGTTTCTTGTTCTTCCTTCTATGGCTACTTCACGTCAGTGCAAAGGAACTCTTATTCTTCCACATCTTTTCCTGCTGCCATAGGGGAACTCTTAAGCGTGGTCAAGGAAAGAGGACTTTGAAAAGAAAAGGATGTCGACGCTGTGCCCTGTATGAACTTTGCTACAGCTTCATTCTTCGATAGAGCGATCACATCCGTAATGTATAAGCAGGGATAAAGAGCAAAAAGGAGTTCTCTGCACCTTTGAAGGAGGCAAGCCCTCAAAAAAGGGGTATGAGACGATAGCCTCACCCTCCCGACTAGTCTTATAATATATCCGAAACTAGGGTCCCATTGGGGTTCTTTGAAAGAGAGTTCTGACTTTGATTCTTCTTTTTTGGTACCAGGATGAAGAGTGCAGTGGATTGTGGTTACTGCTCCGCAGAGCTGCTAAGTCCGACTTCTGTACCGATGAGTGAAGTAAGTCCTTCCTATTCTAGTCTGTCTGCGGATTCTATGACCTAAGACAGGCAGGTAAGAGTCCCATCCTCTTTTTTGCTGGATCGATGCTCTTCCTACACATATATAGCCCTGAGATGTTAATCAGAGAATAGCCCTACTTTCTTCCAATACTGGGTTCAGCCTTCTCCTTGCCGAGTTTCATCGCCCGCAGCGTGTTCAATTGGAAAGTCTGGAAAAGGCGCTTCCAACCCCTGGTCAGGGCCTGAGGGTACCAAAGATGAATCCCGCGCAATCTGAGATTAAGCCATAAGATCCCATCCCTGAAACAGGAAGAGTCGGGGGCACCTACCGAAGGAGTCTTCCCTCCATCAATTCAATGACAAAATTTCTCTATTGAGAGGGCCTTTGACAACCCTCTTGAATGTGGCTCGCTCCTAGTTTTTTTTCCCCCGCCCGTTCTATGACGGCTGGTGGCTATACCAGATTTCGTGTCTGATCGAACTTGAAACTAGCCCATTGAGCTTCTTGGGTTCGTCTTCAGCGCCGCAGGACTCTTCTTCTGAGTTATTCCGCGTCAGGGTTCCAAACCTGGAGGATAACACTCCGGGGAACAAGCCTGAGCACTGATGCAAGCTGTCCTGTCCATCATTAGATTGTTCTTTTGGTTTTCTTTTTTAAAGGCCGATGAGCAAGAAGCCAATGTTGTCATTCTTGAGGATGATTCTTTGAAGCAAGAGTTCCAAAAGCAAGTGCATGAGACTCTTTGACTTTCAAGCTCCGAAGAAGAGTGAAACTGACCCCACTTTCATTGACCAGTAAGTGATAGCTGTCAGGTTCGCAGAATGACCGATGGAACCAACAGAATCCACTCTCGTGACATGATCGAAGTTCGATCGGGGAAAGAGATGAGACGGTCTACCCGCCTTTACACATACGAAGAATCACTCACTGACAGACAAGAGGTCGACAACGTGAGCTTTACTGCCTGGCTTTCGGCCTTCTTGATCCAACTGCATCACTCTTTGAGACTACTGCTTATGCTTGGCTCAAGATATCCTCCTTTCAACAAAGCTTCCTGAGGATTTGGAATCCTTTTTCACAGCCTTCTTGTCCAAATGAGAGATCCGGAATCGTAGGCTCAAAATAGATTCGTCAACAGAGGATGCCTTTGAAAGGAAAAAGTCTTTCGCATTCTCCCACTTTCTCATCTGTCTCATAGATGAGTAAGGCTGGCTATAGCACCACTGCTTGGGCCAGACCCTGTCTCTACTGAATAACAAAGCCTGACGTCAGGTAAAAAGAAAAGTGATCTCGAGTTGCCATGCCACTCTTCATAGGCTTTTCTTCTTTTTAGAATATAGGAAGGAGATCTGACCCCGACCTCAAGTCAAGCTTGGTGAAGTATTTGGCATAGCAAACAATTACTAATGAAACTTTGAATCAAGATATCTCTAACACTTTCTCAAGCAATTCTCCCAACAGATTCTTCAACAAGAACTGAGACTAATGAAATAGAATAAGCGCTTAAGCCGAAGATGAAACAGCCCACTCCCCTTGTGATAGCGAAACTGCACCTCTTCCTGCGACAGCCAAGACACCAAAGACTGATGCTACTGCGAGGGCTGCGGATGGATACCTTGTTATGACGTCCGACCCATAACTTTCAAGCCCAGGCTCTACGCCAGCCAATAAAGATTTCTCTCGGAACAGGTTATGAATCCTCTCTTCCGGCTTCACTTGTGATAGTTAGCTTACTCATTCCCTCGCTTGAAGGCTGGGATCAAATCAGAATTAAGCATCTTGTCCCTGCCAGTAGTTCCGAGTACTGACTTTCTTTCGACAAAACAGATATGCAAGACTATGCCGGATCCGGAATTAGAGCTATTTCTGCAGCGACGCCTAAACCAGCTGAATCAGGGAGAATCCCAACTGGTCCTGGTTCTCCTTCTCTTACCGAATTACCTATGAAGTATTCTATTCTTCCTGCAACTAAACCTGGGGGCTTCGACGACGAGGTTCTATCTGGCCCATATCCTCGGGAATCGATCGAGACTTCAACCCCGAAAAACAACTCCCCTTACTGCGGACAAACCCGAAACACGCTTTAGACCCACCCCAGGATTGGATGCACCAACTCCGCCCGATGCTTCACCTGCCTTAGCCCCAGCTTCCCTTGTAGCTATTTCTGCTGCTACGACAGCGACAACGACAGCTGCTAGCTCCTCTCCTTACCTTGCTAGTTCTGTTCTCGCTGGACCATCCGATTAAGGGCTTGATTCTAACGTGGGGTAAGGTAAGATTCCAGGATTTCTTTTCGTCGAAGAAATGTCTGTCGTTCTGGTACTAGGATTAGGATCTATCAAGTGTGCCAAGAGTGGTTGGCTCATATCTTTATGGTGTCATTCCCTAGCTTGTTGCAATTTGTGCGGATACATTCGTCGATGTAAAGGGATTACTCCCGATGTGATACTTATTCAACATGAAATGGCTTTACGTCGATGTACACTCTTTCCTCGGCTACTAATCCTATTCCCGAAACAACTGCACCAAATACAGGTACTTTAGCCGCGGATACCTTAGGATTTCTCTCTCGAGTTGAAACTGCCCTATCCTATCCCACTGTCCCTATTGATTTTGCTGGCGAATAAACAAGAGTTCTTGTAAAGACTTCCACTCCTAAAACAGATGGAGCTGGGGATGGGGACTGACGCCTGACAGACTAAGAGGCTTCTTTCGAGACTTCCTTTCGCGCGTGAGCTTACTCTGGTCCCGGTCCTTAAACAAGGGATTGGATTGACGCTTGACTTCCACTTCTGTAGCTCACTCTTTTGACGTCCCAGGCCTTGCGCCTATTGGTGGGGCTCCTTCTGAACTCACTGCCGGGGACTCTACTCCTATTAAAGCTTCAGCTTCCCCAGATCCATTCAAATCGGTTCTTTCTGTCTCTTTCTTTAAAGACTTGAACGCGGGCGGATCTATGTTTAGCATTCCCTACATCGCTTGTTCGACCACTTGCTCATGCACTTTTTCCATCCGACGACTTGGCCTTGGCTTCCGTGGGCTAGCTCTTATACCGGCCCAGTCCTATTGGTCAACTAGGGATTCTTCCGACCCTTAAACTGCTGGGTCATCGACTGAACTCTCCGGTTTAGACTCCTACGAAATAGCAGGAGAAAATCAGACTGAAGGTTTACTGATTCATTAAAGTCACAGATCGGATCGAGAAGCCGAGGGCCAAAAGAGCTGACCTTATGGTCGAGCCGGTAACCTGATCGGTGTAAGAACCAATCTCCGAGCTGCAATGAAGTTGTTTTCCAAAGTCTCTATATGCTTAACACATGAATTTCGAACCGTCTGTTTTCGGAGTAGTTGTCCCACCAGTGAAGTGTGTAGAGGAGACATCCACACGCCCATTTCGGATAAATAGAATATCTGGCCTGTTCTCGGTAGCTGCCATCTTTTCTCTACCTGGAGTAGCTGGTTTTGGTGGTGTCCAACCCGTATAGAGTAAGTACCATCTTTCTTCTTTGATCCCGGAACTCTATCTTCTCGTTTTTTTCTGCTTTAATGTAGCTTAGCAGCTGTGTTAGGTCTTTCATGAAGGAAAGTGGGATATAAAGCTTATTCACTTTCTGGAAAGGAAGTTGGGAGAATTGCTTTAGAAAGTGTATTATAAAGTTCTGGATCGGTGGGGACAGAGTCTGTGGGTAAGGCGGTTTCAGCTTCTTCTTTCCCGAAAGCCATATGATCATTCTTTATTCCTGGTGGGGTATATCGCGTATTATAATCCTCGTCTGAGTAAAGTACCCCTTCCTTATATAAGGCATATTCGAATCCTGGGAAGGAGGTTGTTGAAGCTTCCCCTCCATATATATAGGTGGCCGTCAAGGTGTCTCACCCAAATGGGGACAAGGCAGTTTCTGTCACGATAGATTCCGCTTCCCCTCCTATCTGTTTTGTTGAAGAATCTAGTTTAGATGTAAGGAGGGCATCCAGTTCTGGATCGGCAGGGAATGAATAAGATAACTAGGCTGGCTTGGCTCATTAGCCAGTTCATAGATCGGGCAGGGATTGGTCGGTTGGCTTGGCTTTCTTTGCGCGCTTTGGTGAAGCTGGGGTCTTTGCTTTTTTTGCTGTTGAGTCTCATTCTGATGGCAAAAGTGCAATAGAAAGCTTATTTGATCCCAATGTAGTTGAACAAGAACCAGGGGAAAGAGTCTGATTTTATCTATTATCTGTTTCAACTGGGAATGAGTAACTAAAGCTTATATATGAGTATGTTCTTATCCTGCGAGAATGAGAATTGTAGTAACAAGGTATCTCAGAGGTTGTCTTAAGTGCTTTAGAAAGCAAAGCTTATTCTCAGTTTATTCTCATTCTGATGTCAAAAGTTCTGTCGAAAGCTAACATTCTATTTATTTATTTATAAAAAAGTTCAGTCAAGAAACCCAGTCGGAACATTAGGATGTTTATCTAGCATATTAGCTTCATTGAGATTGATTCCGAGTTAAAGAAGTCATTGTTGTTGTCGAAAGAAGAAGAAAGGAAGTCATCGGATGAAGCAAGGTAGGGAACTATAACTAGCAAGAATCAGATCTTTCCGAGGAGTCAGAGAAGGGACTTAAACAGCAAGTTCAGTAAGGAGGGAATAGAGTCTGTACCTTCTTTCTCGGAATACCACCCCGGACTCCATACTATATCTTAGAGATAGAACCTTCTGCTGGAGCAGTTTTAGCAGTCGTTGCTGGAAAGGTAGATAGAGGAGTCTAAGCAGCCGGAGTTGAATCTTACGCTACGTCATAATCAGACATGGAATATGAGAATGTTAGGGGCAAGGTAAGGTAGTTTGTGTCAAGAATGATTCCCGACTTGTTCCTTGACTTTAAAGTGAATTAGAAACTTCTCCATAGAGATAGATATCATGAGTAAGAGAACGAGTAGGAAGGTAAGCTCTATAGACTGTGTATAATGAAAAACACTACTTAAAAGGTAGCTGCAGTTTGGCCTGTTGAGTCTAATTCCGGAACATCCCTGGCATCTCCATCGCTGTCAAGCCCGAAAACCTCTTTATTTGTAGCAGCAGATTCGATAACAAGTCCCGTTGGGATAGATGCGTCGGCCTCGCTCGAAGGAATTGATTTATTAGAAGTAATGGTAAAAGATTCTCCGCCTATTGAGCTACGAAGTCTTTAAACAAAGAAGTAAGCGATGTAGGGAGTGACGCTTGTCCAAAAGTTGTTAGGAGTAGATGCATAAATAGGACTCAAATATAGGGAGCTTCTCCACATTAGGTTGGCATATGATCTACGCGCACTTGATCTTTGACGTCCATATTAAGGCGTTCGCAACTCGATCGGTAGGCAATTCGTCATCCAAGAGAGGTCACACTTCCTTGATCTTATGCCAGACATTCTTAATAAGTCTCACACACAAAGGGAAATACTTATATAGAGATTGCAGCTGTCTTTGTCGCTTTCAGTCTCGTCATCGGCACAAGACGCCCCAGCAGAATCCTTCCAGGCTGCCAAGAGAGAAGTTGAACCAGGGGAGTAGGCGGCAGTTTCTGTCCTTGTTTGAGTTGTTGCCGTAAAGGCAGAGGATGCTCCTAGAATTCGAATAGATAGACATATATATGTTCAATGATTCCAATACAGATCTTTCTTCTCTCAAGGTAGTTCTAGTGGGGATGTCAAAAGAAGGTAGTTAGTCTGTCGTGCTTTAGAAAGCTGATTCTATTTCTTGAGATTCCTAGTTCAATGAAGAATTGTTTAGGTAGTTTATGTCAATACTCGGATAAGGTGGGATAGAGTCTTTACCTTGACTTTCAACAAGCATTCTTCAAAGAAGTCTCAAGCCAGTCATCGGATGTAGTAACAAGAACAAGAAGGGATATGGCAGCAGTTTCCCCGCTCGCAGCTTTAGGAGTTGACGCAGAAAGAATCCCGGTAAGTACCCGAAGCTGTTTCTGCAGGAGTTGTAGTAGTAGGAGTTGTCGCGGGTTCAGGAGTCCAAGCAGTAAGGGTCTATCGCATTCTTCCAATCAATTGTCCAGTTCCGTCTGGGAAGAAAGTGTCAAGTTCTGTTGATGTTGAACAAGCAAGGTAGGTAGGGAGTGACGCTGTTTATCGTCTGTACGAAGGGCTATTGGGTTTGGAAGCAGGAAAGGCTTCGGATGTTAGCTTTCTCAGTACACACATTCTTCTTTGATTCCCTTATTTGGAAGAGTTACCCTGCAGCGAGGGTACCCGTAATGACGATGGGATAAGTGAGTTATATCGCATATTCAATTGATTGATTCTCAGTCTCAAGGTAGTTCGTCAGTCTTTTTCTACATGTTGTTCCGGGATACTTAGCTAAAGCTAAATCAGTTTCGGTAAAGACAGAATTCGCAATAGAAATACCTTGTTTAGAATCTGACAAAAAGCGTCACTTGTCGTTTGACCCCACGCTATGTCCATGCCACCAAAGGTAGACCCATCTCCACAAAAGGTTGACTTCTCACCACACGGAAAAGTACACCACGCCCCGTCTAGAGGAAGTACCAGAACTCGTTCTGTTTGAAAGAAAGGAATCTGCAACGCCTTCCGCGAATGGATCCGCTGCTCTTTCTCCGGGAGTCGCATAAAGGTCTCTCGCATTCGTCCAAGCAATTTGGTTCTCTGGTCGGGTTGGTCGAGTAGATTCTTTCTCATTAAGCAATGACAGTTTTGTTTCCGAATCAGTCGGGATAGATATGAGCTAGTTATCGCATATGGAATTTCTTAGTTTAGATTCCGGTTTAGCTAGCTCAATAAGTGGAAGCCCAGAAAGGGATGGATCCGTCGTGGGAGTTGAAACAGGAGTTTAAGACCAATAGTCACATACTCCGCTAGGCAAGCTAGTCACATCGCCCGCATCGATAGAACGTTCACTTTCACTCCACAAAGTAAGCTCTTCACCTAGCGCCGAAGTCATCAAAAGGGTATATAGAAGTTTCTGCTTCTGCTTTTCCTCCTCTATAAGGCAGTATCGGCTTATGCTTTCCCTAACAAGAAGGTGGCTTCCCTCAGCTCTGTCAAGCCCTCAACCCTATGTAGCAGCTCTTTCTCCGCTCGTTTCGAAGTCAACACATTCTTTAGTCGAAGTTCTCTATCTTTCTTATAAGTCTCAGTTGGCAAATCCATAAGAAGGAGAACCAGCAGTAGGGATTCTCCCGGAATTGAAGACGAAAGCAGTTTAACAAGGCAGCTTGACCCCAACCTCCAAGTAGGTACCTTGCCCTCAAAGTCAGGAAGGATTGTCGGAATAGAATCTTAAGTAAGCACCTTCTTTATTGTATATATAAGTCTGTTCCGCGAATAAGGGAAGAAGTAAGAGAAGGAGCTTTCCAAGCGGCAACCAGATCTATAGCATAAGTTGAGGAAGGAAAGGTGTCCATAAGGGACGAAAGTCCATCATATGACCACGCGCTCTCTTTAGTCAAGTTTGGATAAAGGTGGGGCTGGTGAAGCCAAGTCGTATTTCAAGCGTCATTCCCCATAGGATATTTTTGTTACGATCGAGAAATCCCTAAACAAGAGAGGAGGGCACGAGAGTTACCTGGAAGCAAGGGATCCGTCAAGTTCGGTTGATGAATCTGGGTAGGTTGTAGAAGTCAGCAAGGTTGCTCTACCTACATTCGGAACGTTCTTTAGAAAGTCATTCTATTGAGTTTTGTCTATGCCTTCATCCCGACTAGTTTTCCTCGTAGAAGTGGTTGTCTTTCTTGCTTTCAGCGTGCCAAAAGAAGTCCCTTCATCCATCAGATGGGAAAAGTCCTTTATCAAGTGTGGTAGACCAAGCAAGGTTGGGTAGGGAAGTCAGAACAAGGCCCACCCAGGCACCTCTGTAAAGTGATGTTGATGAAAGAAGCGATGTAGTAGGGCCTGAGTCAGAACGCGACCTAGCAATAGGGGGTATGGCCTTTAGACCTGGAGAGTGACCGGAAAGCTAGGGAATGAGTTCACCTTACTTAAGCAAGGATCCGCGGGCAAGTCAATCTTTAAAGAAAACAATATGGGAAGAAAGTAAGTACTCGTATGGCAAAAAATCTTGATCTTGATGCCTAGTTTGATTAGGCAATAGAATAGTTCCCGGCTTCAGGAAAGGCCGTTTCGCACGATGTTTTTAGCCCGCTAAAGAAGTTTCAGTCAAGCCTGAGCACGCACCCGCGGTAATCGCTCTTTCATTCGTATATGTCTCTGTTTCAGAAGAAGGTGGGGAACTATAACTAGCTGTTCTTATATGGCCTGGCCTTCTCGCGCAGTGCCTCTCCCCGGTAATGAGTGTTCACGAGAAAGAGTGATCCTAGGGCATCTCTGTCAACAAGGGCAGCTGCTCTTTTGCCCGCAGGCCTCTATGAGGAGTGTTCCTTTCTGACCTGCTTACGACCGAGCAATCGGCATGGCCTATCCACTCATCCATCTTAGGGATCCCATCTTCCAGACCAACTTGATCACCGGGATTTCCTTGCTTTTCAGTAGCGTTCTTCCCTGTCTTTTCTGTTGAGTCGAATTATTCTAGTCCCGTTGGGATAATTGCTTTAGCTTTCGAAAGGAATCCTATTTCTTTCTTCTATTTCTATGGCGGGGTATTCCCCCCGGCAGGGAAGAGAACCCTTAAGGTATCCGCATGAAGAATGATTCTCAGTCTCGGTTTAGTTTGAGGTGTCTGGCCTGTGTGAAAGAAATGATTCATTATAGGTCGGGACCTCTATCCGCAATACAATACTAGGTCGGGAAGGAGGGCAAGAGTGCTTAGTAGAGCTTATTCTATGGATTTCTTTCGTATCTCTTTTTGCTCATTCCTCAAATAAAGAGGAACATCCCCGGCATCTCTGTCTCCCGTGAAGTAAGTTCCCGAACAATTGGTAGCCGCTGTTTCGCCCTAAGATTTAGGCCCATCCGAATCAGTTCCGTCCGTAACAGTACCCGCATGGGATGGATCATAGTTCGTTGCATTCGTTTCTGTGGCTGGTTTATGAGTTGTTGTTGCAGTAAGTATAGTTGTTGGCCAAGACCCAGGTCTAACTTCTAGCTTTCCGGGAAGGAAGAGAAGTGAAGTAAGGCATTCTTAGAAGAAGATAGGTATGCCCGCCCAATATGGGTGTCCTTTTCGAAAGAGCAATCCCGGATATTATAGGAGGGGAACTAAGACTTGAAAGTCGATCTGGAACCTATTCATTATGGGTGGCTGCTCTTTGTTTAGGAGTTGTGCAGTAAAGGTATCTCACGCTAAGTAAGGTTTCGACTCATTCAGAT
>Ga0153935_1000340_pt1 | contig 11212 bp, 14 predicted proteins | sample TSNJ019MetaG_FD_104677 | JGI IMG/M metagenome (GOLD analysis project Ga0153935, IMG submission 104677) | Attine ant fungus gardens microbial communities from New Jersey, USA - TSNJ019 MetaG | ecosystem: Host-associated > Fungi > Mycelium > Unclassified | place: USA: New Jersey, Wharton State... | reverse complement strand
GTGATTGCTAACTGATCTCCTGATAACTCAGTGAATACTGATTGCTTTGAGACATTTTTGGTATTGTTGGAAAGGTCTTCTTAAGGGCTTTCAGTGGCCATTTAGGTTGTTGAAATTGGTTGAGTATTCCTGAAGTTATGGTCCAAATGAAGTTTGTGACAAGTATAAAACATTAGGACAGTTTTTTAAGCTACTGTATGTTCCACAATCATGAGATGCCAATGCTGGAGAAACCAAAACTGTGACTGTAGGTAACCACATAGGATAATTTGTATACTTGTACTCATGTTTGATCATTGTCATTTCTGCTACTATCCACCATAGATACCAGTAAGCTATCATGGAAAGATATGTGAATGACAGCTGCAATAATGACCAAAGAGTAGAAATGAATCTGGTCAAGATTCTGTGTTACTATTATTGTCATTGTTGCTATTGCTTTTAGAGTCAGTAAGATGAGTTAGGAAAAAACTAAGGGTATTGCACTGTTATTGAATCATGCTTCACTCCACTCTAAAGTTGACACATTCTCATCCTCATTCCCACTCACATCTCCCTCTGTACATTCATTACTCTTCTCAACCTCCACAGTGCTCACCTGCTTGGCAACTACCTGTGCAAGTCCCTCTTCCTCTTCCTTCCTCTTCCTCTCTTCCTCTTTCTCTTTCAACTGCCACCTCATCTTTTCCAACTCCTCGTCTTTCTCTTTCTCTGCGAGTCTTTGTTTGATCTTTTCGAACTCTGCTTCTTTCTTTTTGAGTTCCCGCTCTTCACGGTCTCTTTCTGCATTGGCTTTCCGACGGCGCTCGCGCTGCAAAACAAAATAGATAAGTGAGCAGGTAAAAACGAACAGTACAAATAACGCACTGCGGCCTTCTCTCTTTTCTCCTTCGCCTCCCTTTCTTTTTTAAGCCTCTCCCTCATCTCTCGCTCCCTTTCAATCCACTCGACAACACCACGTGCAGCCTGCTCAGGCTGTGCTTTATTTTTCAGCAGATCTATGCATATTTATGAGCCCACACTTCCTCACAGGTAACAAGCAAGACATATGTGACTCACACCCTTGCAAGGCGGCAACTGAAAACTCATCTTCAGGGATCCCATCCGCAAACATCTTGGCAAACTCGTTAAGCATCTTCTTATCCAGAGGGGCCGCAGATTGTCGACTGTTCGCCGCGTTTTCCGCAATTAGAGGCGGGTGATGCGCAATATTTGACACATCAGACTGTTCTTTCCCCGGTAACCCAGTTGTCATTGCATCATTTTGCACTTGGCCATTACTGAGCCCAGGGGAGGAAGGAGAAGCTGTTGAATTAGTACCTGAGTCACAACCGCTGTTTTCAGAATTGGAAGAGAAAGGAGAGAGTGAAGAAGCAAATGACCACAGAGAGGATACACTCAATGAAGATGAAGTACGAGTATAAGAGGAGTTTATTGTAGGTGTAGGAGGAGAGGCTATGAACGATCTTGGTGACGCTGAGGAAGAATCGTTAACTTCGACCTTCATATTCATGTCTTCCAATTCTGAGATATCCAATGGCACTTGGTCCTCGACACAGGGGAAAAAATTGCGGAACAATGCCTCTGCCTGCCACTTGCTAGCATTCTTGAATTCAATCCACACGTCCATTCGTCCAGGTCTCGAAAGTGCAGGGTCGAGCTTCTCAAGGTGATTCGTAGTCGCGAATAGAAGCCTGCCTTCCGCTGCAGCAACACCATCCAGAGCGTTAAGGAGACCACTCAAGGAGAGCGTATTGATGTCGCTGAGCTGGTCACGCCGTTTGCGGGTTGTTGAAAACCCAGTAGCGGCCTTGTCATCCTCCTCTCCATCTTTCTTTTCCTTATCTTTATCATCATCCTGTGTCGAGGCATCTCTGCTAGTGCTACGAGTAAATGCAGCATCGAGATCTTCAAGAAGTACGACGCAACGTGCAGGTACACGGCCCATAAGTGTAGTAAGTGTTGAGTCTGATATCCATGAAGCTGACAAGGAGACAACGTAGACATCGAGTTGGAGAGCACCGGCAAGAGCGTGAATCAGAGATGATTTTCCTGAACCAGGAACACCATGGAGGAGGTAACCACGACGGAAGGGGATCCCACGATCAGCATACCACTGGAAACTGGTTCGTCAGAAATTCGCTTGATATAGAAATTGTATTGTGACGCTTGTTCACGCCTATGATGGCATCATTCATGATGTGGGAAAGATGGACACACCTTTTCTGACCGCAGAAAGTCTTTGGTGTCCTCGAGGAGCATTTCCTTAACACCGGGATTGAGGACAATGCTACTCATGGGACGCTTGTGCCTCGAGTCAGTCCAGCGCCACGACCCATGAGAGTCCGCGAAGTAGATCTGAATACGGTGGATAGCCTCTGCTTCATATTCGCGTTTGGCCTGGAGGATGAGCTGCTTAAGGATGGTATTAGAGCGAGCAACAACACTGTAGTTCGTGTCGTATGATCAATTTCATTGATCTTATATATATAGTGTATTCATCACCTGATAGACAGCTGTTCACACCCGTCTGGTTTGCGGGCGCGCCTGACTCGCAGCCAGTGACCGCGGTAGAAAATGGTGTGCGAGGTGTCTAGAGTAGGTTGGAAGATGACCCGAGTCTTGGGACGTCCCTCAGAATCAAATTCACTTTCACCGTGCTGTTCGCTCTCGTCTTCCCATCCGTCGACACCGCTGCAGCCGCCTGGCCCTGACGTTCGCGTCGTCGTCTCAAACTCTCTCGACTGCTGCCACTCTGGCCTGCGAGAAAGCCATAGCATTAGCCAGTCAAATGGATAGTCCTCTTCACTGAAGTGTGCTGTGAGGAAAAAAGCTGTTAGAAGGAATGAGGAGTTAGAGCGTCAGTCCCCTTATGTAGCTGTGCAGCTCACAATTTACAAAATGAGACCTAAGTATGCAGGTCAGAAGGGGATGTTATGAAGAAGACTCAACACAGACCATGCTGAGCTGGAAACTCTACGTGCTGTTTCAAGTGTGCCACCAAGCACAACGAGCTTCATGCCGTCAACGACCGACGAGCCGCCGCCGCCGCCGCCGACGATGGGTTGGACGAGGGATTTGAAAACATCCATAATTTGGGGAGAACAGCAAAGTCAGCTTTGGTATTGAGCTGGCTGTACAAGTCAGTGCACAAAATCTGGGAACGTGAAACGAGTCAGGAACGATTAATTAGAACAGCAAGGATGTAAATATGTATTGGCGGTCCCGAGTGACAGGATCAAGTCAGGTGACCAATAAGGAATTGACTCCAGAAAGTTTCCATCACATGGCAGACAAACAGCTGTCAAGTGATCAGCTGAGGTTTGATGTCAACTGATTGGTAACTATAGATTGATCTACAATGCCCCAAGTTATCTGCACTTGCACTGAGTGCCACCTCTTTTCCTTCATTACACCTGATAATCAGATTATCTATGGGAATCTTGTTTCAATAACCACACATACCAAGCATTTGAAAAGAGACCAAGCAGCTATCACTTTAACTTTGGCTAATATTTGCCTTCTCTTGTCATGACTTGGCAAAATGGCTAAGTCAATATTTTTTTATTTTTTTATTTTCTTTTCTTTTAGTATCTAAAGATTGGATACATGAGATAGTTGGATGAATTGGTGTACACAGGACTTTATAAATAAAAGTAAATAGTAGAAAATATATAAGTAGTATACAATAACTGAATGGGAACTCTATTAAGTTCTTCTTGTTAACTTGAACTAGGAGTAGAAATAAGTCATCACAGTTATATCCTTATATCTCTTAAGTAAGATAATAGTATTAACAATAACTTCTAGACAACACTTCAAGATGCTGAAAATACTAGATACTCCAATAAAAAAGACTTGGGTACTACAAAAAATGATAATAGTATTACTTCTCAGTTTAATATGTCTGTTAAAATTAGTATATTTTCTTTTGAATCATGCTATAAGGGCAACCAGAGCAGATGTTATAAGATAACTTCCAAGAAGAAAACTATTTTTTGCATGTTCATCAACTTGATAGAAAACATCTAAGAATATAATGTGGAAAAAGATATAAATAGTATAGGAAGGATTATGTAAGATATAGATAGTTCTTAGCAAGTATAAGGGTGACCAGAGCAGGGTAGACTCTAGGAGAATCCTTAGTAATATTACACTCCTAAATAAGTTACAACTTACCTCTAGAAGAATCCTTAGAGATTAGGATAAAGCTCCTGGGGTGTACTTCTATACTATATATACTCCTACTGCTAAGATGTCCCTGATCCTATAGTCCTGTTAGTCAGGGTCAGGAGTCTCCAAGTTAGGCTAAAGGGAATTAAATATCATATAGTAATATTTAATTAAACACAGAGTTGCTCCAGGCTGTGAGTCTGGTATTTCAGGGGCAATGTTGGTAGGATCCCCTTATAGTAAGGATTATATGATTGTAGGAGGTAGGTATATAGTATCACAAATGGCTACTTACTGATTTGTGAGTTGATGATTTGATAATCATAAGGCTCAAAAAAGCAAAGTTTAGACAGTAGCAAAAGATGTTGTTAAGTCTGAGGTTTATCCTCAGATATACAGTCCTTAAATAATAATTGTTGTTATGACACAGCCAAAAATGGCTAAGTTATTATTTATTTTCTTTTTCTTTTTCTTTTCTTTTAATTAGGAAATCAGTGGACATGTGGGATGAAACAACTAAGAAGAGATGCATGGGAGTTTATAAATAAAAGTAAATACAAGAAGTGTATAAGTAGTGTACCACAATCAATGAGAACTCTATCAAGTTCTCCTTGTCAACTCAGACTAGGAGTAGTTCTAAGACATCTCAGTCTAAGTCCTTATACTAGAACTCAATTCCACATCTAGAGTACCATCTGTCTTGGACCTTGCTCATTCTTACTCTCACAACCATCTCAACTCTCAACCAGTGGTCACCACAATCACTAGTCACCTCCATACATAGCTGGGCCCTTGGCTTAAGGGGACTTGTCAATCAGTTAGGGATTAATGGTGGACACACAGTACCAAGCTCAGGTATTGTGTCTAAGACCTAACCTTGCAATTGAGCAGTGCTCAGTAGTTTACTTATATTCCTTTCACTCTATAAACCTTGTGCTGAAGTCCTATTGTGGGCTATACATGCAAAGGAGTAATGCCACATCTTTAGGAAGGCATTTAGGTTAGAGATCCTCTCCTTGGGGTGATAGTATAACCATAGTATTAGGGCAGTAGTAAGTAGGGCAGTAGGTGTCTAGCTGGATGAAGATCTTGCACCCCAGTAGACATAACATTAGTAAGATCACTCCTATTTTGACTTCTCCAGAGACATAGCACCATGTCTCTAGAACAATATAACTCTCTCATGAGTGGGATGCTCAACCAACAACATGCCCTCACTAAGCTAAGGGCAGAGATAGAAGGAAGGAAAGGAAAGGTGTGTTGGGGATATAGAAGGTTTAGGCACCTGGCCCATAACTGTAGGAATATGAAAGAAGCAAAAGAAAAACAAGTTTCCCAGAATAGATTTGAGGTGATAGCGAGGAGAGTGATACAATGTGGAGTGAGGGAGGAAGCAAAAGTAAGGAGGCAGAAAATAGTTGAGAAAGGGGTATGATGTTTTAGATACCAGGGGATAGGACACTACAAGTGGAAGTGTCCAAATATTAAGGTGGAGAAGGAAAGGAGAAGTAAGGAAGCAGTGCATGTGGCCAGGCCACAAAAGGCACAGCAGGGAGAGAGGTTGGCACATCCCAAGTGAAAAAAGGTGCAGAAACACTGTGGAGTGGAGAATGTGCCGGAAGATGCACAACTGTTGGAGTTAGGATGGATGACAGAAAAAGTCATAGCGACCTACATAGAATGTAAGTGGTGTGGAAGGAAAGAAATGCATAGGGAAAACAACAAAGAACAAGGAGTCCTCAGAGGAAGGAAATTAGAGAAAGCTGAGTGGTATGGATGCCCAAAGCAAAGGAGAAAGAAAGAAGAAGTGGTATGCCCTACAAAGGAAAAAGCATAGCAAGACAAGGCATGGGCAGAAGGTACAACAAGAGAAGTGAGGAGAACATTCAAATACTGAGAGAAGTATGGATGGACATAGGAATAGAAAAGGTAGATATGCATGAAGGCATAACAGTAAAAGCACTCCTAGACAGTGGTGCAACAGGGATGTTTATGGATTGAAAGATGGCAGCAAAATATGGATTTAGGCTGCAGAAATTGGAGAGACTGGTAATGGTTAGGAATGTCGATGGGACCAACAACAGTGCAGGAGCTATTACTCATCAGGTGGAAGCAAATGTGTACTACAAAGGCCATGTAGAAAGGGTGAGAATGGATGTGTGTGATCTAGGAAAAACAGATGTTATATTGGGGATGCTATGGTTGCAAGCACATAATCCAGAGATAAATTGGGAGACCGGAGAAGTCAAGATAACGAGATGCCCACCATTGTGTGGAAGGAATACAAGGCTAAAGGAGGAAAAGGTAAGAAAGGAAGTAAAAAGAGTAGCGACATTGAAAGAAAAGAAGATCGTGAGATGAATAGTGAATAATAAGGAAGACTGGGGAAGGGAAGAAGAAGTCAAGGTGGACCATAGGAAAATTGAGGAAATAGTACCACAGAAATTTCTTAGGTAGAGAAAGGTGTTTGGAGAAAACAGAGTCAGAGAGAATGCCAACAAGAAAAATCTGGGATTATGCCATAGATCTCAAGAAGATATTTAAACTACGAAAAGGAAGGATCTACCCTCTTTCCAAAGATGAGAGGGAGAAGGTTCAGAAATTTGTAGATGACCAGTTAAGAAAGGGGTATATCAGACCATCAAAGTCCCCTCAGACATCACCAGTTTTCTTCATGGGTAAGAAAGATGGAAAGAAGAGGATGGTTATGGACTATTATAGCCTAAATGAACAAACTGTAAAGAATAATTACCCCTGCCACTAATTATAGATCTAATCAACAACATAGGGAGTAAGAAAGTATTCACCAAAATAGACTTACAATAGGGCTTTAACAATGTGAGGATAAAGAAGGGGAATGAGTGGAAGGGAGCATTCACCACACATGTTGGATCCTTTGAGCCAACTGTTATGTTTTTTGGGATGACAAATTCACCTGCTACATTTCAAGTGATGATGAATGAAATCCTGAGAAATATAATTAACAAAGGAAAAGTAGCAGCATTTGTGGATGATATGCTAGTTGGGACAGAAATGGAGGAGGGATATGATGAGATAGTAGAGGAGGTCCTAAGAAGGTTAGAAGAGAATGACTTGTATGTCAAGCCAAAGAAGTGTGCATGGAAAGTAAGGAAGATTGGATTCCTGGGTGTAGTCATAGGACCCAGTGGAATGGAGATAGAGAAAGAGAAGGTAGATGGGGTGCTGAGTTGGCCAGAACCAAGGAATGTGAAAGATGTTAGGAAATTTTTAGGCCTTGCAAATTATTACAGGAGGTTTATTAAGGACTTTGCTCAAGTAGCTAGGCCAATGAATGTACTGATGAGGAAGAACATAAAGTGGAGGTGGGGAGGAGAAGAACAGACTGTATTTGACAAGCTCAAGAAGGCCTTCACAATGAGACCAGTACTAGCAGCCCCAGACTTAGACAAAGAGTTCAGGGTAGAGACAGACGCCTCAAATTATGCAACTGGAGGAGTGCTCTCAATAAAGTGCTCCAACAACTTATGGAGACTGGTAGCTTTCATTTCAAAATCTCCAAGTGATACAGAAAGGAATTACAAGATACATGACAAGGAGATATTAGCAATAGTCAGATATCTAGAGGAGTGGAGGCATTTCCTAGAAGGAACGGTAGTAAAATTTGAGATTTGGACAGATCATAAAAATCTTGAATACTTTATGAAAGCACAAAAGTTGAATAGACAACAAGCTAGATGGGCACTGTACCTATCAAGATTTGACTTTGTATTAAAACATGTTCCTGGAACAAAGATAGGAAAGGTAGACAGCCTGAGCAGGAGGCTAGACTGGGAGGTTAGAGTGGAAAGAGACAACAAGGATAAGACATTGGTAAAGAAGGAATGGTTAGAGAATAGAAGGACAGAGAAGGTGGAAGTAATAGTGGAGGGAGTAGATCTATTGGAGAAGATAAGGTAGTCAAGAGTAAGAGATAACGGAGTAGTTAAAGCAGTAGAAGAGATGAAACAAGCAGGAGTAAAAGTCCTAAGGGACAAAGAGTGGAGGGATATAGATGGTGTAATGTATAAAGAAGGGAAGGTGTATGTACCCAAGGATAAGGTGCTTAGAGCAGAAATAATCAGGCTACATCATGATATACCTGTAGGAGGACATGGAGGATAGTAGAAGATGGTGGAGCTAGTCACAAGAAATTTCTGGTGACCAGGAGTAACGAAGGAAGTGAAGCAATATGTGGAAGGTTGTGACTTTTACCAGAGGAATAAAAACTATACAAAACAGCCAGTAGGCAAGCTGATGCCAAACTCAATTCCAAAAAAACCTTGGATGTATATATCGGTAGACTTTATTACTAAACTGCCTTTAGCTCAAGGATACAATACTATCTTAGTAGTAGTGGACCAGTTAACAAAGATGATTCACTTTATACCAACTACAGAGAAAATGATGGCAGAAGGACTAGCTAAGCTGTTTAGGGACAACATGTGGAAGTTACATGGTCTACTTAAAAGTATCATATCAGATAGAGGACCACAGTTTGCAGCAGGAATAATGAGGGAGTTGAATAGGATGTTGGGGATTGAGAGTAAATTGTCGACGGCATTCCACCCTCAAACTAATGGACAGATGGAGAGGGTTAACCAAGAACTAGAGCAGTACTTAAGGATGTTTATCGACTACAGGCAGGAGCAGTGGCCTGACTGGTTAGGAACAGCAGAGTTTGTCTACAATAACAAAGTACACTCAAGTACTAAAGTATCACCTTTCAAGGAAAATCACAGACAAGGTTCTAGAATGGGGTTTGAGATGAGGAGGAAGGGGAAATATGAAGGAGTGGAGAAATTTGTGACAAAAATGAAAGAGATCCAGGAAGAAGCAAAAGCAGCACTGGGAAAAGCACAAGAGAAGATGAAGAAATACATAGATAGGAAGAGAGGAGAAGTTAATGAGTATAAAGTAGGAGACTTGGTAATGCTAAGCACTAAGGATCTGAAATATCAGATGGCCAGTAGAAGGACAGAAAAGTTGATGAAGAGGTTTGTTTGCTCTTATAAAGTAAAGAAGATTGTATCAGCAAATGCAGTTGAATTGGAACTACCTAGCACAATCAGGATACATCCAGTAGTAAACATTAGTAGGATACATAAATATATAGGGCAAGTCAAGGAGCAGAAGAAAGAGCAACTGGCCCTGGTCATAATTGAGGGAGAAGAGGAATGGGAAGTCGAGAGGATATTAAATAAGTAATGGATTAGAGGGAAGGATAAGTACCTGGTATGGTGGAAGGGATTTACGGCAGAATCAGATACCTGGGAAGGAAAGGAGAACTTGGAGAATGCAAAGAAAGCAATAGAGTATGAAAAGGAATACAGAAGAGATATGGAAGACATAAAACAACAAGAGAGAGAGGAAGGAACATTTAGAAGAAAAGAACTGCCAGGGCAATTTACAGCAAAAAAGCTATTTGGGTGGACAGACAAATGATACGACAAGGAATATTGGGGAAAACTGGAAAGAAATTGGCAACAATAGAAAGGAGAACAAATAAGAGGACAAAGAACTATGGAAACAATAAAAGAGAAAGAAGAAGAAATTGAGCAGGAAAGTTCAGGGCCCAAGGAGTAGACAGAAGAAGATGACAATGAAATAGGGAACATTTGCAATCCATACTATGAACTATAAAAATCCTCAGGACAAGGAATCTTGAGAGGGGGGTAGTGTCATGACACAGCCAAAAATGGCTAAGTCATTATTTATTTTCTTTTTCTTTTTCTTTTCTTTTAATTAGGGAATTGGTGGACATGTGGGATGAAACAACTAAGAAGAGATGTATGGGAGTTCATAAGTAAAAGTAAACACAAGAAGTGTATAAGTAGTATACCACAATCAATAAGAACTCCATTGGGTTCTCCTCGTCAACTCAGACTAGGAGTAGTTCTAAGATGTCTCAGTCTAAGTTCTTACAATTGTGGTAGTCTGTGCACTAGGATAATCTACCACATAATCACTACCTATTGTTCTACATATAGGAGTGCTATTGTTCTTGAAATAGAGATAACCTAACTGTCTTAGGGTGTTATTAATGGACAGTGAATGTCCTTAGCAATCACCCTAGGTGGATATTCAAGAAGAACTCAATGGAGTTCTTTGTTGGATTGCAGCCCTACTTATACTACTACTACAGTGGCTGTACCCTAGAGTCCTGCAATCACATGTTCTTTCTAGAATGTTCTATGATCACCTGACCTTATCACATGATTTAACTTACTGAGTCCCTACCCTATTTATATCCTTACTCTATTGTATGCTTTGAGGTTTTGGATTAAGTATTTAAATACATGGGAAACCTTTTTCTGTTTGGGGCTCTCATAACATGGCCCTCCCTTCAAGTTTCCTCATCCCAAGGAATTTTTCCATCAATACCAATTTTCGTCCCATCTCTTTTCCCTCTCTCTTTCGTATCTTCTTCTTCCCCAACCATATAGTAGTTTTGCTGTGAATTCCCTGGGTAATTCCCAACTGAACTCCTTTTCTTCTTCTTCTTGCTCCTGTTACCTTAGTTCTTTAACCTCTTCCCTGTGCTCCCTCTCAAACTCTTCTACCAGCTCCTTTGCATTTTCCAAGTTTTCCCTATTTTCCCAGGTATTCTCTCCTGCCATGTAGCCTTTCCACCTCACCAGGAACTTCTCCTTCCCTCTAACCATCCTTTTGTTTAAGATTTTCTCCACCTCAAATTCCTCTTCTCCTTTGATGATGACCAGTTTTAGTGGTATCTTCTTCTGTCCCTTTACCTGTGATTTGTAGAGTCGTACTCTACTTACATTAACTACAGGATGTATTTTGATAGAATTAGACAGCTCTAATTCTATTGCATTACTTGAGACGATTCCCTTTACTTTGTAGGGGCCCACAAAGCGTTCGGTCAGCTTTTCTGACTTTCTTCCTTTCATCTGCCATTTTAGGTCCTTTGTACTTAGCAGCACTAAGTCCCCCACTTTGTACTCCTCTCCCTTTCCTTGTCTCCTGTCTCCAAACTTTTTCATTTCCTCCTGTGCTTTTC
>Ga0153935_1000338_pt1 | contig 11244 bp, 9 predicted proteins | sample TSNJ019MetaG_FD_104677 | JGI IMG/M metagenome (GOLD analysis project Ga0153935, IMG submission 104677) | Attine ant fungus gardens microbial communities from New Jersey, USA - TSNJ019 MetaG | ecosystem: Host-associated > Fungi > Mycelium > Unclassified | place: USA: New Jersey, Wharton State... | reverse complement strand
GAAATTCGATCAACTTACGGGGTGTCATGTGTCCGCTGTAGAAGAACTCGACATCTTTGAGGATCATGTGAGTTTTTATACTCCCGAAGTGAGAAAAAGACTCAACAAGTTAAATTACGTTCGGTATGAGTGTGGCCAAAGACACCAAAACCGTCGACTGTGAAGCTTTCGGGTTCAATTGGCGTTTGGAAGCCTTGTGACCCGTGCCAGGTCATGTTCCTGTCCATACATCAGCAGGTGTCTTCTCGCTTCTTACCAAGAGATAGTTACTGGATGGCAATGCGGGTCCCTTCCGCGATCAAAATCATATCCTAGCACAAAATATTGAGCCTGTAAGATAGATGCACTTTGAACGTACGGCGAGACCGTGAACGACGACGACCCTCTCTGACTTCTCGATCACGTTCGGCATCACCGGGCTAAGCATCGAGGGCAACGACTGATCACCACCACGTAGATAGACGCTCCTTGGAGCACACGATGACCACACGATATGGGGTGCATGAATAGCATCTTGAACCTATTTCCAGGTATCACAGGAACTAATCAGTGAGAATAGTCACGACGAACGTACGTCAGTCCTGCCTGTTCATCAGGAAGGGATGAAAACAGATCAACAAGAGGCCCACCTGTTGAAATAGATGAACTGTTGGGTTTCGCGTGGGAAGCCCAGAACACTCCCTGGCATATTGTCAGGTCTCATAAATCAGACAAACATATAATTTACAAAGGTTGGGGAACGTGTCAGTCACACTGATCAATCCAATGAGTTTGAGTGCTATGCCCTCAATTGGAGGAAAGCACGCACCGATATACATCAAATACTGGATTCAGACTGGAGATATGATCAGGGTCGAGATGCAAATGATCGAAACATGGCTTACACTCCAACTGCACGTTGTATGGCACTATGCAAGCGACATTCTGAGCCAGTCCCGACCAAGGGCAACAAACCTTTGGGAGGATAAGTGACAAATTTATCCAAATAATCAGTGAAACCGCAATCATCGGATCTGGTCTGGAGTTCTGCCCAGAAAGAACTATTGAAGGGGAATACATTTTTATTGGCCTATATTGTCAAGGGTCATCAGTCACAGAGGGCATAAGAAGGAGCCGAACTCACTTGAGCAAAACGCAAGGCGGGAATATCTTGCTGGACAGTACCCGTCGATAAAGATGGATCAGCTATCCAAATACCCTTGAGATTTAAAGCTAATCCTGGATGCTCATAGATATAATTGGCAATGTAGGGTACATCTGACATGAAACAGATCAATGGAAGAGATCCAAAGATAATCTCCAACTTACAGAATCCGGCATACTTGAGGCTGAAGAGTCAGAGGGAAGTCTGATATACATGCGATCACTTACGCTTTCTCCAGTGACATAGAAATTACTGTCCTTGAGTTCATCAAAAACGTTCAAGAACTGGGTGAGGAATCCAACAGCTTGTTCTGCGAGTTGGTCATCGTTGGTAATATTGGGTACACCTTGAGAAAAGCCGGTCTAGAGTGCTTGAGATGGAGGTTCAGGGGGATAAATGATCAAGACATACTCCAACGGGCTGCTCGACCCAAACAACATTTGCTAGTCTCGTCCATGAGAACGGGTTCCTGTATTAAGAGTCTGAATAGCAGACTGTTACAAGATTGGACAGTGACGTACGGAGTGGGTTTGGATTGACCCCAAGACCACGAGATGGGGCCATTCTCCTGCAAGAAACCTTCAAGAGAGGAACAGCCGGGGCCACCTGATCGACGTGAGAGAAAGAACAAAGTTGGCTTAAAAAAGCAATGCGATACCATTTGTCCAAAAGACGAGTTCCTTCGATTTAGCAGGATCGGTAGCAGGCCAGAGCCAGAAGAACAGGCTGCGGGATTCGTCGCTTGCGGCAGAAATTGGCAACAAACCCGCCCAAGAAGGACCAGCATCAAAATTAACGTCGGGGATGGTTAAGCCATCAACAAAGAACTTTTGAGCCTGAGGGTTGTTGAATGGAATGGAAGCTCGTCGGTGGATGGAGCCAGAGTTCAGGATGGTACGGAATCGCTCGCTCTGTTGTCTCTGGATTTCCATTGCGGTCTCCAGCCCCTCCATTGCTCCTCCCAGACCCAGGACGGCTGGGATGAGTGCGATAGCCAGGAAGATACGCATGTCTGAGTTTGGAGGATAGGAGCTGTGTGTTTAAATACATTGTCTGTGTGAACGGTCATATTGGGTGACTTGTCATCATAAGGATCTGGATGCAGTGCACGTGTGAAATTCCAGTCTAAAAAAATCTGGGATGATTCTCGTAACGAGTTTGGTGTGATGTCACACCGAGTTGCATTCAACACAATGCAACACAATAATTATCCTGAAGACAAAGACAGAACACTGCTTGCATGTTGTGCAATAGTTCTTTGTGGTAGAATTTTTTCCGAAGTCTCCCTCTAACTTTGATAAGATCCATTAAAAGATAAGCCTAGTGCAACTGTCTATTCCTAAAGAATCTTCGTCACACAACTAGGTTAGCGTGCTTAATTCATTCTATTGGAGACAACATCTGTATATCATATGTGACCTTGATTCGTAACGGAGATATATGGTATAGCACTCTGATAGATATAGGTATCTAGTCTTGGAGAGAGGGTCTGGCGTTTTAGATCACAACATCTGGGAAAGTCTGGGACACCCTGAAACTTGAAATTCATGCTCGGCATCTCGGCATGGAGCAGGCTGAGAAAATCTGAGGTCACTCAGACTGCTTACGGGAAATTTGCTCGTAGTGCGAAACACGGTCTATCTAAAAACATAGTCAGTGTGAACATTGTCTATGCAAAAGTCAGAGTGAACATCAAAAAGATAGTCAGTGTGAAAATGTCGTCTTTTAAAAACATAGTTGTTGCAAAACATTGTCTATCTAAAAACATAGTCAGAGTCAGTCCATGCGATGGCCCCGCAGTCTCTCGCACGCAGACTTCTGTTCCCCCATTCTGCCGCGGTTCCCCCTCTGCTCGCAACCCCAGACATCCCCCACGACCTCCATGCCGAGCTCTACGACCTCATCGCTCTCACCCTCCGCGCCTACGTAAATCCCTGGTGGACACGCATCACCCGCTACGACAAGGACCTCCTTCCTCGCACTGCCCAGTTGCTCACCGTCGTTATCCGTGTTCTCGAATCCCGCATCCTTGCGCTCGACTTGCCTGCCCTCGTCTTCTGCGACGTGCCCAACGTCATCACCCAGCACTACCGCGACTATCGTTACGCCGAGTCCAAGCTCGTCGCTGGAGATGTTGTCTCTCTTCCACTGCTCTTTCATCATCTCCAGCCGCACATTGCCCTGTCCCCGGACGGGACGCTTGATCAGGAGTACTACCGCCAGATTATTGATCGTGTCCTCAGAGTGTGCTTACCCCCCGAGGACTATGCTCCGGACGCTGAGCGCGCCATTGTCTGCGAGGTTCTCGTCAAAATCCTTGTCGACCATGCCATTCTCAAGATCGCCCAGCCTTGGTTTATGCAGTCCATGATTCTTGACTTGCTGGCACACTTCAGTCATTACCAGGTATTTTTTTTCCCCATTTCCTTCCCCCTCCCTCTCATTCCCTCCCTCCTCTTGTAGTCCCCCGAATCGTCCACACAAACCCCTGCCAATTCATTTTCCTTTCACACCTTTATCGTCTTCGTCCTCTCTGCTCTTCAGTCCTTCTCAAGCACCTGTCTCGCGTTAATTCATGCGTATAAGCAGGCTTTGAGTACCATCAAACGCGTCAACCACACCCCTCGCCCTAATACTAATAATTCACTACCACTTCCACAAACTCATCATCAAACTCAACGACCTGCTTCGTCCACAACCAAGGTTTTCCACTACGAGAACTATGCCTCACCCCTCCTCACCCTTTTCTCAGAAGTATTCCTCACTTCCGAGCGACTGGCCGCCACCACCATCATGATGTTCTTTGTCATGATCTCAGCATCTATCCTACCTTTCCTAGACAAATTGCTCCCACATCTATTATATTCCTTCTTATCTCCCGCGTTTATCTTGGATATGGTACGACTCGGTAAACGGAATATGTTCCCAAATGGTTATCCTGGCCCACCATCTAATGATCCCACACCGGAAGAACAAGCCGCTATCCGGCAAAGACTTGCTGAATGGAGAGCGACTGGAAGTCTATGTGTGTGTTTTTCTTAGCGAGTTCTTGCTCCTAATGTGACTCTTCTTTCTTATAGCTCGTTTCATTCCTTTCTTACTGGGTGCAGATCCTGTTCGGACGATCAACGCCGCAATTGATCCTTTAACATGCCAACCATGCAACACCCATCTAATTGTCATCTTGTTCGATCGAATCCTCCTTGGTCTATTCCCAGAACTCATGGGAGAGAACATCGCTACTGATTCTCTAGTAACCGCGACAAACGCAAGTGGCAGCACGATCTTGCACGCCTGTGATAGTAGAAGAGACTTGGATGAGAAGAACCTACAAGGAGGCAAGAGAAGGTCAGCCTCTTCTCCTGGACCTGGCATTGTTAGCGGTGGCGTGTAAATCCGAATGCTGCTGTGCTGAACTTACGCAATGAAAAGCTGCTGCTGTGCCATTCTGTGTTCAAGCATCATACACTATTATGGTTTGTTGCTTCCGAGTGGCCGGATGTGTCATACAGCGATCAACCTACAAAGTCTATTCAAGTACCAACATAGATTTAGGTTTGAGACTACAGAAAGGAAGAGAGAGAGTGAGAGGTTAGGAGTAGCAAACAGGATCTTCGAGGGAAACAAAGGAAAGAGGGCCTTGTACTACTTGGTCAAAGTTCTTTCCTTTCTCAAGAACAAGGGCAGCGAACGCTAATCCGCCACAAATCGAAGGCCTTCTCTAAACGAATCGAACGGGACTTTATTTTTTCAAAGGCTGATTATCGTCAATTTCTCAAATTGGCTATGGACGATAATCGGGTAGGTCTATCTCCCAATATACACACATTATCATTTTATCATCATCTTTTGAATTTGATTACCAGATAGAGCAAGAAACGACGACGATCTCCACCCTTTCTGCTCGAAGTGCCTCCTTTCTCTCTTTCTCTCTCTCCTAGATGGGTTCCCAAATCAACTTACATTATTGATTTCTGAAGAACCGACGTCAAGTGTTCCCGAGTTCTCAATACAAAGATGTCTAGACATGATGATGTATATACTTTTACCCGCGGACTTTTTGTTAGTGCATATAGATTTGTGACGAGTTCAGGGGCGAACCCTGTAGCTGTTGATGATGATCTACCTACCTCAGCCCCCAACTAGATCACAATGAAAGCTGCCACCGGCTATCGCATTGATATTCTAAATCTTCCTTTTGTTCAAGGGAGAACTTCGTCCCACTCTCAAAGATGTTCTCCCCCTGAAAGTGCATTTACCTACCCCTGTGTGTGTCAGCTCGAAGGCGATCGTGGCCTTCGACGTCGTTCATTTCCAGGAAAGAAAACCTCAGGCCCCATCATTACCGAATCGGGATTACAATCTTATTATTACAGTCTTTCATCAAATAATTTCAAAGCAGGATTTTTTTTGTTTTGGCAGTCAGATAATGAGAGATCAAGTACAACCAGATACAAGGACGAGAACTGTAAACCAAACAATGCGGGCTACTGAATCAGAATACTGTCCAATAAAGCTAGATGTATAGTTACGTCTGTTGGAGCCCCTAGTATCAATACACAGAGACAGGGAATCCTAAAATACACTGCCCAAGGGTCTAGTCCACGAAAAAAAAGAACGCAAGGAACCGGATATAAAGCACTGATAAAAGCAACCTAGAAAACAAGATAGCGACGAGTGCCAATAGCAAAGCTACAGGTTGAGACCAAAGTCCATACCAACAAAAAAAAAGTCAAGATGGATGAGCTAGATGGTAACGATACAAGAGAGGAGAAAGATACGTAAAATTTCGTGACAGAATCATGTCATGAAGAAAGGAGATGTGTCGGTGGTATATATGATGATCCTCTCGATAGAGGCCGCTAGTTGTCAGGGGCAGAGCTCGTCCTGACGAGACCAAGTTTTCCCCTCTCGAGGCGGACGACATATCCGTCCAAGTTTTCCAATTCCATATTGTTAATAGCATATTCCGAGTGAATAACACGCCTTGCGTTTATCTTGTGCAATACCATTTTAGTTTCAGTGGCTTTCTCAGTGTCAGATCCAGAATCTTCATCACAGGAGGGGCAGAGACAATTGACATCCAAGGTCTTTTCGAGGACATCGGGGTCCATGATAGGGGTGCTGACGTCAAGAAGGCTATGAGGAAGGCCATCCATAGACGAAGCGCGCTGGTGGTCCTCTGGCACTGTCGGATCAAATAGTTTGACGCAGAAGTCGAGTGACTTCTGAAGTTCGCTTTCACAAAGACGGGCACCCATTTCGGATGCACCTTGGATGACTGGGTGGAGTGGTTAACAAGGCCATTCATCGGGACCCGGTAAGCGGACAAACCTGGGCGAAGGTATGCAAAGGCACGGTCATAATTATCCTCGTCGATGTCAGAGAGAATGTCGTCTGTCTGAGATCTGATCTGCTTGTATGCGCTGAGAACAACGACTTGGAACCTTGTATATCATCAGCATCAATAGACTGGATCGCAGGACGTGCCACTGACCTGGTATAGCTTGTTGCCACCCTTTGAGTATGCCAGGAAGCGGCAAGAGCTTCTGAACAGTTGCCACGGATTGAAGCGCAGATCGTCGCAGCAGCCGAGAGTGCTGAAGTCATGGCAAGATGGACACCACTTGAGAAAAAAGGGTCAATGAATGCTTTTGTCAAGTGTCAGTGTGTGTGTATGGTGGGACCCTCATGGGCAAAAGTGCTGACCTCCGGCATCTCCAACGATTCTGTAATTTGGGCCCGCATAGGAAGGTGCTGAGTAGCTAAAATCACTGGCAGATTTGACGCTGCCTGCGACGAGCATCCCTTTTCCAATGAGCTTGACGACACCCGGTGCCAAGTTGAGATTAGCAAGATAACGGGCGGGTAGAGCAGCGGTGGAACCTGCTTTGGCATTGTAAACCTTTTGGTTGACGACGATGCCAACCGAGGTGGAGCCATTGTGAAGGGGAATGAACCAAGCCCACCCCGACTCGTCTAAAAAGGATATATGAGTAAAAAAATAACATATGCTGATAGGGGATTTACCTGTCAAGGCTTCAAACCACGGCGCACCACTGCGCTGCGTCCCTTGGCCGTAGCTTTCTACCTCCTTCCAGTAGCCCCACACCGCTATGTTCTTAAGTGATGCATTAAACCGCCGGTTGTGCAGATACCGCGTCGACATCAGTCCTGCCCGTCCAGAGGCATCAATGACATGCGTAAACGCCGTTGTGCCTTGGACAGCTCCACCGCTGGTGTGGACCGATTCCTCGGCACTGCCGAATCGACGGAGAATTCTTGCAAAGGTGGACGTTGTTGGCGACGCTGGAGGAGAAGGCAGGCCTTGAGGTGGAGTATGAGTCCAGGAAACAGAAACAGGTCGTTCTGGATCTGAGGGATCGAAGTGGACGGCATCGACCTTGGTCTGCTCATACACTGCTGCACCTGACGCACGAGCATGATTGAGGAGCAGTTGGTCAAATTCAGACCGAACCTCAAGCAAGGTCGGTACACTTAGTCTTAAATATATGATATGGTACTCACGACATTCCAGGCATTGTTGTTGTGTCCGAGTGCAACAAAATCAGTGTCTACAACAAGTCTGAGTATCTCCAGGTACAGCCAACGAGCCAAGATCACTTACATCCTTCACGCTTAAACTGATTGAATTTGATTGCAGAGCCCGGCTAACTTCCCGTCAAGGCCCTGCAGTGCGAATCCTAGGACGGGAAAAACGCACCTTGCGCACGAATCCGTAGCTGGCCAGTTTATCCTCCGCACCGATGAAGCGGAGGTAGTGTCGCACGGATGGGATGAGACTCTCCCCAATGTGATACCTGAATGCCGTGAGCAGAAATGCTCTTACTGGAGTATATTTTATTTACCTTGGAAACTTTGAAGCTTCCAGGAGAGTGACGTTAATGCCTTCGCGAGCGAGGGCAGAGGCAGCATAGGACCCCGCTGGTCCACCGCCAATAACAAGGACTTGTGTATGCTGTAAAGGGGTGAGTCTGTGTGAGGCAGAAGTAAAATGCAATGCACCTTGGGTGGCACGGAGGAGGTAGCCATGAAGGAGAAGGAAGAAAGGATAGGGACTGTGGACGAGAGAGCCGGTCTTTATAGCGGTGAAATAGATCAAGAATAGCGAGTGACGCAGAGGGCAAGAGATTTGCTCATTCCATCCCGTCGTTAAGACCGGCGCTGTCCGAGGCATCCTCTTCTCGATCTTCGTGTCCTGCGATCAAGCATATACAATCCCAAAAAAGCTCACCGTCGGCGGCTCTATCGCCATATATACGCTCTAGAATGGACCTCCTTTTCCTCGGATTCCATTGTCCAGCTTTGCACCTATCTACTGTTCGTTTCCCAAGCAACTCTTCTAGAAATCCCCCCTTTGTACATGACCCCGATTACAAATAAATAAGTAATTCGGTAAAATCTTCTCCAGCTCTTTTCGTATCGGCACGTGGTCCTGATGACAACCAAAGTGCCATGGTCGAGAGCTCAGAAGAACTTCCAAATCGTCCAACTATGATCGAGTTCCACGCGAGATGCTCTACCCGTCGTTCCGGCCAGATTCACATTTTCTTTGTCCAAAGGTGTCCATGACACAGCGATGAACTGCTAGGTTTTCCAGTGGGTTGTGCTCTAAATAATCATCGGCAGCAGAGGGGTATATTCACATGTGGGGGTCTAAGGCCACAAAGACCACACTATCTTAGCTGTACAAGCGCCAAGACTGAGGTCCATTACATTCCTGTTATAATTAGCCACCAAGGGAGACTTTCTGCTGTAACCCGAATCAGGACAAAAAAACCGTCTGTGCAAGTCTCTCGAAGGTCAAGAAGCACCAAGGCGAGATAAACTCCGGAGGCTGAGACTCAACTTCAGAGTGTCCCAACCTGAGAAGCCTAGTCAATGATCCAAAAACAGAAAACCGAAAGAATAAGAACAGGACGGGAAGAAACATGCAATCCGCGGAGTTGGTGCATGTACAGATGAACATCCATTCAGCGGAGCTTCGTCACCACCGACTCGATGCAGGCAGGAACTGATTGATTTTCCGAGTTGTGCTGTATGACACCTTTGAGTACTTGATTTCAGGTGAGGAACAGTTTCTGCGACTCTCATCAAAAATCGGGACCCAGTAACATGTTTGCTTGTCGATTCGAAAACCATAGCAGGTACCAAGAGCAGACGATGGCCCACCCAGAAGGATGTAACACTGAATCTCTCAAAAAAGAATGTGACTACAAGTGTGACTAAGCCCAAAAACATAGTCTTCGCTTTTCATAATACCAGCACGGATCGACAACTCACACGCGGCGGTAATGAATAGGCTTTCAAGTGGTGTTCGCGAATTCCACATTGGGAACGGCGACGGAGGGAGATGAAAGCCACGCGAAAGCGGACCTGAAGAACGAATCCTACTCGGAATGTTGCCTCGTGTTTCTCTTCCGATTATCCAAGAATTCCAAATTTCCTGCTGACCAAAAACATGGGACGTCATCTGGCCTTCGGCTGCCTTGAAAAGCTCAGAGCCCTGAACGCAATGGGGCAAGACTTGAACGTAAGAGCAGTGATCTCAAGGCTTCTCCCTCATGGAGAGTAGCAGAAAATTTGTCGACCGAGGTCTTATAGGCTGGAACAACGGAACTGAGCCAAAAACATGGTAAGGTTCTCTCGTAGTAACGAGCTATGCCGAGGCATTCTTCCTTGTTGAGGATCCCTGTCTGAGGAGAAGTTTCTGGCTGATGAGCAAAAGCTGCTGAGAACCACTGGACCAACGGTGATTGACAAGACAACTGACAGTGTAGACAGCAAAGAAGCATGTGCTGTGACGTAACGTGAATGTGACGCTGCTTGATCATACGAGCATTCTCGTATGCCCAAGCGCAACAACCTTCGCAAACTCACCCGTATGCCCTCCTTTTTCCACTCTTGCATTTGAGCTTGATTATTCATTAGGATGTGTCCAATACCAAGCAAAAAAGGCAGACGACGATGCCATAGCCGATTTCCCCGAAATACGGCTAGCCTGCATTCTTCTCCTCTCCAAAATCGCCGAAACATCAAAAAATAAGCCTAATAGCCTCCCAAAACACGCTTTTGTTGATTTCCTGGATGTTCTCCTACATGCAGAGCTGTTTCGTCTCAGAGTGGTCGAACAGGTAGACTTGGCTCTGAACACTTGGAACGCGTACTTTACGACAGAGAAACCCGAGGAAACACTTCCTACTGAGGACGCCAGGAAATTTGATGAAATCATCAAAAGGAAAGATGAGTGGCGACTCATTTATTTTAAGATTTTGCAAAAGACGATTGCTCTGGTGTGTCTCCCTTGATCATGGGAGCAATATCATTACTGATGTGTCGAAATAGGATTTGTATTACTTGTCCATCTCTAAACCGTGGTTTGCCTCAGATTTCATGGTCCGGCTACTTGAATACAATCCACACATGTTCAAGTCTACTGATGATCTCAAACCATCTCCTCGTAATTTCATTCGCCTTCTCACACCAGACGAGACGAACCAAATCAAAGACACAACCAAGAAGAGCCTAAAGCATATCGAAGACTCTTGCGAATGGCTGGAAAAAAGCTTTCCCAAGTGTGCTTCCTCAGTGACCTTTGCTTCCGACACTCACACAGATGTAGCGACACTATTGCGGGCCTTTATTCCGAGGAATTCCAGGAAGCTTATCCGCCACCCACTGACATTCAACGCCTGGATAGCTTACTTTACTTTTACCTGAAAAATATTTCCAGGGATTACAAAATGGTCACTACAGTACTCTCTTAACTTCAACCCATAGCTCCCAAGCTGCTGATCCACGATGCCCCCTATACCATCACTAGCATGATGCGAGAATGAATTTATCTAAATGTTTGTAATAATATGACAATATCTATTTCACTCGCCGTCCCAAAGAACCTTCTTGGCGTATTCTTGAACATTCGAGACAAGTGAATCTTTAATCTCATTTCCGGCACCTGTAGCGACTTGGAGAATAATTTCGTTGAGACCTGTCGAGCCGAGGATATCAACATGGTCACTCGTATTGGCCCCACCGCGGGGTATTGCTGGGTTCGGCCTGTGAGGGAGCTGAAGGAG
>Ga0153935_1000314_pt1 | contig 11537 bp, 9 predicted proteins | sample TSNJ019MetaG_FD_104677 | JGI IMG/M metagenome (GOLD analysis project Ga0153935, IMG submission 104677) | Attine ant fungus gardens microbial communities from New Jersey, USA - TSNJ019 MetaG | ecosystem: Host-associated > Fungi > Mycelium > Unclassified | place: USA: New Jersey, Wharton State... | reverse complement strand
GACTATTTTTTCTCTTTTTACCCCCACCACTACTAACTCATTTTTGCTTTGATTTGGATTGCTTATCTGTCACTCTCCTATCCACGAGATCGTCATCCGGTATTTAGACGGCGGTATACCCCTTGCTTGGTTTCTTTTTCTTTTTTCTTTTCATTAATCTCTGTATTGAGCCTAGATTTCGTCTCGCTTCATTTCTCATGTGCTCTCAACAATCGTTTTTTGGATAACAGACATCAATTTTTTTTGTTATAACATAACCAAGGGAGAGATTGACTCTTTTAGATATCTATGGCTCATTTTATTACATCTATCCTTGAGCGAGGCACATGGATCGAGAGAGAAAGATTTCCACATTACATCGAATCAATCTCAGTGACCATACCTAAACGACGGATGTCGGTTCCAAGTTCCAGTAGCTCTCAGCGTATTCGAGAATCGCACGGTCAGAACTGAACTTGCCCATCTGAGATCAACGTCAATGACGATGAACTGGAATCATCATATAGACCTTACTACTCACCTTGGCGGTAGTCCTGATTGATTTCTTAATCCACTCATCTCTATCTAGATAGGCTTCGTCGACCATGGCCAAAGCAGCGATATAAGAGTCAAAGTCGTCAGTTATCAGGTAGTGATCGCCCTGGCGGATCGTATTGAGGAGACTGGTAGAATTGTCAGTCATCTCACTTGGTAAACTCAGACCATTGTCACTCACGGCTCATAAGGAGCTGCATCACCAAATAATCCAGCAGAGATCTGGTTCAAAACGTTTGCTAGCGCCGGGCATTTCTTCTCAACAGAAACAGGGCGGTAGGTGTGTTGGTAGCGCAGGTCCTCTACAGCTCTGAAGGCAAAGTCATCAGCCTGGGGTCATTAAATATTTATTAGGCGACTCACGGGGTCAAGTGACCGAAGAAGACTATATTGGAGAAGCGTGTCAATAGCATTGTACCAATGGATGAATGAATATGAATAAACAATACAATACTCACAGACATTGCTCTCTCCAACTTCCTCAGCAATTTCAATGTTGGCACCATCTGGAAATGGCCTTAAGGGCGTAACAACAGCGGGGCTGATGAAGACTACCTACCAACAGTACCAAGGAGAAGACCACCGTTAAGGCAGAACTTCATGTTCGAAGTACCAGAAGCTTCAGTTCCAGCAGTCGAGATATGTTGGCTGATATCAGAAGCAGGTATCAAGACTTCAGCAAGAGAAACAGAATAATCTGGCAAAAAGTAGAGCTGCAAAAAGTCCTTGGTATCCGGGTCAGCATTGATGACACGTGCAACGTTCACGATGAGACGGATCGTCTAAAATGAAAGTGGGTCTCAGAAAACAACAAGTTAGAGAAGACCCACAAGCTTGGCAATGTAATCTAATACGTGCTCAATATCAAATCAGTAAGCATCCTATATCAAACATAACCTCACATGCAGGAGCAGCTTTCCCGGCAAAGAAGACGACTTTACGGTTACTCTTCTTCCTTTCAGCAGGAGACATGCCTTTCAAGGTAAGGTATCGCTAAATAAAGTCAGAAAACAGAAAGAGGTTTGATATGGCCACTTACGTGTATGACACCAAGAATATTCAATGTTTGACGCTGCTACGTGTGAGTTTCTGATTCTCCTCTTCTAATGAAGCATCAAGTACCTTGTACTCATGCATACGCTAATCACGTCACATCAATGAGACAAATTTTTCTATCCTTGAATCCTCTAGGAATCTGACCTTGATTTGTACATCAAACATAGCATCTGTTCGGATAGTAAATCCGAGAGTGAACTGGACATATCTAGCAAGGCGTTCTTTGTTTCGCTGCTTGACAGTGGCCCATTCCTTACGGAATTTCTTGTCTTCTGCTAAAGGTAGTAGGTCCTCCAGATTAGTCAGATTCTTGAGCCAAACGCTCTTGTCTAGCTTCAATTTCTTGGTAATGAGATCACTCAATTCCGGATTGCACTGATCGAGCCATCGACGGGGGGTGACTGTTGGGGAGACTCAAATTGAGTTGTGGTCGAAATGTTGAGAAACACACCTCCATTAGTGACGTTTCCAAACCTGATTATTGTGCATAAGAAAGGGATGAAATTATGATAGATATAGTGTGGCGACATACTTGCTAAGACCTTCGAATTCAACAAAATCCTTGAGAATCGTCGTTCTAACAAGCTCAGAGTGAAGCTACACAAATTGAGCAACATCCATGATACAGATACAGAAGAATAGTTAGCCTACCTCCGCAACTCCGTTGACCTTGCGACTACCTATACCGACATCAGACCCAATCTGTAGCAAAACGTTCACATACCAATGCAGGCCAAGTGAGCCATCCTGATTTGTTTTGGGTATCCTTCTATAAAAAGGTAAGTGACTGCACATTGGTCAGAAGAAAGGGTAGCACACCTTCAATCAAGGACATTCTTGCTAGTCGGTCGCGATCACCGGGGAATTTTTTCTCAACAGCTTATAAAACGTTACAGAGACCTCAAATCTAAGAAATTAGATCATACCTTGCAAGAAATACAAGTTCTGACGAGCCGTTAATGGTCAACTAATAATGGTGAACAGGTGTTACGCACAATATCATAGATAATCTCCATATGCCTATTAGAATGGTCTGGGCATCAATATCGGACACAAGACACTACATCAGACGTCGGCTTACCGAGGGAGCACATGCTCAACAAGGGGGACAGGCCACTTTTCCAGGGCTTCCTATAGACATTAAATCTGAGGCAGAGTCAAAGTCGATTGGGCGCAATACACACTGGCAAAACGGTATGATTTGTGTAGAAGAAAGTGTTGGTTGCGATCTGCCATGCTTGATCCCACGAGACGTCCTCTTCGTCGACGAGAATACGCATCAGCTCCGGGATTGCGAGAGTTGGATGGGTCTATACACGAGTTAGTGAACTTAATTCGAGGTGAGCTAAGCCAATCCCATACGTCGTTAAGCTGGATTGCAACATCTGAAGGGTCGTCAGAAGCGTGACTCGTTTCACCTAGTTGAAAGCCCCTTACAGTCAGGGAATTCAGAGATTGGTTTCCCGATGTTCTTGAAGCGTCGGAGAATATCTTGTAAACTGGCCGCAGTCCAGAAACTGAAGATACTGAGAAAAGATTTTACTTATTCATATTTATCTTACTATTGTTGCTTCAATCTCAACTCCTTGCCAACTTGATCCTCATTAACCTCGGTACGAAGAGAGAGAGAAATACCTACAAGACCTTCGAAAGTTGGTAAGCACAGACAGGAGTGCTTGGATGGGTGGAGATACTCACGTGTGGTCATTTGGATACAAAACTGAAGTGATAGCTGCCGCGCTATTCGAGGCTTCAATAGCCCCCTCGTAATTCCCGGCTGACAGTGTCATGAAATCGGAGTGAGTTCCATTGGTGCGAGGAAGACATACCATTGAAGGAATTGAGATCGAATCCACGCTTGGGCTTACTTTCCCAGAGTCTCAGATTGTTTGTAGTCTTCGTCTTATAACCGGGAATCATAACATCATATGCAATTGCCAGGACTTCTTGACCTCCAGTCCAGGTCCCACGACCACTTCCATCATTGAGACGCTCTGCATTGCCGTAGAACCTTACTTCATAGGTGACATCCAGGCGAGGAAGCTGTCATCATAGTCAGAAAAGGTCATAGGTAGATTAATTTCTATACCTCCCAGGGGTTCTGGTTATCTAGCCATGGATCAGGAGCCTAAGAAGACGCACTCAAGGTTCGGATAGGATTTAGAGCAAGAGCTGACGAACCTCGAGCTGGTCACCCTCAGGTGAGATAAGCTGCTGAAATATACCATATTTGTATCTAAGGCCATAACCCCAAAGTGGGAGCTCCTGGAGAAATAGATGTTCATTGAGTCATCATAGAGCAAGTTGATCGCGGATGAAGCACCTGAGAAGTTCCAGAATCAAGATAGCAAGCAGCCAAACGACCGAGACCGCCATTTCCAAGAGCAGCATCACGCTCTTGCTCAAGGAGGTCCTCCATATTGAAGCCGAGTTGTTCAACACCAGTCCTGTATTTGTCTTTGAGATCGAGGTTGAGTAGCTAGATCGCCAGATCAGCAAAGATCATCAAGATCTACGTAGTACAACATACGGCGTTGTCGAGTGTTCGGCCCATCAAGAACTCCAAAGATAAGTAGTATGCTCGCTTAGGAGCTTTACGAGTATAATTGAGCTGAGTCTCATTCCAATTGACCTACAACAACCCCCTTTGAATACTTTGGACCAATTGATGAATGTGTGTATCCCACCAACAGGTTGTCCCTGACGGACAATGCTGAAGCTTGATAAGCACCAAGGTTATCTATTATATTTGTCAATCTTGATAGTTTTTGAAGTCATCGCACATGGGCATACCAAGATTATAAGCCTGGCGTGCAAGGGAGGTCTGGACATGGTTAATGATACCCTTGGTGATGCTGGAGACGTCTAGATAACATAAACAATCACACGGAGACATATAAGCGGATGACGCACCCTTATCAACATCACGCAAACCGGCCTTCCAGGTTTTCTCGTCTCCCTTGGGCCATACTTCTTTACCAGACGCGTCGGTGTCCGGGAGGTAGCCTAGCTAAGCTTAGCTAAAGCGTGTGTCACGGATAAGGACATACCTGTGAGAGTGCGGACGTGCCTCCTAGGCCGTTTCGGCTTTCCGATGGACTTTGGATCGATAGTTGTGGTCATGGATGAAAAAGGAAAAGAAGTAAGGGCCCACAGATAAGGGTGTGCTATATTTGTCAAGCAAGATCAGTTAGTTTCAAATGAAACCTGCAATCTGTTGTCATTCAATCTTCCCTCTTTGGACTACGCTCTCATGAGTTACTCAGCCCTCTCACCTCTCGAACACAGAAGGAGTTCGAACTCTGGTCAAACTCTGTATAATTGTATCACTTTGCACACCCTATGGCTATCATGGCTATCCTGCAAAGTAGTAGATGATTAATGACCATAGATGATTTTATCTGATTTTAATCCCTGACCACAGACTGCGATCGAGCACCGTGTAATAGATTGGCGATTTTAAAAAAAGGTAGTAATAATCCTTTTTTATTTAGAGCTACTTCAAAAAAATACAAAATATAGTTATCCTCTCCTGCGGACTGTACGTACACCGTGTAATAAATTGTCGAATTAGAAAAAACCTTCTCCACCAATACATTCTCAGAATTTCCCAAATTCTCACGAGATGTCGCATGTTTTACATGGAAGTGGAGGGCAACATTTCAAAAATCAGCCATCATGACAAAGCAAAATCCTCCTTCAAATGGGATAGTCTGTTGTCCATGAAATTGTGACCATATTGAAGTAGAGCTACGTTTTCTCATCTGGATTCCATGGCCACGTCCGCCTATATGTCCGCTTGGAACACAATAAATCGGTGTTCCCCACATATACGACTAATAGTCAAGCGGCTTGTTATCTTGCTACTCGTCATCAATGCGAAATCGTGGCCTCTAATGTGGCATAGTAAGTCTTGACTCTTAGCTGTCCACGACTTGAATTTCGAACTAGATGAATAGTACGTGTTTTCCGACCTGTTTTCCGGATCAGAGCAGAGTATCTTCTATTGTTATGCCGTACTGCGTTGAGCTCGAGGAGGGCTCGAGAAAAACAAATCGACGACTGGTCGGACAGTAATCTACCCATTGGCGAAAATCCGTTTGAAAAAGTGTCGGTTTATAGGACAAGGTCGAGTAAGCAATCGGTTCAGGGTCCGGAAAGCATGTCAAGACAGACTTATGTTCTTGCTCTACAGCCATCGATGACAGTGACTTCAATGGACATTTGAGCAACTCCAGCTACGCTAAGGTGTATCTGTCGCCGATTCTGTCTCATATTGTCTCTGACGGTATCGCAGGCTCTAGACTGCGCTCGTTCCTATCTGATATTTGACATGTTTTTGATGTTTTTCCGATGTGGGGGCTATTTAGCTCTCGGAGGTAGGTGTCGTGTTCTTTTATCGTAGAATGACACTCACTAGGACACAGGAACGCATTTCCTCTATCTGCAACAAATACCCTGGATGGCACAATATGAAGTGAGGTCATCGATTGCTTGTTGGGACCACAAATGGGCAAGTTCATAGCATTAGTATTTGTGAAATCAAAGGCTTAGATCTGAGCAATAGATATTTTGTGTCCATAAGTTCGTCATAAAGTCTCAAAGTAAAAGGTCGGAAACATCCAAGTCGAAAGCTCCACAAAGTGATGGTCCACATCAGAAAGCTCAGAATGGGCACCATACTTCCCTTCCTAGTCGAGTAGAAGCACCATCCGTTCTCCCTCTTTCCGCTACTTCGCAAGATACCTCTATTGCTGTTGCGAGGCTTACATTTACAGAAGAACCAGATGGTGCCATTGTTCATGCCGTTGTTGTTTCAGAAGCTTGCTTCAAGATGGGCCGCATCACCGTTCCACCTGCGATAGCTTGTGCCACGAGCGGATTTTCTGCTCCTCCGTCTGACCTTGGCTCGAGCCTTACTCAGTATTCGAAGGCGAATCCCCCTCCACATTGGACAAAAGTCAAGGCTATTGTGTCAGCTTCTCTTGGTGGAAGCATGAAGAATTTGAGGGAATTTTTAGTTCGAGGTTGGCGCAACGTACCCGAGGATGAGAGGTGGTGGGACTCAGCCTTTACTGGCACTGTCGAACAGAAGAGGAAAGCCCGTTTACAGGATGTTGGATCTCTGAGACGCAGGATGGAAGAAACGGCGGCTTTGATTTCAATCTGAGGACCTAGAGAGAACCTGGCGATAGATCATAAATAGGGCACTACTACTGGAGTTATTCACATCCAACCATAGAAATTAAGCGTATACAGGAGAAAGTTGTAGAATAGAGTCCAGGATGTCCATCTTGTGATATGTCTCTGTCTCTTTATCATGGATTATAGGCCATTGTTTAGCTAACACTATTAACACGGATTTGTGCAAAGGTTTTCATGAAGTCCGATGCCATCAGAAATTGTGTTAGTAGCGCTCGTGGTCCTACCCTCCCTCCACTTTTGCCAATCACAATTGACCTTGGCATGATTTTTTCAAAAAAATGGAATCCTGATGGCCTGGCAAGTCTATAGTTTCCGCATCCTTACTGGTTCGCTTATTTATTGTGATGTAGCATTGCTATGTAACAGGAGGTAGCCAAGGTCTTGGCTTATCCCTTGCGAAGCTCCTTACACGACATGGTGCAAATGTGTCGATTGTTGCAAGAGATCAAATCAAATTGGATAAAGCACTAAAAGAGATTGAGGTATGTAGCAGGGCTAGTTCCATGGTCTGATCGTGCCGAGCTGAGTCTTGTTTTCAGACAGAAAGACGATCGCCAAACCAGAAGTTGAGTGCTTATTCATTTGCACTCGATACTGCCAAGGCAGCGACAGAGGCACTTGAAGCTGTCTGTGAACCATATGATGGTGAAGCACCGGACGCGACATTTACTTGTGCGGGGGCTGCACGGCCAGGCTTTTTTGTAGAGATGACAGAAAAGGACTTGGCAAATGGAATGACCAACGGATATTGGATACAGGCTTGGACAGCTTGGGTGAGTGTAATCCGTTGTGTTAGCCTGCAAGTCCTGATAAGAGGCAAAGGCAGTCTCAAAGATGATGGTGAAACAGAACAGAAAGGGGAAAATCACTTTCGTTTCTTCGACCCTCGGACTCATGTCCTTCGTAGGATATTCTTCGTACTCGCCTGCGAAGCACGCACTGAGAGGTAGGTCCCAGGTTGAGGATAGGCCTACTAACATTCACGTATTGAAAAGGTCTTGCTGATACTCTCCATTCGGAAATGTTGCTATATGGCATTGACATCCACATCTTCTTCCCACCAACAATGTATACACCAGGATACGAAGAGGAAAATAAGTTCAAACCCAAAATTACACTTAAGATTGAAGAGGCAGACGATGGTCTTACCCCAGACCTAGCCGCGCTGGCGCTGTTCAAGGGTAAGCACTCTCATTGTCTATCAATGGAGCCACTTTCCTCTATCCGAATTGCTTGGATAATTCCTGCGAGGAAACCTCAAGCACTTCCTGTTTTCCTTCGTGACATATTTGAGTAATTCAGCTAAAAAGGGCATAATCCTAGGCATCCAGGATGGACATGCGCACATAACTGGTGATTTCACGACAGGGCTCTTCCGAGCATCAACGCGAGGGGCTGCCCCAAGGAACAGTTGGTGCATTGATGGCATTTATGACTTGATTGCATATGTGAGTATCTGGATCTGCTTCCGTGTCTCCGGAGGGATTATCAACTGGGATGGGCATATTTTAGTTCGGGGTTCCGATTTGGCGAGCATCTGTAGACAGAACAGTCACCGCGCACGCGGACGAACATCAAAACCATCTCAGAAAGCGGAATTTTTTCTCATAATCAATGTCATCTGTTGGTTTTGATACCGATTCCGCAATGCATGAATTTTGAATCCTGGACTCCGGTCGGACCTTCTTAACATATGCATATTAACCCATCCACGACGTGGTATTCCTTTAACATTGCTCATAGTTTACCTTACTGGATATATATTTTGATAGCGTCTGATGTCTGACTATGATACCTATGATATCAAAACAAGGTTTTCACTCATGCTTTCAGCATGTTCATACTATTAGAACAGGTACCTCAGTACTCAAAGTCACAAGAACTTTATGTACTCAAATACCTATTAGAATAGGTGATTACAAGTGATGCAACGCAAATACTAGATGAGCAGTATCAGAAAACTAGCTTCAGTACTTGAAGTGTTGGAAAATGGTCCAACCTCCTAAGTACCATGGTGGACTGATGCATACACATCAATAACAATTGTTCCATTGACCTTAACCCTACACATCCCCTAGATGTATGGCGGCCCAAGAACTAGCGTACATCTTATTTAATCCCACCAGTCATAAGCCATCCAACAAAATGACGTACCTTGTCTGAAGACACCAAGAGTAAATTCAACAACTAGGAGTAGCACACCGCCTCCCGGTGCAAGTCGGAGGACCTTTGGCACAAAACCCTTGTATAATGCTGCTATGCCCTCCTCACGCATAATCGTCACGAGTGCGGGATATGTCCAGTTATACTTAGGTGCGACTCCCGGGACGTGCTCTGCACCTTGTATACGAGACTTTACGACCTGTTGAGATATAAGGGGCTTCACATTTACTTGATAGTTATGGAGACAATGCTTACATCAAAACTGTAAATGCATCTTGTCAGTCAGGAAAATGAAGTGAAGGTAACAAAACATACGGGGTATTGAGAGCAGTTCCACAGAATCCACCGATGCTCCCAGAGATAAAGTTGTTCATTAATTGATCTCGGGCAGTCTATTGCGGCAAGCAGGATTTGAAAAGAAACTGATGTTATTGGTACGGAATCAGCATACCTTAGCCTTTGGCATGTATTCCTTCACAGTGAAGATGGTCCCGAAATAACCGCCATTCCAGTAGAGGTGACTATGTGGATAGTCAACATCTGATCCAATTTTATTTGGAGTCATGATACCGACCGCCAAAATGTGGACTCCATGCCAGCATAGAGACCAAGAATACCATTTTTGTGCACAATCTGCTTCACGACATCCATCGGGCCCTTGTAGGTACTTGCCAGATTTTTATCCTGTAATCTACCAAATGAATGAGTTCCCGAAAGAATTGAGACCAAAAGAACACACTTGATTTTGACAAGCTCGAATGGTACGACGACAAAACTTTCCTATTTTGAAAAGTCAAAACCTGATACGACAACTAACAATTGCAAGACATGCCGTTGCACCAGCGCTGCAACCAGTAATGATTGACAAGCTTTGAGTCATTTTAGATTCTCCAGACCACCCCAAGTATCTCTTTCCCCAGAAGTCATTGGCGGCACTAATAGCATAGGATAAGTTTAGCTCATACCAAAAAAATACAACCACACACAATTTTACGGCACGCTTCGGGGCTTCTAACAAGAGTGGAGGGACGAGGCCTAAGATATCTCATCAGTGGACGAAGAGCGGAGTCATCAGGTTCGTACCTCGATAAAGCCGACCAATACTAGGTGGACGGATTTTATTCAGAGAACAAGACAGACGAATGTTAGCAGACATACCCTTCCTCTTTTACAATCGAAGAAAAAGTTCCTGCAAGCCCTTTAGACTTGCCGGTGTCCAGCTGCATCCGTGTTTTGACCTAAAATATGCTCGCGTGACGACAGTTGGCAGGAAGAATAACACATACGACATCTTGAAAGAGCTGTAAATTTGATAAGACAGACTTCGTAAACGAAGGATATACCTAGAGGATAAAATGTCAAGATTTCCGAGACTCCTGCAATAGCACCGGCCGCAAAATTAGCAATGAAAGGAAGAGCTATCCTCAGTCTGATGAGCAAGAATATTGAAATGTAGTAGATGTTTAGAAGACTCACGCTTAGGCTTGTGCTCTCTCTTTTGGTCTGCCGCCATTACGACAAGATATTTGAAGGCAGTGACGATCTGAAAATTAATACTTGGGAACTTTATCGAGGGAGTGACACAATATGTGACAACAGATGTGATGATGGCACTAGGCGTGTCAGCCGGCGGCAGATGCACGATGGTCTACATCCACTCCTGGCAGGAATTCCAGGATGCCGCGGAGGCTCTGTACACAAAATCTCCCAATAAGGTGCATACATAGCCTCATATGTCCTAAATCTCTGATCACTGTTTCTTAGGCTCGTTACGTCGTAAAATGGAAGTCAACTGAGGGGAAACTCGTGCTGAAAATCACAGATGATACCACGGCATGTACTTAATCGGTATCATATACGCTACATTCGCTAACCTTCGTTCAGTGTATCAAATTTAAAACTTTCTCTTCGATCTTCCTCAATCGATTTGAGGCATTGAACCTTTCTTTGATCCAGAAAATGCAAAATCGGCACCAAGAGCATCCGAAGTCAGCAGAGGAGCTACGTGTTCCACTAATGGAGGAAACTACAGCCAAATCATCGATACCTGCTGCTACTATACAACTTGCCCCCAGTGCTTCTGGTGTGGCCAAGAAGAAAAAGCCAAAAAAGAAGAAATAAATAAGGCGAACTGATCGCTTTTTCGTACTTCAGCTACCTTCTAGCGGCCATGGTGAGGAACCTCGGTCTATTTGATCTGTTAATTCTACTAAGAAATATCTAGTAATCGTAACTTTTCTTCCTCTCTCAATCTACAGAGCCACATTGGACGAGAGCTCCCAATTTTACCGACTGCTTATGTCACACCTGCTGCAATATCTGTGGTTATTGTGCCCTGAAACTGCTTCTTTTCAACATCCCTCTTCCCTCTGAGGTCAGCTCGGACCACCTATTTAGTTGGCAGCGAAGGACAGATAATCTGGATAGCGTTTTTGATCCAAAATTGGGACCAGTAACATATTGGCTTTTGATTTGACTACATGCTTTATATGCCTACAGTCCGATGGTGGTAAGCTGACCACAGACCACAGCTGCTTTGCTTGAGTTTCCCCTCGCTTCCCTCACACACATGGGTCACT
>Ga0153935_1000309_pt1 | contig 11598 bp, 20 predicted proteins | sample TSNJ019MetaG_FD_104677 | JGI IMG/M metagenome (GOLD analysis project Ga0153935, IMG submission 104677) | Attine ant fungus gardens microbial communities from New Jersey, USA - TSNJ019 MetaG | ecosystem: Host-associated > Fungi > Mycelium > Unclassified | place: USA: New Jersey, Wharton State... | reverse complement strand
GTACACCACCGCAGGGGACCCACTCCACACTGACAGCCGCGTAAGCATTTCTGATCTCCGGTTGACTTTGTCGGCTCACAGGACATGCAGTGGGGCGAAATCCTACCCAGGACATCAGTGGGACCAGATTCCCACCATCTCTTTTCCATCCCGAATACCGAAACCATTAACTATGTCAAACTCAATATGTATCCGGATGGAGGCATTGTAAGTTGACTCACTTCAGGATATCAGTGCATTGACATTCCATATGATATAGGCCCGTTTCCGTGTTTATGGTCAAGTGATTCCAGTGTGGTCTACCAAGTCATTTGATCTTGCACATGTTTTCGCGGGCGGCCGCGTAGAATTTGTCTCGGATCAACATTTTGGAGTTGGTTCTAATCTTATTTTGCCAGGACGGGGGAAGCATATGGGTGATGGCTGGGAGACCAAGCGAAGCAGAGCTGAGGGTCATAAAGACTGGGTGATCATAAAGCTGTGCGTATCCACAATTATGTGAATTGGCAAACCTCATATTGTTCAAGAGGAACACCTGGAAATCTTGAACAGGTAGAAATTGATACAGCACATTTCAAAGGCAATTTCCCAGAGAGTTGTGAACTGCATGCTTTGTTTAGCGACCATGATATCGATTGGCAGACACAGCGGGATGATGAGCTATCCTGGACTTCAATCTTACCCCAAACCAAGCTTGGTCCGCATAGACAGCACTTTTTCCAATTGGAAAACGTAGAAGGCAAGACTTTCACTCACGCGAGGTTAACGATATATCCAGACGGAGGAATTAAACGTGTGCGATTGATTGGTCAGCGAAGCAGCGTGTCAACAGCATCGACTGAGGCTGCAGTAACAATTGCCGATGCCCAAGTAGCAGCCATTTCGGCAACAGCAACTGTTTTGCAGACTACGCCTACGCAGCAGACCACCATTCCTGTACTCCCCCTAACGCCGGAGGCATTTGCGCCTTTCGGTCAGGTGATACAAGCCTATGGCGACCACAATGCTGCGCCGAAAGGGACCAAAATCACTGCTGCAAATGCTGGTACTGCAAGCAAGTTCCACAAACTCTCTTTACTTGCCTCCTCCTATCCGTCTGGCGCGAGAGCTACCACTGGCATATCAGTCTTTCGATGCCAACCTTTGACAGGAGTTGGGGTGGATGGAACTGTCGAACTTACAACATTGGAGCGTCACCCATTTACAAATCAAGCGTTCATTCCGATGGGGCAGGGATCCGGGGAGGGGTTGAGTGAAACAGCTGACAGGTATTTGGTAGTGGCTGCGAAGAACGGGGAAGATAACCGTCCTGATCTCAAGACGGCGAGGGCTTTCGTTGCTACCACAGCACAAGGTGTAGTGTATGATACATGCATCTGGCGTAAGTAGGCTGTGTTGGACCTGTGCGATGATTTCTGACCTAATTTGACATGAGTAGATCAACCGATGACTGTGCTTGGAAAGGTGTGTTAGAACTAGGATATATCACACCCTGACTAACTGGATACTGTAGAGCCTGGACTTTGCATGTGTCGAGACACAGATTGGTGACGGAAGTAGTCAGGATTGTGATATATTGGATTTGAAAGGGAAAATTAGACTGCAGATACAATAGATTATTGTGGTGACATTCAAACCCAAATTAGGTGTGCTGTGAAATAACGACGGAGTTGCAAATTGTTTGGCCGCTTGAACAACTCTACCTACTCACTTCTTTCTTTCACGATGCAACACGAGTCTCGCAAGAGACCTCATGCAGACAGCACAGATGATCTCTTATCTAGCAAGAAACGTGTTATTGCCAGCAGTAGCCTTGAGTTGAATGGTGCCCACCACAATTCTGATGAACCGACTCTCGACAATCTCGAGGTACTACGCTTTATTTACTCTACATTTCATCTCGTTTCATCATAAATTCTTCAGCAATTCAGGAAGGAAGCAATTTATCGACGAATGCTCTCCTACTCGCGCGAGAATGAGCGTTGTCAAACCCGCATTGCTGAACTTGAACGACGGAAAAATACTTGTGAAGCCAGTTATGCCGCTATTGTCGCATGTTGGACTCAGGTGGGCCTTCTGAAGCATTGATATTCTACCTAATCCAGTTGACTTGTTTTTTGCTAGCTTGTTGAGACAATCCGCTTACTGGTTAAACCGGAAGACTTAACACAGGTTGGTATTGACTCACAAGGTAATGCTTCCATTTTTTGGTATGAGCTTCTAACTTACCATTCACAGCTCTACCTGACCTGGCCAAGGTCATGGCAGGCGAGTCTTCTAGAGAACTAACATCGGCGTTAGAAAAGGAGGCGAACGCCACTCGGACGCTGATCACTAGTTTTCTTTACCTCAGCAACAAATCGCATATCCGACTATCTGACAACAGCCGTTTCTTGGAGTCGTACAAGGCAACAACAACGGTGATCCATGTTCTGTGTATGCTATTAGTTGGGGAGCTAAAGGTGAATGAAAAAATCAGGTTGCAGCACTTCAGTCTGAAGTTGCCACTCTGCGCTCCAAGCTTCAAGAAAGCGAAGAAGAACGTGATCATATCCGAATTCAGCTTACTCTTGCGGAAAACCGGTTTGAACGTTCGCGCAGTAAGACCGTACAAGCGCTAGAGGCTCGAAAGGCGGAGAGTGAAGGGACGGAGGAGCTGGAGCAAAAGCCGTCCTCTCCTTCAGTGAGTGGTTCGGTATTTGGTGGGAGTCCTCGATCATTTATTTACGCTTTCTCTGATTATCCTCTAGCAGTCGGTTACACCACCCCCTCAAACAATCGCAAATGGTGACCACGACATGTATGATTTTGCAACGCTTCAGGAACAAGTTAAATACCGTGAAGCCAGAATAATTGAGCTCAACAGACAACTTGCCAGTCTTCGTGATCAGAATGCCGCAATCGAGGCAGAAGTACGTGGCTAATTACTCACCATCCTTGTTAATGACCCAAATCTAAATTTAGTCTCGAATGAGAGAAGTGGGCGACCACATCTACGATCATGCCGCTTACAAGGATGTTGTGCAGTTTGCTCTCAGATTAGATGCGGACCTAGGGGAGAGATATAAGATGTTGGGAGTCCTCCAGGAAGAAATTCAACGTCTGACAGAAGACAAGGAGAAGTACAATTCAGAATTAATGGTGCGTCCATATTTCTTTCTGCTCCCTCTGTGTTCAACTGTGTTCCAGTCCGCAACGGAGAAACAAGTACATGAGCTACGTGTTATGCTTCAGAAGCGTGACGCGGAAAATGCGAGACTTCGCGAGCAGCGTGATCAACAGGCTGCAGAGCTTGTAGAAAGACGCCACAAGGATACAGTGAAAGCCTCATCGCTCGAGCAATTGAAACTCCTAGTTGACAGCCGTTCAGTCAGTGTAATCTTCCATCCTGTTTAATGCATTACTGATGTCTTGAATAGGAACGTATAGCACAATTAGAGATAGACCTCAATCAATGTAAAGCCCATGTTGCCGCTAATATCGGGAATAAACAGCTGCTATTGACTTATCTTCACGGGGAGGATTCATCACGGCAACGCTGGGAGATTCTTGACGAGCAACTGAGGTATTTTGTTCATTGATAATCATGTTGTGGCTGTCTTACGCTGATGCAGGCAGGCTCAACACCAAATTACGGCTATGCAGCAGACGATTTCGTCGTACGATGAGGATGTACAGCAAGCTATGCTTCAACATGTCGAGATGTCTCAAAGAGCGGCAGTCTTGACAGAGGAATTGGAACAATACAAGATCCTTTTGGGACCCAACATGTCACCGGATCTGGCAGAGCTATCTAGGTTACTCAGAGAGAAGGAGGATGAGGTGCAAAAGTATAAGTTGTTAGAACTGCAACGAACCGAGGTGGGTAAAATTATTTGTAAGTGTCATTCGAGGACTTACATTATCGGAAAGGCTGAGAAGTCGCTCTACTTGGAACTGGAAAAGATTACGAGTGCATGGGAAACACTTGATAGACAAATCAAGAACAAGATTTTTGACCTCAGCTCACTGGAGGAAAAGCTTTCAAAAAGTCAAATGGATGTGAGTGGTCAGATTAGTGTCCATTGGAGAGGAGATTCAAACTGAAATTGTTTTCTGCAGAAAGCCCGGTCAGATAACAGATATTATGCAGCTGTACGGGAGAAGGAGGCACTGGAGAACGAAAAAAAGAATAAGGAGAGATTAGTTGAAAAGCAACAGATGGCTGTGGAAACTCTACATGATGTTCAGAAAAATCTTACCGCTCAAATTGTAAGTGATTGGAGGTGAATTATTGGGTGCATCTGACGCAGTTGGCCCTTGATAGCAATCGTTAACATCAGAGAATACTGCTCAGAGAAAGCAGATGGATACTTTGAACTTGAATCTACTTGCTCGGGAGAAAGCTAGATCTGAACTCGTGTCAAGATTAGAGATGGATAGAGGCCGATATGAAGCGGTATGTCTGTTTTTATTCCAGTCTATTTGTGTCGCTTATGCCGCTGGATCTTAGTTACGACATAAACACCGAGATTTTGAGAAAACTTGGGCTGAGCAAAAGAAACAGGAGCTACGGCAGATTGAAGATGAACTTATCAAAGCTCAGAAAGAGGTAGAGCGACAGGCTGCAAGAATGAAGGAGACTGTAACGACGACGCCCGGAAGTTCAGATATTGAGAACCTCAAAGTATGCAAACTTGGTTTAAATTGCAATGATACTGACCGATATGGTATCTTAGTCGATACTGAAATGCTCGACGTGTCGTATTAACTTCCGATCAACGGCTATCACGAAGTGCATGCATAGTACGCTCTTTCGCTTGTCACCTATGTATTGTATTGACAGTTATTGGTAGCATTTTGCAAGGAGTGTGTCGAAAAACGGATACAAACACGACAGCGTAAATGTCCGGCATGTAATATTGCATTTGCCCAATCCGAAGTACAGCAGATATGGTTCCAGTGATATACTTTCTTCACGCTTCAGGAGACTACAGGTGGTGTCATGTACAGCGGCATTACGTTCATCTCATTATCTTTATTATTGGTTCATATATTATCTTGGCATTATGAGGGCTCGTTTTTTGAGAAATGCTCATGATCACCTTTTGGTTTATGGTCTCTTTAGCATGTCGGATAGGGGATGGGCCAGTAGTAATCAAGGTAGCAAATGTTATCATGATAAAAGGGTGGGTGGGGTAAGGAATATATAAATTTATCGCTTGACCCAGGCCCGCTGTGAGCAAGGATGTGAGCCGTGATACCAAAGTCGGAATTTAAAGCAACGTACCGCCTTGCGAGCTTTGAGTAAGTTGGTCTTTTTCCTCTCTACCATACGCGGGTCACGTCGGGAAAGTTTCGCTATGATGGATGAGAAAAATAAAAGAACAGAAGGACAGTGGGACACTCACATTTCTGGAATGGTCTCTCAAGTGCCGGATTGTGGGCAATCAAGCCTCTGGCAATACCAACACGGAGAGCATCTGACTGGCCAGTCGTCCCACCACCTCGCACAAGAGCAAATATATTGTAACCACCGAGCGCACCAGCTGCCCGAAGTGGGCGTGTGATTCGCTCACGGTCTGCCGGGATGGGGAAATATTCATTAAGAGGAATGTTGTTGACAAGGATGGTTGCAGGTACGACTATCGGTTTTCTGGATACAACATCCTCCAAGTCGAGAAGAGATTCAATGGATGTTGGTGCTGCCTTTTGCTCAGGCTCTTGGATAGGAATCATCCAGACACGCGCAGAACTCGTCTTGCGCTTTCCAACAGTATACGACCTCCCATATTCATCCAGCAGGACCTTCTTCCTCTTCCCGCGTGCTTGTCGAGCATCCTTGTTCCCAGCTTCGAATAAGCTGACGATGTTGCGAATGCCGTTGGCGAGCGTGGGGTGTCCGGCGGTCTCGGCAATTCGGTGGTAGTCGTTTAGTTGGTTCAGAAATTTGGTCACTCGTCTATAACGAGCTGTGGAGAGTTTGTCCTGAAAATCCTCGGACATTTCGGCTTGGGTTTTCCATAGAGGGTGAAGTGAAGGAAGACTGTGGCGTGCAAAGTCGGGGAGAGGAAGAAGATGGAGGTTTTTGAGAGACGCTCTTGTAGTTGCCAGGGCCTTTTCTAATGAGGCAACCTGGTCGTAGTACACAGGACGGGCAGTATAGAAACTGGGAGACTCTGGTGCTGGTTTTTGTCGAGGGGGAATGGCGCGATCTGTAGGGAGCTGGGACGGGGGGACATAGGCTGTTCTGCGAAGGGGCCGTGCGAGGATGCAGCTTCTCAGTGACTGGCGAAGCATTCTTCACTATCACACAAATAAAAAAACAAAATTCTGGCGAGGGCGTCAAAAATAGTACATCACGTGCACAAACGCGTCCCACGTCAGCCTCACTATATTTCTCTCTCCAGATTCATGTCCAAAGAAACAAATTTTTCTGGTGCTTTGACAACATGGCGGGGTGTGTTGAACTTTGCCCGAGCGGGAGTCAGGGCTGATGTCTCATATCAGACATAAATCTTTCTGAGTTGCAGAAGACCCTGGATGCACAGGGAATTGAAATAGTCGAGAACCAAAAGGAGAGTGTCATTGGGCGTAGAGCTCTGGCTGACAAGACGAAGGGTATGCGTTTTTGTTCCTCGGAGCCCTTGTCGTGAGGAGGCAGCTTATTTTAAATCAAAGATTTTAAGAAGATATCCGACACAGAGAAACTAAATGCATTCAAAGGCCTACTCAAGGGTGTGTGTAGCGTTTCGTAGACCTTACTTCGTACTCACCTTTTTGACAGCGTACCAGACAGAGATAGATAATCTCACGAAACGTTCCAAGACATCGGAAAATGCATTCTTACATGTCTATAAGATCCTGGCTGAAGCACCCGACCCATATCCTTTACTTGAGGCCGCTGTTGTACGCCAACATTCGGATTTGATAGGAGTTCACCTGCTGACAACAGGTGTAGGACCAAGCTGTGAAAGTGGCCGAGGCCCTTGAACATGAGATTGAGCTTAAACGACTGTACGAGGAGAATGCTGAACTCAGGAAACAAGTGAGCGACTTCTCTGTGGTGGAATCAGCGAAGAGAAAACTAGAGAGCAAAGTCGAGCAACTTGAAGGAAAGGTGAAGCAACTGTAATCTGGTATTGTCAGGTGTCACTGAGATTATTTAAGATGGACGACATGATTCAAGATAAGGTCGCACAAAAAGCGAATGAGCTCAACGCAACATACGATGAGAAATTGCGCAATTACGAAGAGCGGTAGGTCTCACACTTTTTGTAACCCAACTTAACCGCTGATGGTCTCCCTTCAGCGAGCAGAACTTACAACGACAACTGACTCTCACAAGGAACCAACTCAAGGACCTTCGAATGTCGAATGAGACAAACCAGGCCAGACTCATCGACCACAGTCAACGGCAGGGTAGGTTTGATACCACTCATCACCTAGCTTTATCCCATATACATTTTCTAGACGAAGAGGTTGTGGCAAAGCTGGCCGAGCTTGATATGGTTGCCGCGGAGTTGGAAGCGGCGACGAGTCGTGTCGCAACTGTTGAACGTCGAAATGTTCGTCGAACGCGCTTGCTTTCCAAAGCTCCACTGACTGGTACGCCTTTAGGAGATACTGCGGGCAGAGATTGAATCTATGAAAAGCGGTAGTGAGGCTTCGGACCGGTGTGCTTGCTTTTCGCATGCATCAATTTATGAACTAAGGTGTTCTCATAGCATCCAGGGCCTTGAAACACAGATATCCGATCTAGAAACAGAGTCAGAACGGCTCTCGCGTGCTCTGGAGCAGCAACGGACTGATTCTGCTCAATCAGTGACTGTTCTAAATAAGAGGGTTGAAGAGTTTAGTCGAGAGCTTCAGAAAAAGGTGTCCCGCGCTTCTATCACATATAGGCCTCCCAAGTTGACTTGGTTCTTTCTAAAGGTGTCGGAAATTGACCAGCTAAGGCAGAAACTCAAGCATTACTATGATTACGATGAAATCAAGCGCGAACTCCAGATCATGAAGGCAAGTTTTTCTTATTCTTAGTTTGCACCCTCGAATCCCGAGTATTATTACTGACATGGTACGTTCCCATCAGCACGTGGAGTTTGCCGGGCTGGAAGAAGAAGAAGATAGCGATTTACACCTTCCTAACCCCAATGCTGAGAAGGCCAATAGTCAGCATGGAGATTCCTTGGAAGTTCTGCTTGCAACAAAAAACAAACGTATAGTCGAAGAATTAACAAAGCTCCGTGTACGTCGAGGTCTTGACTATGCCTTGGGAATTTGCTCACATGGCAATTTTGTATTGGTCTTGGCATACTGGCTACTCAACGCTTAACATCCCATGTGCATAGATACTGTACAGCGAGCTCCAGGCATCTCATGAGGCATCGCAAGCCCACTTGGAAAATGCGACGTCAGAGCTGGAGAAACAAAAATCTTTGAGCGAGAAGCTTGAGAATGACCTGTTGTACATGGATTCAAATAGTACGAAAATTAACGGCGATGGTGCGCATATGTCTACAGAAGATGTACTCACAAGTCTGGGTGTGTCCCAAAAATCGACGGTAAGTCTCCCAACGATGTTATTCAGTGCCCCTTCTCGCAGCCAGGGCAGCCTCTATGCCTTACGGAGTATGGACACAGTGTACTTCCAATCCACTTTGCCTGTATGTCAAACATAATACTAATTGGCATTGATTCACTTTCAGGCTTCAGGAGGTTTAATTTCGGCTAGATCAACACCTATACCATTTACTTCAGCAGACACTTCCATCCTTCCGATCGTCACTAGCCAACGGGACCGATTCAGACAGCGAAATGCCGAGCTAGAAGAGGTCAGTACCGCGCGACACTTTCAACAGTCTAATCAAACTCCTGCCCTCTGCGCTGATAATGCGCAGTTCCTGACCAGCAGGGATCTCTTCTATTCTGTCTCCTGTCATGTGTACTGATATCAAATTGATCATCCGTTTGTACAGGAATCACGCAAACAATACCAGATCATATCAGAACTACGGGTAGAAATCAAAAGTCTGCAGGCTGACAATCTCAAGCTTTATGAGAAGGTTCGATATATGCAGAGCTATAGGGAAGAGGCCGGATCTCGCCCTCCTGTATCCCAGCTCGACCCCCTTCCTGCTCCAGTTGGCCGGGATGACTTGAGCACATATAGAGCAAGATACGAAGAGGCTATGAATCCGTTTGAGGCATTCAGAGGGAGGGTGAGTGAATCTACTGATATTTGCCAATTCGAATTTTGTCTCTTCTGCGATCGAGAGAATCCGGCGCAACTCTTTTGTTCAGTACCCTACCTGAGATTTCAGAGTGTTGGCACTTGATGCCCGTGATTCAGTCGCGTGGCTTTTTCGATTTGACATCGTTACTATTCATTCGCAACACAAAGCTTCATTGTTGGCGACTTCTATTGATTCCGCTTCTCTCCCCTGGATTGTTTACATCACCCACAGGAAGCGACACGAGCATACCATAATCTGAACCCTGTCGAAAGGGGTGTTCTCCTGTTGACAAGATCGATCTTGGGAAATCGCCGGGCGCGAATGTTCTTCGTTTGTTACGCGCTCTTTCTGCATATGCTAGTTATGTACACAACATACGAATGTACGACTTCTTCCGGTAAACACTTACAGAAGTCACCTCGACCATATGGATCATGACCTTTTTCCATCTGCTCGTTTCACTCTATCTTGCGTGCCTGATAGCTTAACTCCGCCTGCTTTGTATTTTGTACGTTGTGTAATTTCAGTTTCTAATTAAATCATTTGGACATGTTGTATCTAAGTTATACAATTAACAATAGACTGAGATGAAGAATGCATGATGGGGCCTGGTCAAAGGGAGTCAAAACGAGTGTTGCGAGAGACAGTGTGTTGTGCAGAGACCAAGCAAGTGAGCTGTCGTTAATCATAACGACTTCTTAAACGGAGAGTACTTGTTAAGGTTTCTTGTTGCGTTGGAAATTGAGGGCCCGATCGACAGCGTTCAACATGGGCTTCATAGCCTAAAAAAGCAAACCAAAAGAGAGAGAATCATGAGGCGAAAGCAACTACAAAAACAAAAGATCCAGATATATAAAAATATCTTTACCGTTTCCACTTTTGATCCATTGACACCATGCTGTTGGGCCATGCGCACGAGTGCTTCTACTTTTTCTGGAGTTTTGGAGAGATAGCCGACCATTTTAGCAGCTTTTGAAGCCCTTTGGGCAGGTGTGGCAATTGAGGAGATAGATTGCGAATCGACCGGTGAGGGGTATATTGCTGACCAAAATTGGCGAAGAAACTCGTTGGCTGCTGTATGACATGTAATCATCTGCTGGAACAACCCCTCTGGAATATCACCTAGAGAAGGGAGGGAAAATCCAAGGTCAGCATGGATACTGTAGGAAGAGGTTGGATGAGAGAAGAGAGAGAGAGGTAGACTCTTTTGGAAGGGGGAAGGGCATTTTGCCCAAGTGACAAATAGATGGTGAGAAAATCAATGTCGCCATGAACACAGACTTTTTCGCGATTTAACGTCAAGTAATGCTGCAACGTTTTGCGTCATACTTATCAAAGCGCTATCCCCCGCCTTGCGCTCGATTTTGAGCTAAGACCAACCCCATCAGTACACATTGCGCGATGATAGATAGAGGAGTTGCTTGGAAGACCGACTTCAGTCAGGTTTGTATCCCAATTTTGTAAACAAAGTTTTGTCTCGTTAAGGATAGTCTGGTGATCTAGACTCTGTGGAAATGACGATGAGCACATAGGTTCAAGGGGGAAAAAAGCGGTTTGGGAAAGTGTGCACCTTGTTGGCAGCTGCATCTTCCATAGTCCGATTTGCCATTTGTCCTTCGAAATATCTCTGCCTGTCTTTCATCTCTAGCAGAATGCCCGCCGATGCCTCATCGTTCCGGAGATCATCATATTCTATAGACGAGTATGGATCCTACAGAGGTCGGAGGATTCAGACAACTCAGTTCTGCAGAGAGAAATACCAATTCCCTCACTTCTCCTGGATCTAGTCTGCGGCGTTTTGTTGGATGTACTTCACCCCTGTATAATCGACGGTCATTAACGAAAAATTGCCAACAAAGAGTGAAGGGTGGCATACAAAGCAGAGTTCAATAACCGTTCGGAATGCTCATTGAACTTGCGAATTAAGGGAAGGGCACCCTTTTGTCGACCTGCTTGCATTGTTATATCCTTTTCATTGCCGGTCTAGAGCAAAGGTCTCATGATGAGCCACACGGGGTTGGAAGTAGTCAAACTTGTGATAGTTTACCTCTCCGTGATCTTCCATGGTAGCGGCAAGGTCAATGAAAGCCTGTACTGGATCTGACCTCTGCCGCCGAGGCTCCAATTCTTTATTATTAGTTGAGGTGAGTGATTACAGTGAAGTAGGAGAATTCAATAGGCTCACCATCATCATCTCTCTCTAGATATTTGTCGAATATCTCGTCATCTTTCACTACATGTTGAGCAGCAGACGATCGAATAGAAGCTCGATGTGCATTGAAAAGTTTAGACTGAAAATAACGTTTCCAAAACTGTTCTTCTGTGAGCTGTCAAAGAAAAGAGAGACGTCAGTCAGCTGATAGTGAATCACCCATTAGGAATC
>Ga0153935_1000306_pt1 | contig 11639 bp, 7 predicted proteins | sample TSNJ019MetaG_FD_104677 | JGI IMG/M metagenome (GOLD analysis project Ga0153935, IMG submission 104677) | Attine ant fungus gardens microbial communities from New Jersey, USA - TSNJ019 MetaG | ecosystem: Host-associated > Fungi > Mycelium > Unclassified | place: USA: New Jersey, Wharton State... | reverse complement strand
AGGGTCCATTCAGTGTCCAGTAAGAATAGAGTCTGCTGAGTCATGGCATAAACATGATTGTTATGCTAGAACTCAGCTAGAAGAAGAAGGTTATACTAGTTGTCTTGTCTTTTGTTAACAAAAACTTGGAAGTACTAGTCCAATTCTTGGTTAATATATTCCATTTGTTTGTCTATCTATGGGTACTATACCATGGAAGATAACAGTTGTATGTCCAGTAGCTTGTAAAGTTCCTTGGTGAACAGAGCAACAAACTATGGTCTATAGTTTCCTTTGCTTGAACATATTACTGCATTTTGTAGATGTTGACTAGGTTTTTTCTTTTATAATCATATATACCATCCAAGGTGTCAAACAAGTATTTGTCCACCATATGAACTTACATATAGCCTAGAATATACTTTAACAGACATTCAACAATGTATAGTTTGTTCTAAATACATATGCATGGGATCAGTGGTGGATGGATGTTGGAATTGAGGTTAGTAGTCCTAAGGATCTCTGTTTTCAGTAGATGACTGCTTATTATAATATCCTTGCTAGTATGGAACTTGACATCAGTGTATAAGCTACTTTTAATACTACTTGTATTAGCTATATAAAATAAGTAGTTCAAAAAGTAATTTCTCTTTGTTTACTAATTATGTCTATAAATACTATTAAAATATCTTAGAACACTTTTCCAGCTTGAGCAGCTTTTGTTTAGAGTTTGGCTTCAGGACAAAAGAGATTAATAGTGCAGTATATATTTAAACATATACTACTGACAAGGTGATTGTGTACAATATAGATAGAGGTCATTATACCAAGCATCTAAGTATGGTAGAGATGTTAGGGCCCCAGTAACCCTTTTATACCCTCAACGGTTTGTATACCATTTTATGAGAAAGCTTAGATATACAATCCATTGAAAGCCCAACTAGAGGTCTAAGTACCATATACAGCAGTAGAGTATATTCTGACTACAATCAACTCTGATATAATCTGTTACTACCTATGTATATTTACATGTGCTAACTGGTGGTAAGTCATATAAAAAGTATTGTTGGGTTGAGCTAGGTTGAGTTATTAAACTGTAGAACCTTATACTTTATTTACCTGATAGCTTATAGCCATGTACTGTCACTGTAGACTGCAGGGTTATTAGGGCATTGGTTTTTGTATCAATTCCTGTTGCTTACTACTAGCTGTATTTGGCTCATCAACAGTCTTTATACATGGCCTGATAATAAACTTGCATAATAGAAGCTTATACAAAGTATTCTTCCTTTTACAAAGATCAATGAATTGGGTGGAGTAATGGTTGAGAGTACCATATACAATCCAAACAAAAAAGCAGAATAGATGTTTCTAGAAGAGAAAGTACATGTGAAGAGATGATGTTATTGGAACAAAGTTGAAGAAGACAATCCATATATTCTATACTATCTATACAAATACTTTTTCTTGTGTAAAATAAAGCTTAAGAAACATAGAGTTCTCTACATGCAAGCAAATCATTTGCCAGAGCTGTCATTTCCTACCTTTCAGTATTTATTTAGTGGTTTATCACAAGCTGAAGTAATTGCCAAGTTTACACAATCAAAAATGATTCTTCTAGTAGCTAATGTACAAATAAGAATCATAAACAAACAACTAATGCCCATTTATGTAAATAAAATAGAGGACAACAAGGTTCTTTTTCATCTTAGTATACTGGAGCATTTACTTATGAGCATTAAACACAATACTAGCTCAGACTTAAAAGACAATGACCTACTTTCTCTTAAGCAGAACATATGCAACATTAATATGTTGACTAATCTGTTCTGTCAGATGATTATCAATATCAAATGCAAAATCCCAAATCCAAAGGGTACAATGACCCTTTTATATTCTTGACTCAATCAGGATAACAGAAACTTACCAAATGAAGTACATTTTCAGATACTGTAGCTAAATACAGTTTTCACTACAGTATAGTATGCATGGGCAGGATATAAGTGGTGGCAGCTAGTGTTTAACTGGCTTTTCCTGTTATTGAATACAAGGGTGTCAACCTGAGTGCAGAACTATAGCTCATGTCAGTACTATAAGATATGGCATTATGTACTAGAGATGAGCCAAGAGAACCCAAGAGTCATTAAGGTCATCTATGAAGCATTTTAGAAAAGAGTATATATGTGGTTATGAATACCAATGACATAAGCAAACAAAATATAAACAATATTCACCTAGAACATACAGAAGTGGGAATTTTAATAGCTTCTGACAAACAGTAAATAAGGTTTAGTACTGTTCATTCTGATCTATATTTATAATATGCCCATATTTATTAGGGCTACCTGGTTTTTGTAATGCAATATTCTTTGTCTTTATTCTTGATTGTATAAGTATTTATATTTATCTAATATTTTTATAAGATTACTAAGCTCAGACATGGAATGAATATATCATTTGTACAAATTGATGACTAAAGTAAAATGGACTAGGAGACTGGATTGTAGACTAGTATACAGTCTATTATAAACAGCAATCTAGCAATAATAAAATAAGAGAAATGGTTACCTTGCAAGGTATAAATCTGAATAGACTAGTTGTATTCATTTGATTAATATGGCAGTTAGTAGTTTTGTATACAACTATAGTGTTCTACTTGAGCCTGATACTAGGTGATTGAAAAAAGAACAAAATGAGCTGATATGCTCTCCATTATTATGAAATTTGTTTTTTAGGGTATCACTATTTACTAGAAGATGTTAACAATATTTTCTGTTTGAGAAAAACAAGATGTTATATACTAATATGGATATAAGAACTACATCTGTAAACAACTGACTGGACTTGCTTGAGTAAATGAAGTAGGTACTTACCACTAAGACATCTTAGTCTATGACTTACAATTAACCAGAAATAACTATATCAAAAACACAAGAATACTATATTGTTTTGCTCCATGCTCCAATTTGCCATTCATCATAATTTTTTAGCAATACAAGAGTTTAAAACATAGAGCTCTACAGCTTTTTCAGCCAGTTTTAACAGGTGTATCAGCTTTAGGCACAATATTAATATATAAGCTACATGCTCTTAGGCTTAAAATATTGTTTCTAAGTTATTTGTAAATATATCAGTATAGGAAAAGTACCATTATGTATTTGTACAGGATACCAAATGACCTAAAACTATTCTAGGTTTGATAATAAAGTAGTAAGCACAGTTGTCATGGATTCATTACTTGTATGTTTTTTATTAGGCAATTTGAATGCTAGAAGGCCTAGTAGTATTTCTCAAGACTTATTCTAGTAGTACCAGGCAAGCACTACAGTATTGGGAGCCAGGTATTGCATTGCTAACATATATAGTGCTCCCTCAATGGTTGTATTGTACAGTATATTGAACATATATTGAAGAACTATAAGGGTATACTGACTAAGGTATATTATTTGATGTAATTAATTTCCTATTACTTAGATATAATTAAATACATATGAAATGTATTTAAGAAGGATGTCTATTGTCCTAATAAATTAGGTTCTTTATTTTATAGACACTTTAGAATACTTAAGTGACTAGCTTGTACCTAAAATAAACCTAAAGCTATTCACTATACCTGTAAATAGACTACTCAACACAGTATTCAAGTATTTCTTTGCTTTTTTTTGCCTCTAGTTCTATCCAATAGTCTATACTTTTTATCTTAATTAAATTAGTATCCTTACAGTACTATTTTAACACCAATATTATTTCTTTCTTGTATTCCAATAGCTAATCCTTTGTCTCTATACTAGTCATTTACTTAAGCTTGAACCAGGTCTAATACTGGTCAGGTAAAATTACTCTAGATCTATTAAGAAAACTGATTTGATATAATGCCTACTTGATAGATGAATATATAATGGTATTATGAATAATTTCTTGATTACAAGAAATTATCCTTGGTAATGTTATTGATCTTTTTTTGGTTGATCTATTAATGATTATTATGCTTGATCTATTCTTATATCTACATAGCTTGCTTTACTCCTAAATAGCCCTTCTCATTGTCTTTCTTTTCTATTACTAAGGCCTATATGCCTTTTTAGGCTCTATGCTTTTTTAATTTAGTTCTCTAGCAAGTTCTAGACTCTTAGCTAAAGTTTTGACCATTTATATTAGTGTTTCTTTTTCCTACTCATTCAAATACTAGTTATATAATTTGTTTTTTTTTCTCTATCCCCTTTTATATTTTAATCTAAGGTAGATTAACTTTAGCATCAATACAAAAGCCTAAGCCTTCTTTTTCAAATCTCTGGTTATGATACTAATATAGTGGAAACCTTGGCCAATCTGCTTATATTAGCTGTTTTTGATTCAAATGAGTTTTTGTTCTCTCCCAAATCTAATTTTCTAGTTGCAATTCCACTTACTACTTGTTCTACTATAGTAACTAACTCTTCCCTATATTTATCTCCAACTGTATCACAGCCTATTCTTTTTTACCTTTTTACTTTTTTTCTTATTGTTGATTTAATGTATTCTTTTGCATTTATTATACCTTTGTTCCTTTCTTTTCCTTTATCTTTTATACTTTCTGCTTCTTCTTCTGCCATAGAGTATAAAGCTGCTCAAGCTTTGTTTTCTAAATGCTTTACTTTAGATATCTCAGATTCTTCTTCTTGTGTGTTTATTCTTTAATCTTTTACTTCTGTTTTGTTTATGAACTATTTCTTTTGCAGTGTTCTCCATTGAGGTCCTTAAGACTATTAAAGTTATGGATCATGTTGAGATTTTCTACAATGCTTCCATGGACATTTTTCTATCTCAGTCCTCTTCTAGTCCTTTTTTTTTTAATTTATTTTTCTTTACTGGTTGAAATTGCAGTTTGACCATCACTATTCTTTCTTTCAAAGCTTAGACCAAAAAAATCAAAGCTTTTAAAGTCTTTTCTTGTTTTGTCTCTGTTGCTCTGGTCTCTGGTAGAAAGTATAGTTTTCTCTTTTTCTATAGTTCTAATATTTTTCCTTTCTAGATAGTCCTTTTGCTTCACTTTATGGATTAGCTACTAGCTATCTTTATCTAGATTTAATTTCTCATTTATTTAACCCTCTTATTAAGACTGGCTTTGTAGATCTTGATTTTTTTCTATTTTTCTCTGATCTTTTTGAATTTACAGGGCCCTATAGATACAACTAAGTATCTTTTTTATATAAGTGCTAACCATCCCTACCATCTCCAATTCATAACTTCTTTTTCCTCAGCTGCTACTACTAATGCCCTTTGCCAACATTTTCTTTCTAGATCTTAACTATGCATCAACTGTGAGTTGTCTTATATTATATAGTACTCTTATTGTTACTTTACCTCTTTCTAGCAAAGCATTACCAATTAACTTTATGCTCCTTTCTTAACTAGTACTTAGTGTACATTCTTTTTTCTCTAGCTTTTATTACTATTTGGTGTAGTATTTTTTAGATATTCTCTTTTATCTTTGCAACATTATATCTGCTTAGAATTGTGTTTTGGCTGCCTCCAATTTGTATCAAGCTGTCCTGGTCTTTTATCAGACTTAGATTACCAAACTTGGCAAAGAAATTGTTCTGGCTCAAAGATACCATGCCAATGATTCCAACTTCTAGGTCAACAACAATCTTATCTCTAGTTTTAAGATAGCTAACAAGATCTTCAAGATTACTAATACAGTTTGCTACCTTTCTTCTTACATGTTTAATAGGAAAGTTGCTTTTGTACTTTTCTATTCTCATATATATTATATCAAAGCCTTTCATGAAGGAATTTTGTTAGATAAGTTTAATAGTGTCTTTTTTGAAGACTTTTCTTTTACTGATTGCCATACATGTATCTATTATTCTCAAGAAAAACTAAAAAAAAAAAATAGAATGGAAAAAGTAAAGTTGTTAGAAGAGAAAGAGACATTAGGACTGATATTATCTATGGTTTTTATTTAAAAAAATCCCATTAAAATTCTCATTTACTCTAGTCTATTTTCTTTCTTTTTTAATAATATATTCTTCTCAAATTCTACACAACCTGTAACTTAGTGCAATTAACAGCAATACAAACAAAGAGATCCTAAAAACACAGCAAGAATTATAGAAGAAAGTAGTTGACTGGAGTGAAATTTTTTTTTTATCTTATAGCTAGGTTACTAGTGAAAATTGGATTAGTTATCTTGTTCAAATACAAGTACTATATACTAGACAAAAAGAACACTTTTTTTATCACATTTTCATTGATCAAGTCTTTTAGAATTTTATTCATTATTACTTGGAATATAGCTGATGAATTTGTTATTCTGAAAAACATTATTGTTGGCTTAAAGAATTTCACATGTATTGTAAATACTCTTTTTCACTTATCCCCTTTCTTAATTCTTATATTATTGAACCTTTACTATAAGTTTATTTTTGTAAATACATTCTTACTCTCTATATTATCTATTAAATCTGTAATTAATGGAAGTGGGTAATTGTTCTTCATTGTCTGATTGTTTAGACTCTAGTAGTCTATTACCATTCTTTTGCTTTTATTCTTTTTGCTTACAAAGAAAACTAGTGATATCTAAGAGAATTTTAAGAGTTTAATATACCCCTTTTTCAACTGGTCATTCATAAAGTTCTGAACTTCTTTTCTCTTATCTTTTAATAAAAGGTAAATTCTTCTCTTTTATAGCTTAAATATCTCTTTGAGATCTATGGCATAATCCCAAATCTTTCTTATTAGCATTCTTTCTGACTCTACCTTCCTAAATACTTTTTTCTACTTTAGAAATTTTCTTGGAATCATTTTTTCAAATTTTCTATGGTCTATTTTAATCTTTTTCTTTTTTTCCTAATTCTCTTTGTTATTGATTGCTTATTTTACAATTTTTTTCTTTTCTAGAGTAGCTACCCTTTTTTCTTTCTTTATCTTTTTGTTATCTTTTTCTTTTGTATTTCTTTTGTATAATGGCAGACATCTTGTTATTTTGACTTCCCCTGTTTTTCAATTAATCTCTGGATTATATGTTTGCAACTATAACATCCCCAATAGTTATATCTGTCTTTTCTAGGTTATACATATCCATTCTCATTTTTAGTTGCTCTTCCACTGTTATACATCCCATTTACATTCTTGACTGTTAGTAGTCTTTCTAATTTCTGCAGTCTAAAACTATGTTTAGCTACTATTTTTTTATTCATAAACATTTCTGTGGCTTTATTATCTAGAAGTGCTTTCACTGTTATTTCTTCATAGGTGTTTATTTTCTCTACTCTAATATTTAACCATACCTCTCTTAATATTTTAAACATCTTCCTTAAGTTCCTCTGCTCACCTCTCTCTCTTGCTACCCCTTTTGGAACCTCTGTCCATATACTGCTTTGCTGTACTTTTTCCTCTATGAAGCATATTGCCTCTCTCTAGTTCTACTACTCTTTTTTTTTCTATTCTATATTCTAGATATAAAATCTCTCTCTTTTCTTGTTTTGACACCTTTCTCACAATTGCATTTCTTCTTCCACACTTTATACACTATACCTTTATTATTTCTCCTTTTTTTGCTTTTTCTTCTTTTCAGTTCCATGTTTCTTTAAAGTCTATATATATTGCTACTATCTCCTTTATCATCTATCCTCTCTCAAGTAAGAGTATACCTTCTACAGGTATATTCTACTCTTTATAGTACTCCTATATCTTTTCCCATATAGAACATGTATACTACTTCTTTTTTTTTCTCCTCTTTTTTTCAACCTCAATATTTGGGTACTCCTACTTGTAGTGTCCCACTTTCCAACACCTAAAATATTGTATTTCTTTCTCTATTGTCTTCTGTTTTCTCATTTTTACTTTTTTCCTTACTCCACATTGCATTACTCTACTTGCTATTATTTCAAATTTATTCTGGGAAATCAGTTTCCTCTTCATCTTCATCTTTTTATTTCTACAGTTGCAGGCCAGATACCCAGACTCCCCACACTTCCAACATTTTCTTTTTTCTCTTTTTTCTATCTTTGCCTTTAGTTTGACAAAGGTATGCCATTGATTGAGTATTCTGCTCATAAGAGAGTTATATTAATCTAGAGACATGGTACTATGTCTTTAGAAAAGTTAGATAAGAAAATAATCTCACTAATATTATATCTACTAGGGTGCAAAATCTTTACCCAGCTAGACATCTATTGCTTTACTTACTATTGCCCTAATACTATGGTTATACTATCATCCCAAGAAGAGGATCTCTAACCTAAATGCCTTTTTAAGGATACAGTATTACTTCTCTATGTATACAGCCTACAATAGAACTTCAGCATAAGGTTTATAAAGTGAAAAGGTACAAGTAATCTACTGGTAATACTATTCAATTGGTAGGTCAGATCTCAGACACAATATCTAAGCTTGGTACTGTATTTCTACCAATAGTCCCTAACTGACTATCAAGTTCTCTTAAGCCTAGGACCTGACTATATTGTAGTAGTTCTGAGTTGTATCACTTAGATACTAAGGAAGATAAGAGAGTAAGAAGTAGCAAGGCTCTATGATGAACAGTGTCAATAAAGGAATTGAGTTCTAGTATAGGAACTTAGACTAAAATATTTTAGAACCACTTCCAGTCTGAGTTGACAAGAACTTGATAGAGTTTTTGTTCAATTTTTGTACACTACTTATACACTTACTACATAGTCTGTATACTACTTTCCCACACTTATCATCTGACTTTATCATGTGATATTACTCTAATATATAAGATATAATACATTATATAATATTTTCCTATATTCCTTTTTTATATAGTAAGTTTAAATAAGAAAATAAAATAAAATAATGACTTAGCTATTTTGCCAAGTTATAATATTAGGATTGTGCTTAGTGAGTGTTGATGGATCTATTCTTATCTAGAATCTAAATTTCTTAGTGTATGTTCAATCTTTCTTATTTTTTTTTGGTCTAGTTTGTACTGGGTCAATAGCCTTTAACTATTTTAGGATATTTGGTATTGTTATGTTAGTACTCATGTAATTGTACATATATCATCTTTGATAGTATATATAAAAACTTAAAAAAGGGATGAGTGTAAAGAAACCCTACCAATACTACCTCTAGAACACTGGACCAACCTCCTAGAGTAATCCTGTACCTGATTAAATATTACTATATAATATTTAATTGTCTCTAGCTCAACTTGACAACTTCTGACTCTGGCTGATAGGACTATAGAATCAGAGATAAGTAGACTGTAACAGTATATATTGTAGAGTACACCTCTAGGAACTTTATTCTAACCTTTAAGAATTTTTCTAAAGATAAATTATAACATAACTTAGGAGTATAATATGACTAAGGATTTTCCTAGAGTTTATTCTGCTCTAGTCACCCTTACAATTCTTGCTTTTGTGCTGGACATTTAATAGTTTTTTGATATTGGTATATTGTTGCTATTATTTATTCTCTTTTTCTTTGGACAAACACTATTGCTAATTCATAATAGTATCATTAGGGATTATTGCAAAGGTAAGAAAAGTAATATTAGATAACTTCTGGCTGTAACTCTATACAATCTCCTTCATTTGCACTAGTAATTTCAAAAAAAGAGTCATAGCTCAAACTGGCTTAGTATAAACAAGCTTGTTATCCTCAAGTTCAGTGAACAGTACCAGAAGTTTGTCAATAGTGGATGTAGGGTCATAGTTACTAGAGACTTAAAGTTTATCAATAGTAACAGTATCTATTAGTATACAAGAACAGTATCAGATATGGAGGAGCAAAGTAGTAATTAGCTAATATAATAACTCTGAGATAGTGTATATTGTAGAAAAGAAGTACTAGCTAGTATAGAAAAAAAATATACTTATACTCTGAAATATATATATCAAGAAATAGGAGTTCAGAAATGACAAAGAAAGATAATCTTGACTTCAATGTATGTGTTGTGCCCTAATCTCCTATTACAGGTAATCATTAATTTTGGAGATAAAAAGATGTTGTCAGATGTTGAACAAGAGTCTAAAGTCCAAGTTTAAGAAATATATATGAAAAGAGGAGGAATACGGACAAAGGATAAATAGATGTTAATCTATAGACTAGGTAGCTACTATGTATCTACCTTATATATATATCCTGGCTAGAATAGAGGAGAGCTAGTCTGAAATGCAATATTTTTCCCAGTCTGAGATACAATACTCTTACTTTGAATTAAGTAAGAGATAAATAATAATAATAAGGAAAAGAAAATAACTAAATAATACTAATCATAACTGAAAATCCAGTATATGACAAACAGGTGGAAATTAATAAAGATGATGAGGATTTTGATAAATTGTATAACTGCTGAGTTTCAAAACTTTTTCTATCTCCACTTCTGTGAAAACTAACTAAGCAGTTACTGTAACATTACACTTACAACACACTTTAATTCTACAAAATTCAAATAAATTCATTAAAAATTAGAAAAAACTGCAGAAAATTGAAATAAAATAAAGTAAAATTGGAAGAAACAGTACCTGTCCCCAAGCTTTTTTCAGCATACTTTTTCTACTCAAGAACTTAAATAAATTCATTAATAAAAAAAACTGTAGAAAATTAAAGAATATAGTACACTATAGACAACACTACTTACTATACATACTACAGACAATACTATTTACTATTATGCAAACTGTTGGAGGAAGGGAGCATAGCAACTTGACAGACAATATTGTCCACCATTACATAGACTGTTGTAGAAAGAGAATATAGTGAGCTAATAGATAACACTACTCTCTGTTACATAGACCATTAGAGAAAGGGAGCATAGCAACCTGACAAACAATACTATCTGTTATTATACAAACTATTGTAGGAAAGAAGCATAGTATACTGACTTCAACATAATATTAACTCCATTCAGAATTAGTAGAGGATTCAAGCTGAACTAGAGGCCCAGATAAAAACCTTGTCTAAATAAGTGGCAAATATACTAGCAGTACCAAACTGGTTCTTTAGCCAGTTAAGTAAGCTTTTAGTAGTTTTCTTTTGGGCTTTGGTAGCAAGATTTTTAATATTAGAGAAAATATAGAGTATGAGATTTCCATAGGTTTGGGTATTCTGGTCATTTCAGTTTATCTAAGCCTTGCAGGATTTATCAGTCTTTTTACTATCTTTAAAAATAAAAGATGGTTAGCTATTCAGTGCTATGCAGTAGCCAGTAGCATTGATAATATAGTAAGCTGTAATATCCTGGTCAATAAAGTTACAACTATTAAAGGTTTAAAGTAAGCCAAAGGTTTAAGAGGACATTGTCAGAATGAACTGACATATGTATATATCATAGAAGAATACACAGAGGAATGCAGAGCTCCAACATCTGCATTCTAATGATATGAACCTACCTACAACTCTATCTGTCAATCCAACTGCTCCACTTCAGTTGGACCCTAAAGAACCATATATATAAGTTGTACTATCATCCATAAATTCCCTCAGCCATCTACACTTACTATGATGTCTAAGGTAAAATATTATAGTGTTATCCATAGAGTTGGGACTTACCATTATCTCATAGATATTGATTGTATAAAAGATATCAGCCATCCACACTTACTGTGACGTCTGAGATATTGATTGCATAAAAGACATGACCTAGATAAAAATGGGGCATAGTATCAGTAAGGTCTCTAGGTGTAGCCAGGCAAATGCTGGTACTT
>Ga0153935_1000305_pt1 | contig 11658 bp, 16 predicted proteins | sample TSNJ019MetaG_FD_104677 | JGI IMG/M metagenome (GOLD analysis project Ga0153935, IMG submission 104677) | Attine ant fungus gardens microbial communities from New Jersey, USA - TSNJ019 MetaG | ecosystem: Host-associated > Fungi > Mycelium > Unclassified | place: USA: New Jersey, Wharton State... | reverse complement strand
CCATTCGACTTCTCTACCTTAGATCCACCTGTGTTATTAGCTTGACCCTGAGCAATGGCATCATTCGTAGTCATCACGAGGTCAGTCAGCAGTTCCTTGCATTTTCGAGCACCTGGCCAAGTGCCTTCCCAAGCCTCCAAAGCAGCGAGTGTACTCTTCGCTTCTTCCATAGCTTGATTTGCGGCACGTCCATCGTTCGAATGCATTGCATATAGGAGTAGTATGACCGCGGAGCTGAAAAGGTTTTGGATGAAGAATGCCAGATGATGGGAAGACGGCACAACGTGTTTCATGGAAGAGGCAAGGCGAATGCATGACCGTGCAGATGAGACAGCTTTGGCAGTAGATTTAGGTGTTACCATCTGGTCTCGCCTTACAGGGATGAAACCACGATGAAGAGTAGTCACAATACAATAATAATGACTGCATAAGACGATGCCCATGGAGACTTGCTCGTCCGTTTCTGAATGTGACTTGAAGGCAGGGTGCAGATCATCACTCCATTTCTGAAGTTCACTATCCAGCGCCTCTACTGATTTCTGAAGCTCTACTCTTCGTTCCGATTCCAGATTGTCTTTGCAATTTTCAATAGCATAGACCTGGCGTAATAGTCGGCCCGCAATTTCATATAACTTGATCATATGAACAACGCCACACATCAGGGAGGGTTGACGTTGCGTTATCGGGGCGCCCGAGAAATAATCTGGGAGATCTTCATCAATGACTTCCACAGGCATTTCAACATCACAATCAGAATCATTGATGCCAAGTGGGCGTCCCAAAGCCAAGGCCAGCATCCGGTCAAGTATGTACACACCCCACCAGGTCTTGCGGCGTGTCTCTTTCTCAATGGAAGGTACGAGAAGCCGACGTGGTGAACGCTAGGAGCAACCATTCATCAGTGTATTTTTAGACTACCAAAAGTGGTCTCAGAGGCACCTACATGTAACCCCAGATCCTGTCCGGTGCGCACAGCCTGTCCTAATAAAATCCATGCTTGCGGTAGGCAATTAATGGAGCACAAAAAGGACGACAAGAGAGTGAAACATTGTACATGGAAGATTTGAATATTAGGATGGCTGATGTATTGAAGTATAAGCGCGCTAGATAGCGGCGTCAGGAGATGAACGCTATTTTTCATTATTTTGGTAATCAATCGTACCGTTCGTAGTAGACCATCCCCATACCGCCATCATCATTGCGGTCGGAGATCGCCAGGCGAGGATCCTGAACCAGATTGGCGGCACAAGCGAAGACAGCAAATATGAGCGAGAGAAAGGCGGTCTCTGATCGGGCGAGGACGTGATCATGCGTATTATCCATGAGTTTTTGGTATTTCTGTAAGAAGGAAGGCTTGTCGATCACAGGCATCAAGAAGTGGAATTTCGCGAAATATGCTTCCACCTGATATGATACGATGATTAGCGTTTGAAGAAGTGGGGGAGAAAGGTACACTGACAAGCTTATCTGCGAGGTCTCGCTGTGGATACTCGACTTCCTCAGGGCAGGGGAGAGCACGAATCTTACCAAAGAAGACAGCGGCAGGGAAATAGAGTTTATTCACACTCGGACCGGGTGCATGAGGATCCTCATCCATTGGAGAGATTCGATGCAAGGGGGATGAGGCAAGTGCTCTGAAGGACTGGATGAGGGACATTATTGATGAGCCCCCTATCCATCTCATATGACCGTATTCATCCAATGCAAGGTCTCCAAAGGACTCTGCAACGTCTTCTTCCGCCTTGATAGTGTTTGGCGTGGAGGGCTCAGATGATTGCTGCTGGCCCCTAGACGCGAGTGAGAGCAATGCGGCAGGGACAGCAGGGACAATCTGATCGGATGACACGCTGCCCAGTGGGATGGCAGAGGACACCGGAGCACCGTCAGCTAAAGGACCTATTTGTTCGAGCACAGGGGTTATTTGAGTGAACAATGATTCCATGTGCATCAGGCGAGCCTCGAGCTCCTGTACGTAGCTTGAGATAATGCATGATGAGCGGTCAGGTCGAAAGGCAAGGGGTTGAGGACATACTGCCTACTGAGAGCAGCACGATCCTTGGTCTGAAGCCAGGTGCATTGGGCTCCGGAAGAGGTGCACTGCGAGCAAGTGGGTTCACACCCATCACATTTGATCTTCTTGCGCCTAGAGGCCTTGAGATGTCGATGATACATGAGAGGTGAGATGATGACATACCGACAACTTTCGCATGCTCGCCAGACTCGACGGCGTTGAAGTTGGATTGGTTTCTGGCCGGCGTCGGGTGGGAGGGGATCATCGCTTGAGCGTTTCTTCTTAGAGGCGGGTAGCATAGTAGGCAAGCTGTCACCCTTGGCCATGGTAAGATGGTGGTTGATTAGAAAGAGAGTTATGCATAGCCAAGTCAAAGGAGAGAGAGAGCACGTGTGGGCGAGGAGATCGGGCCGTTCCTTGTCACAATCTGAATAATACTTACTATCACTCCCAAGCTCTTTGCTGCCCTTGGTCCAGAGATTACCGTGACCAGAGTAATATATCAGGCTTGACCAGTCATTACCTGTCCTGGGTCTTACAAAGTTTTGTCAGAGACCAGCAGCGCGTACGGATGTGATATGAATCATTATGAATGTCAACGACACACTGCCACGTCACGTGATCATCAGGTTGGCTTGCAAGTGGCACGTCGACGTGCAACTTTGCACACACTCAATGGCCGACATCGACACAACGCAGCCGGTACATGTAGACGATGTCCAGCCAGAAATAAACAATGATGAGGAAGATGAGTCAAAGGTATGTCTATTAAACCCTCAATTTTTCTTGCTGACTCAATTTTTTTGAAGGAGATCATGCTCATGAAGCAGCGGGTAGAGGAAATGGAACGTGAAGCAAAAAAACTCAGGGAACTCCAGGCCGCTGCTGAGAAAGCGGCAAATGAGTCCGAAGGTGGCGACAGTGGCCAAATGGAAGCCGAGGAAGACAAGACTGCTATTGACTCAAGGAGCGTTTACGTTGGAAATGTGCGCCTGCTTGTTTGATCACTCGGTCCTGACAATCGATTTTTTTACGTTTAGGTAGATTACAGTGCCACCCCAGAGGAAATCCAAGGTCATTTCCAATCATGCGGTACCATCAATCGGGTCACTATTCTTTGCGACAAGTTCACTGGCCATCCAAAGGGGTAGGTCACATTGTATCGCGCGTCAGTTTATTTTAATTTTGGGTATCAGATACGCGTACGTAGAATTTGCTGAACCAGAGCACATCGATGCTGCACTCGCAATGGACAACTCGCTGTTCCGTGGAAGGCTGATTAAAGTACTCGACAACTTTGGATAAATTGGACTTTTTCTGACTTTGACTAAGGTGACGGCGAAGCGGACCAACATTCCAGGATTTAACAGAGGAAGGGGGCGTGGCGGTGGTTACAGGGGTGGTTACAGGGGTGGTTACCGAGGCTACGGAGGCTATAGTCCATATGGGCGTGGGCGAGGAAGGTGCGTTGGAATTTGACTGTTGTGGAAGAACGTAATTCATTCGAATACAGGGGCCGAGGACGGGGATACTAAAAAGCAAGGGCATGATTTCTATCTTATTCTAACGATTGTATGATACCGTTACTAATAGAAAGGCATCTGCATCTGCATCTGTACATTGGGGGAATATTTGTGGCTGTTTGGGCATCTTCAGCTTCAGCGTTGTTGCAAACCGAGTCTGCCTGTCTGACTATGTTTTCTCATATGTTTTCTCTCTCGCGACCTACAGTTCGCCTGTTCTCCTCTTCCGCCTTCCGTTCAAGTCCTCCAACATATCCTTTTTCCAAATCTGCCCTCATTCCGCTTTCACCATCCCTTCCACCCCCACCCCGCGCCAATGTCGGCAAGGGCCTCATGGAATACCTTCACAGAACCATCCCGACACCCGAGAAACGGCAGATGCTCGACGAATTTTTCTCCCGTCGTTCGCCGAAACAGCTCATGCCCGGGTCTGTTGTGACCGTCACTCTTGAGCATGCACCAAACACCTTCACAGGCGTGCTTTTGTCCATACGGCGAAGGGGAGTCGACACCTCCTTTGTGCTCAGGAACATCGTGCAGCGGATGGGAGTAGAGATGCAGTTCTTTGTGAATTCGCCACACTTGAAAGAAATCAAAGTCGTACAGAAGCCGCCGAAGGGCAGGATGAGGAGGGCCAAGCTATTTTACCTACGCACGTCCCCGGTGAAGATGAGCATGCTGGCAGCTGGAAAGGCAGCATGAGATGTAGAAAAAAGGAGTAGAAAGTCTTGAGCTGGAGATGTGACGGAAAAGGCAGGTGACACCAGAAACATAGCGTACATAACTTGTGTCCCTCTCCTCATTCTCAAACATGCCGTCTGCCAACCCTCATTCTCTTCGTGCTTTATCTTTTGGCTCTCGTCGACGTACTGCTCAAGGGCCTCCGTCTCCAACTTTCTCAGAGACTACAAATGCCTCAGCGTTCAATTTTGGCTCCCATGGTCCCTCCAAAATCATCACTCGTACTGACCTCAAGGCCAGCCTCCAGGCTTACGAGGATGTAAGCATCATTTCCTAAGCGTAGTACGGCACCAGGGAAGAATTTAGATGGTTGCTCCAGGTTATGGATTGTTCAGCCGCTTATCGCTCCGCCCTCCTCGCCATGTCGAAAGCCACGGCTGCATTCGCAGACGCAATGGAACGCTGTAGTGGGTATGACCATCGCTCTTGGACTTGACTCCCTATCCTTACCTTTGTACTCGCAGCTTAAAGGGACCGACCTACGAGACTGGGAGTCGTCTCCAAGCTGCGGCAGGTGTTCACCATCTGATCGGAAACCTGTGGCATGTACTGGTGTGCATGTTTCATCGCCGAACCACGTTGCTGCCGCCTCATTCTTCCATGCATTTTCCAGGCAGAAACACTCGACAAGAAGTTTGAAAAGCCTCTTCGGCAGCATCTGGACACTTACAAAACCATTGTCAATGTATGTTCCGATTCTCGATGAGCCCATAACCCCGGCTTACGGGTCGCTTTCATCAAGGAACGTTCAGCCTCTTACGAGCGTGCTTTGCGCGAAAAGAGTCAGATCATTCGACAAATTGAAATGCGCAACATGAACCGAAAAGAGCGGAGTACGTTAACCTGGCCCCATTAGTCTTCATGACTTACGTTGCGTTTTCCATAGATTTGCAAAGTTTTAGGGAAGCACTGGTGGTGTTGCAGCGCCAAGTCGATGAACTGGACGACCTCAAAGCATCTCATTATCAGGAGATACTGGAGCACGAAGAGGAGGTTTGGGACGTGGTGCAAAACAAGGTTCGCCGGGCCAAAATCAATACGTACAATTACATCTCCTGATACGACCTGCATGTTCAGGTCTGCATAGTGGTCCGTTCGACCATGGATGTGTTCGATAGATTTACTGCCAAGGCGTGCGTCGTGGTGACACACTAAGCACCTCTTAAAGCCACGGCTGATCGCATAACAGGTCTGATCCTATAATTGAACCCATGCTTCAATCCGTTCCGGATCCTTTTGATGCTTATGGACCTCCACAATCAGAAGACCAGATTTTCAGCATTTTAGCCCCTTTATCAATCATGACTCAGCCTGTATCATCTTCCTCGACGTCGAGTCCGCTGACCAGTACGCCTGAACAAGGAACCAGTGAATCTCTTCCATCTAGTCTCAGTAGCAAAAAGGTCACCTCGTGGCTGCCGTCAAACACTTCGATTAGTAAAGGGACTGCGCTCCCTACCGAGGCTAGCGCCTGGGCAGGTGTTCATTCTCCTCCCTCTACCCCGCCTTGCTCTGTTTCACCTCCCCATAACGTCAGTCGCAAACATTCTGCATCCTTACAGCGGAAGGCAGAGTCTAAGTTGCGGTCTGTATTGTCCGTGATTGAAGAACCCCGATCATCCCGACAAGAAGGCTCGAACGCCAACGAAAGTGATCAAACACTCCATCAGTCTCAAGATAGCAACCAATCTTCTTCCTTACCGAATGTCCAGAACATTTGTGGCACAACATCGCCTCGACCTGTCACTTTGGATACTCCAAATGACGAAACAGGCGCTGATAGTTCTTGGTCCTTTACTTACGGCCAGTCTCCGTATGAGTATGGTTACGACAGTAATTTAAGTACTCCCCGTATTTCCATGTTGTTTACCCCAACAGCTGTTCCCCCAGACCCTAGTAATGATCAAGATTCAGACAATTAACTACTCTCTTTCACAAACGAGTTAACATCTAGATGCGAATATCTGTATGTAATTATGTTCGGTTGTATGAACTTCTACTGTGTCTTGCTTCAACTCATGATTAGTTCATGCCGTATAGCCTCAATTGCCATTGCTCTTCCTTCCGTTTATACTTGGCAGTAAAAGAAACACCCGAACAGCGCTGTCAATAGCCAAGTTTGTATTCTGGTCTACCTATTGACCAGACACATTAGAACCTCCTACTTCCATTATCTCCACTCCGTTGGTCGTAACTCCCGAGGAAGGCAACCTCATGCATCATTCTTTTAACTCCGTTCTTGATCGGAGTCCGTACTGGTACAGCGCTTCTTCGCTGATGGTGGCTGGACTTTTGAACAGAAGATCTGTCCCCACACTCGTCTTTGGGAATGCAATCACGTCGCGTATCGACTGCGCCCTACACAGAATCGCCATCAAGCGATCGAATCCTAGTTTGAACAGAGCGCAAAGGAAGAAAGTCGAGGTCATTATCAGATTTCGGGATCAAAGAAGGAGACAAAGGGACAGCACGCGTGCCGTAAGGATGAGGAAAACAGAAGAATTATTTTGGGAAAGAATCATGAGTGAGCATGCCTTTTTTTGGAAGTAAGAACGAACAACGAATACTGCCTTACCGAGTGCAATACCGCCATGAGGTGGAGCGCCACATTTCAAGGCGTGTAAAAGTTGCTCAAATGGTGCCTGCTCTTGTTCCGTCAACTGGGAGAACGTGCATGAGTAAGGACATGAAATTGTCAAACTTGAAAGTGAATAGCTGGTAAAGCCTAAGCAGCAGCTAGGAGCCGTCACCGGGGAAAAAAAAGGGAAACTCAAAATTGACGTAAAGGCGAAGAAGGCGAGTTTTGATAATGATTAAGAATATGAGCAGCCTTCCCGATGGCAGCTACTCACCTGTAAGACCTTTCCGAAAATGTACTCCTGCATGGTTGCATCGTGCACTCGAACAGAGCCTCCTCCAATTTCGATCCCATTCAAGACAAGGTCATAATGTTGTCCGCGGACCTGTACACACGCAGAGGTCGAGAATGAAATGCGCCGGAATAGATTAAAAGATATCATATCAGTAATTTCATTTGAGCTTGTGAGAGACCAAAGGTGTTATCTCGTAAAAAAAAGTTTAAGAGCTACACGTACTTGTTCAACATCACCGCGGTACATGGCCTCGATGTCCTGCCACATAGGTGCAGTGAAAGGATGATGAGAACTGCTCCATCTACCTTTTGCTAAGAAGTCCTTATCCTCGTCAGCATGGGTAAATAATGGAAATTCTGTGATCCACAAAAAATGAGGATCTGGGGTAATCTCAAGTTCACCTGTTGCCAAGATAAAGCCAATCACTACAAAAAAGATGCATTCACCTACCACGTTTTTGGGCCAATTCAGATAAATGGAGACGAACTTTACCCAGGGAGGTTGATCCGCCCTATGCCGATTGAGGCTCAGTGACTACAACAACAATACGATTTTGAGAAAGGGAATACCACTGACCTTGGGAAGGGCTGATCGCTTGGACAACCAGATGTCGTCACCATACCTAAGGTCAAGAATTGTATTTATTTTGACCTGGTCAGCGATAGTGAGAGACTCGCATCCAAGTCCCGATCCATTTAACCATGTCTCAGATTTGGTCTGGGTAAAATTGGTGTGATGCTTGAAAAAAAAAAAGGAATCGGTCAAAATTCTTGGGCATACTTATCAAGAAGCCACAAACCGTATCCAAATTGTATTTACAGGCTTTTGAAGCACGAATAAACTCCGGATCACTTGATTTACGAACAATGATGCACTCCAGTACTTCTCCATTTCTCTCGTACACATTGACTATATTGGAAGGAAGGTGAGGGGTGATGTTCATGATCTTGATAACAGAAACAGATGAGTTTTCGATTAAAATATCATGATCTGTAGCAAAGCTTACGTGCCTTGAGCCCAAAGCGCGTGTCAGGTTTGTCAGAGCCATACTGTATTAATAAACACATGTAGTTCTTGGATAGGCCAATGAAATGACTCACACGGGCCATTGCTCCCTGGTACGTCATCACTTCAAATTGACTAGGAAGGTAGATGCCTTCTATTTGCAACCATATTTTCTGAATGAGTGATTCAGTGACCAAGCGAACCTCTGCGCCTCCAATTCTCCATTCATCAGAAGATCCAGAAGTGGCAATGCCATCTCGACCCCAAGAGACATAAGCCATTTCTAGATCAATCTGCGTGAATTCTGGCTGCCTATCCTTGCGCCCATCTTCATCTCGGAAGCATTTTGCTAATTGGAAATAACGGTCAACACTCCCTGAACATATGAGAAGTTGCTTTGGTTGTTGGGGAGACTGTTGAAGTGCATAAAATAAGGGCCGCCCTGCTTGAGAGTCGGAAAGACGAGTAGGGACGAGAAATTCGCGGGCGCCTTCAGGAGACGATCTTAGTAATACAGGGGTCTCGACCTCGAAAAAGCCTGAAGAAGACGCAAAAATGAATGACTCGAATATTTTAGGACAAAATCAGAAACATGCCTTGCTCATGAAGTGTATTCCGAATAAGATGTGTGACTTGACTACGCTTCTTGATGTTATCAGACAAGGCTGTTCTTCTCAAGTCCAAATATCGGTATCGGGCTCTCAGGTCGTCATTCGGCTTAACACGGGATGATCAATGGACAAAAATAGAGGAGCAGAGCCAGAGCGTACCAAGTTAAATGGGTTTGAAGGGGTAAAGGGCAGTGTAGACGCTGCGTTTAGAACAGTAAAACTTTCCACTCGGATGTCGATTTCGCCAGTGGAGCCCTAGGAGAGTTGGAGAAGGTTAAAATAGAACAACGACCAAGTGGTAAGAGGCTACCTGACGCCTAGCGTCTTGTGGACGAAGAAGAACAGTGCCCTCTATGAGAACGGAAGATTCTGTTGGGACATCTGCCAGAGCCGATACCTCGGTACCTTGCGAGTGATTGACGATAAGCTGGGTTGTACCATATGAGTCCTTGAGTGGGAAGAAAGACGCGAGTCTTCCTTTCCTTGATATCAGAATGATGAGCTGAATAGACAGATGTAGATAGACCAGAATGATAGTCACCGTCCAGGAAGGAGGCAGCCAGCGAGAACCACACGCGCATCAACGTTGGACGCGTTGAGGGAGCCACAATTGTGAGTTCGTTGCGGAAAAGGAGCTGGTGAAATGTCAGGTCAGCACGGAAAGTAAAGACTGGTGCTAACCGCAATGAGCAAAGGTGCGTTTGGAAAAGAAACGGCAGCAAGACATAGAGGTCTGTAAGAGAGCTGACATAAATTGAGTAGATCTCGATGTGATGACCCGATTGGGCGATCAGGATTGGAGGTCTATAAATCTACTGAGCGCACCAGACAACCCAGCATATCATGTCGCTTCCCCACGAACTCCTGGACAATATCTTTTCCTTTCTTCCTCCGTCCGATCTCCTCGCCTGCTCCCGCACTTCATCCGCCTTTGCACACGTCGCACAGCGCCAGCTCTTCCGCCACATTTCGGTCGGCGTAACTACCAAGAGTGCCCTCATCGTCCTTCTCCTCGCCAAAAATCCCCGCCTTGCACGTTGCGTGAGGACTTTTCAGATGAGATTTAATCCCCATTTGCCGGTTTTCAAATCCTTTCACGATGCTCTCGCAACTGCACTCGCCAATATGACTGGCCTAACTTCCCTCGAACTCCATCTTGGGTTCTGCTCTTCATCTGTGTTGCGCAAAGCAACCCTCAATCCAGATATACTTTATCCTCGCCTTCGACAGTTTTCCTGCTCGCTTCCTCTCGATGCTACTGTCGTTGGCTTTCTTTCCAAGGCCCCCAACCTTGACTCCCTTTCCCTCGACCATATTCCTGTGTCAGTCGACCTACCTCCTTGCATTCCTTCCACTGTCACTCCGTACCTAACGCAATTTGCGGGCCCACTACATGCTGCCCTGGCACTCGTCCCCGGACGTTCCCTTGTCAGTGTTCAACTCCACGATGGTGACCTGACGGAGGATATTGTCCAGGCCCTAGCTGGCAGTTCTTCCAGCCTCCTCCTCCTCTCTGCGTCAACCAGCTCACCGCCCTTGCCTATCCTTAAGAGCATCAGTAACTCAATGAACAAACTCATGTACCTTCGCCTCATGAGTACCCGGAATTTCTTCGATGTTCCTGACAGGGTGGGGTTTCAACGGAAATATCATGCTTCTTCTGCTAACAATTTCTCAGACATTTTTCCTTCAAGTTGCAGATGTTCTCTACAGCATCCTTGATTTAACAACATTTGAACTCTGTGGAATGTACTGGAACTTGTCCAAGCAAAAGATTTCAGAAAATGAAGAGCGACGTGTCTGGACAACTCCTTACGAAATCACGTTCTCGATACCCACAACGTCCACCGAAGTCGACGATACGGAGCCTTTTTTTGCCTACTGAGTTCCCGCATGGCAAGCATTCTCTGTCGTCACACGCTGATATCTTAATTTATATTTATGGTTCTCTTATAAAAGTACCTATTGATGACCTCTGTCCTGTCATTGGTCAACGTTTAGATTTATAATCAATTAATCCAACTTTTTCGTGCATTGTAACTGACTCTCAAGACGGATGACATTCACCGAAGCGTAATGAACCCTGGATTTCTGCATCTTCTAGGTTAGGTGACCTTGAATCTAATGGAAATCATAATGTACCGATAATGCCATGTTCTGCTCTCTTGTTGCGCGACTACCCCCACACACAATTCTGTCGAATTTTGGAGAGAAGGACTCTCCAGCACTGGTCAGCACTGGTCGCGGCGTCCGAAAAGTACAGATTGATCGATTGATATTTCATCAACGCCGGCATCGCCTTCATTCCTGTGCGCAGACAAGTGGCAAAGACAAGTGACAGTGAGGTCAGCCACGAGGGATCTCCGGCGGACAAACGGCTATCACTTGATCTGGAGTTCATGTCACAGACTGGGCGTCACTTTATCAGGACACATCACTACTCAACAACCCCTAACTGGGCAGTCGAGATTTTCTTAGCATTCTAGTGTTGGATTGGAGTGCTGTCCAAAAAATGAGACTGCACAAGGTGTGTCGAATATTGTTGAAGTGGACCGTCGCAGTCGTACCTTTGCAGTGATAGAGTGGAGTATAAACTGACGTCATCATTTTTGGTACCACAACAGTCAGTTCGTCCAGGCTCCTATATAGCCGCCGTTCCATTTCATTCCACCTCAGTCCCCAATCTACATTGTTGACTACTGAGGTGAAATACATCCTACTAGCCCTATGTTTGTATACCTGATAACCATGTCTTAGACTTACTCTGTAGAAACTGTAAAAACGAAACAAGTGAAATGAGTATTATCTTGATTTGAAGGAACAAACTAGTGATACTTGAGGTATCTAGACACACTCATATTCACTGCGCCGGGGGTTTCAGTAATCATACGAAT
>Ga0153935_1000303_pt1 | contig 11672 bp, 14 predicted proteins | sample TSNJ019MetaG_FD_104677 | JGI IMG/M metagenome (GOLD analysis project Ga0153935, IMG submission 104677) | Attine ant fungus gardens microbial communities from New Jersey, USA - TSNJ019 MetaG | ecosystem: Host-associated > Fungi > Mycelium > Unclassified | place: USA: New Jersey, Wharton State... | reverse complement strand
TGCAGGATCTTTCGATGTCGATGAGTTCATTGTCAAGCTCCGCAACTTCATGAGTGGAGGTCTCAAAACTGACGCAGTCCCTGTTGATGCGGATGAGGATGAATCTGAGTATCATGTAGAAGCGTCAAAACTGGACTGGGATCGTATAGGAAGGCTCGCAATGGCGAAGAGTAGACGTGCTCCTGCCCTCACATTCATGTGCGTTATCTATCCTCGGGCATCAGTGCATGCCATTCACAAGTGATCCAAGGCTGGGGCCTTTGTCTATTGAACAGAAGGTTCGGGCTTCAAACAAGCGGGCAAGGCAATCGAAAGAAGATTTTAAGGAAGAGAAACCGTCTAACCTTGAAAAGGATGACATTGAGACTTCAGCCAATGAAACCACTAAGAACGTTCTTGTGGTAAAGCATTCCTGAACAATTAATTGCGATCTTCAATCGTTGATTGATTGAACCAGCTTCAACGCATTCTCGAATGTCATGGCAAGACTAATTTTTTCCGCTTTGTAATCAACCCATACGACTTTGCTCAATCTGTAGAGAACATATTCTACTTATCCTTCCTCATTCGCGACGGCAAAGTCGCTTGGGAGGTCGAAGACCTTGAACCAGTCATCTGTAAGTCGTTTTCCATGTCGGCGCCTGGTTTTCTCAATCACTTCAGACTGCTGCGATGCCCCCACCGATGAGGATTTTGCCCGTGGTGTGACCAAACAGCAGCTTATTGTTGAATTTGACGAAGAGCTCTGGGAGGTGTGTTCTATTTACCCGACCAAAACTTTTGTCGCCTTGATACTGCGCAATCTAGGATGCAATTAAGACATTTAACATCACAGAATCGATGATCCCCCAACGGCCGAAAGAAAGAGGCCCTCAGGGTACTAATAAAAGATGGTATGGCTGAATCCATGGTTTTTTTGTTCATCGTCGTCCGGGAAACCCATACCGAGTCTATGTTCCCTTCCTTTTTCGAAGGTCATCCTTCGTCCCTTGCGTTCGGTTCAGTGGTCCCTCTAAGCGGCTTGCGCACATCGACTTGGCATTCCCTCTGTGAGCTTTGAACCTACGCCATTCCTGGATTAAGTGGGGATTATGTCAGTTATATTCTGCTTCCAAGTTCGCCGTCATACCTTGATTTTTGGCACTTGATTCGATACACTTTAATGTTTTAACTCCATCCGGAATTTCTCTAAATTACTGCTGATTTACCTTCGTCGTGGCTGTGGTGATCAAGCTGGCACATATAGGAGTCTGGAGTCTTTTCGTGTCTTCTATCTCTCTACCTTGCTGATTTTGACTTAAGTTCATTCGATCGGACTGGAAGAACACCCCTGCCAAACTGATTCGTTCGAACTTAGAAAAAGATCCCAGGTGGGTCAGTTTTCCCTGCTTATTGAACCCTCTTCCGAAGCCATTGTCGCTGCTCACTGATTCGCCACTTGGCTACATCTCCCTCGACCGGTTGATGTTCTTAATCCGGCTTCTTTTCCATCGCACATAATCCTCATACAAAGGAGCTTCAACGATGGGTATGCCCCACAACTCACAAACCTCCAGACAAGAGGAAGATATCATGATGGCTTAGTTGTTGTACTTTTGGAATGTCAGCAGTATTTCAAAGTTATAATCTAGCTTATTTATTTCTCAAAATATGTTCTAAATCGGTATGTTAGTCGCTAGTTCCCAATATCATTGTATTCGCCTGCCACAATCCCCCCTCAATCAACACATCAGCATACACACATACAAAATCATGTGCAACTCCAGAACCGCCCATCCGACGCCGAATTCTTGACGTACATCATGACTGTACAAACTCAGTGTTTTAGCTTCGAGTTCAAATTTTACATTCAATTAGCCACGAACCAATTCAACACCATTACGCCACAAAGGTCTGGCCAGACCCTGGTCTCTTACGGAATCGAGTGCTTCTGTGGTCCTCACGACACAAAGCTTGGTATTGACAGCCACGCCACCTCGTTCTCTTCTTCTTTTGCGAGAGCCAGCCACTATCATCACCCCATTCAGACTTTCACTCGAAGCCACTTAAAAATAATAACAATAACATGGATTATTTTATTAAATGAGTCCACGTAACGGTGGCATATCTACCGCCACCGCTTCTCTTACTTCTCCGAGAAACCAGGTCTCTCTCGACTCTCCTTTCGGTTCACACTCTATAAAGTCCCCAAAGTTGCGAGAGTTTCGGTCCAACCTTCTCATTCACGAAGCAGAAGTATCTAAGAAGGGGAGGAAGAGTGGAAGGGAAAGTCAAAAGTTAATCACACGCTGTACCAACGCAGTCTCGTACAACTCAAAGCAGTTCACCTGGAACGTCCACTATATCAGACGTGAAGTTTTGAGCATCTCTAGTTTTAGCATCATGGTTTAGATACGACTGATATTTTGACACTATTACCTGAAAGCTCCAGAATCGGTCGTAAATGAAGCAAATGGAGTAATGGAATAAATACCGTGGCTACGGCGAGCCCCATTATTGTAGTCAGAATACCCTGTCTCTACTGCATGTACGGTCCTTCTCCTTCTCCAAAACTCATTGTTAACACGAGATATGTATATTAGGCTCTGATCACAGAAAGACTGGCAGCATCCAGTAGAATCCATGATCTCTAAGAGACGTGTCGAGGGAAGATAGACTTCGCAAGTGGTAAGAACCTATTTTTGCATCTCAGCCTAGTCCGAAAATGTCGGATGCTAGGACATTAAATATGGAAATAAGATATTTTAAGCTGTCAGCCTGGACAGACGATCATGTACAACTATCCCTTGGAATATGGATAAAATGTCATTAGACACTGAGGAGAGATAAGGATATGACCGAATTTGGCCATTCCAGCAAGGATATCAGTGTAAGAATAAACATCAAAGAATGGGTAAGGTGACTGTAGATATACAAGGCTATAGTGATGGTGTAGTGTAGCAAAAGAGCAACTATGAACAGACCAATGGGCAGACAAAAAAGAATGGTTGGCAAGGTTGGAAGCAGAAGGGAAAAAGAGTGGGATATTAGTGCAAGAATTTGAAAAGGAAATGAGAGTGGATCAAACAAATGGGAAAGGTGGATGCTCAGGGGTGGCTGTAAGAATCAGAAGTAGACAAGAAGAAGTCCATGAGACAGGAGCAGAACGAATCCACAAGAAGTGAATGATGATCGTACAATAGGTAAACCCGGGATCGATGGACCGACCAGAAAAAGATAGATCAATACGAAATCACCAAAGCACGCGCGAAGCAGGGTAGATGTCGAGACGAAAGGAAAGAACCTGTAAGAGGGAAGAGAGGCTGAATGACTGAGACTATGTCCGTCCTATCACAAAGGTTGGTTTGCCCGGTACGGCAGTGCCATAAGCTCCACTCATGACAAAGTTAGTTCCACTAGTATCAAGTCCAAGATTCACAAAAGAATCCTCCGTCCTCTGCTGCACTATAGCCAAAGGCAATGTCCTATTGTCAATAGTTGTGAGGACACTTTCGAAATCGAAATCATCTATCAGTTGAGAGTATTGAGTGGTAAAATCTCCTTGGATTTCAGTCGTCCCGTCGTTGAGGAGGCCATCTCTTGACTGTTGATTAGTATCAACGTCATGTCTTGCTAGGACTGATCCCGTGATGCTCGGATGACTTGCAGGGGTCCCAGAACAGCTATCGAATCCAAAAGACTTGTTTTCGACAGCTCTCGTTTGATGACCGGGCTGTTGATTGGGTGGTGGTGTCGAGATGAGTGAGGAGGAAGATCCAGAATGCGACTCTTCTGAGGAATTCAAATTGTCCAACGAGGACGGACAACGGTCGATAGGCTCCTGAGACCTATGGGAGAACGCCGAAGATAGCTCATTGTCCAATGAAGCGGGACCGTTGACGGGCAGCACAGATAGTCGAGAAGTAGAGCCACCATCAGGAGACGCAGTAGATGCTAGAGGGACATCATCCACCTGTGGTTGCGAATCAAGATTGACGCCGGTCGTCAAGAGTGAGCGTGTTGCAGTTTCATCGAAGTAACCATCAGTCGTGACAGGGACGGGACTCCGTAAGGGCGGCAGCGTTCCTTCGGGATTAGCAACCGCGCAGGATAATACTGTAGATCCGCTGTTATGAACATACAAGATATTAGAAGGTGCCAGACTAGCGCAAAAATGGACATACGACGAGTCTCGCCTGATCTGATTGGGAGCGATCTCCCCGACATCATAGAAAACGCTAGATTCACTGGTAGCGACCGAAACAGTAGAGCCAAACCTTGACAAGGTTTCGACTGAAAAGGTGGAAGCGTCATCATCGTCTTTTGTCACATCCTCTCTCGATGGAAAGGAATACGAGCTGAAGTCAGGGGCAGGAGATTCATCACCGGCGGGGGAATTTGTGGGGGCACCAAACGTAAAGTTAGGTTCAGGAAGAGGTCCCGGTATATGGGGTACGTATCGCCGAGAAGATGTGAATAATGAGGTATCGGGCAGCGAAGCGCGAACAGCGTAGAGCGGACGAGGGGAGGGAGGTGATGAACCATCAGTCCGGCCGCACATGAGGGTTCGGGGATCTATGGAAGCACGTCGCATGTCAAGGTAATTGCTCGGAGGTCCACGGTGGGGCAAAAGTGGCTTCCGTGCCTGCAAAAAGACGGGCTGTTTACCAGACAAGGAGGATTGACGACCAGACTGCGATGGCGTAGGCGAGCGCGGACCGAAAAGAGTTCCGTTCCTAGCGCGTGCATGATGAGCATAAGGATGCATTACGAGACGCTGAAGACTAGTATCAACCGAGCGCCTGCGGGCAAGTGGATCCCAGGCGTCGATGGATCGCGGAACATGGATGGGCATAGTTGTAAAAGAGTGATAAAAAGCATTAGCAGGAAGAGAGCCACGGCGCTGAGAAAGCATGTCAGCAAGGGAGTGTCGCGAAGGAAACACGGCATTGTCTGGAAGCGACTGGTCTGATGGGGCGGGCTTCCAAGAAGAAGCGGAAGAGGGTCTAATACCAGGTTCATTGAGACGATGGAACCTTGGCGGCGATGCCAGTGAGGGCGAGGGTGTATTGGTCCGGGAATCACCATCTTGGCTCTGGGGAATATCCTGGGAGCCATCTAGATTAAACGATCCATCTTCGTTCGGCGTTGCGGGCGGTGATGCTGAGTCAGTCTCATCCTCGTCTTTGGGACTAACGTCCCCACCGGTTAAAACTAGGTCTGTGCTGGACGCAGAAGCTGCAGCACTGGAAAAAGAGCCGCTCTGCTTCTTGCTTAACCTGTTCTTTTCCTTGGCTCGTCTGAAAATTAAGTCAGCATTCAGAAAATCATTTTTGAAAAAGCGGGATCAATTGCACCGATTTTGGAACCAAACCTGGGAAGCGATTGTGGGTTCGATGAGAGAAAGACAGCAAAAACACATACCTGGATACCACGAGCAGTCATGGCAAGCTGAGCAGCCAAGTCATTGCGAAGGGTCGCGTTGGGTTTTGTGTCGACACGGAAGACAGCCTCGAGAACCTTGAGCTGGGCAGAGGTGGTGCGGCGCCTGTGCTTGACCTCGTTGGGGGTGTAGGGGTAGAAGGCACGGAGGTCGACGGCGGCAGGGTCGTGGAGAGGGAGGGGACAATGAGAGTCATGTTCATACTGCATGGGGGGTGTGGGAATGCCGTTGTGGCAGGGATTAAGTAGTACAGGCATGCAAAAATAGCACTCAAAAATCCAACCGCCCACTCCGACTTTCCCGCAGTTCCCATTTCCTCCTCCCATTCGCATAACTCAACCATATCATATATTATAATTCTGCCTAGCCACTACATCTACCAGATCGCTGCCATACAACGACAGTCCTACATACAAATGCGACATAGACTCAAAACAACCTCGAACCGGTTCAAGAAACAAATCACGAAAGCATATCACCTAGCGTAGTGTCCCAAGTTAAATAGAGTTAGCATATCCAATCGTGCATCCGTCGGCCATTCCCATCCTATACGCTCATATCCATCTCCCAACTGCTCTCCCTTCGCCGACCAAGTATTTTCTCAAGGAATCCCACAGGCACACTGCCTAATGGTGACCCAGCGAACTCTGATTCTCCCTCTCGTCGTGCATCTCCAATCAGCCTCTCCATCGCCTTCCGTGCCCGGGCAACAACATAATGGTCACAGGTCCCTCGCGCGCTGATGCGCGACGCAGGATCAGCCCGCATCATCTGTTTGATCAGCCCAACGAGCTCTCGACTTTGCTCTTGCAGGTCTATCTGCGAAAAATCTTCTCTCCTCAACCGATGCCATGCCTCGCCTCTGTGGACTCCGTCAGTAAACAGACACACAATCACTGTCACCAGGGTTCCCCTTTTGGACAGATCGAGCTCGATAGATACTTACTGATCGGGTACAATAATGTTTGACGCCGTCTCCAAAATCGTCATCCCAAGGCTATACACATTACGTGAGAAAACACTTCTTGCACCACTCATTCAATGTGAAATGCTCACCTGAACACATCAGCTTCCTTTCCATATCGTCCTTGCAGCACCTCGGGTGCCAAGTACAATTTATCGCCCTCCCGCTCAAAAGTGTTCCACTTTGGTGATCCCACCAAATTGTCGGAAGCGCAAGGCCTAGGCCAAATAGATGCCATTCCAAAGTCTCCGATCTTAAATCGACCTCCTTTAGTCAAAAACACATTGGAAGGCTTGAGGTCTAAATGAATCACGCCTGCATCATGGATGAACCGCAAGCCCTACATCAATCCATACTGTCGTTCAGTCCCTCATTTTTTGATAAATTACGCAGACTTACGTTACTCAAGTCAGCAATGATCTTCCATACCCGTGCCTCATCCAGTCGTGGAAACACTCGTCCATATTCCCACAAGAATCTAGCGAGGTTGCCCGATTCACATAGCTCCGTCTGGATAAACAACATTTCATTTTCCTCCCAGCTGTCAATGTAACTCAGGACATTGGGATGACGACCATCGGGGCCACAATCATAGGCAGCCTGTGACAGGTGCTTGAGAATGTCGACTTCTTCACGCAGCCGAAGCCTGTCCAGATAATGAAATGAATATCATCAACGATCAATGATGTTAATCAATAGGGGTATATCCCCCTTGCGAACATGTACCCACCTGTGCTTCACCCCTTCAAAACGCTTGGACTTCTTGATTGCAAAGACTTCAGAATCATTGCCTGTCTTGCGCTGGGCCTTGATCACTTTTCCAAACTCGCCACTACCAACCTCAGCTAATTCAATAAACTCCCGCTCAAACCGTGCACGGCTCTCTTCTGCCACTAATTCGGACGAGCGCCCATTCATTGATCGGGCTTGCGGTGCCGCGTGTCGTAAGTTTCCAACAGACATGTAGCGTAACCCATCTGTGGGACTTGGCGTGATGTTCGACGAGCCAGATACTGAACAGTCTGACATTACTTTGAGTGATGATGGTGAATGTATACGGGGCTTTGATAGTTGCCAATCTATCATACCAAACAATTCAGTCCTTTTCTAATCTAAAGGAGGAAGATCACATACCTGCTGTCTTGCTGCGCGTTGGAGTCATTGACATTGAGCCAGACTCACCGCTACTCGAGAATGCCCCACTACTACTACGCCTCATAAGCCATCGCGTTCTAGTGAGCGCCAATGGTGCATGTCCCAGACCTAATTTTCCATAGTTGGCGTTCCTTCTAGTGCTTGGACTGTCCTGTTCCTCTTCCTCTTCCGAACTGTCTTCACCCTGTCGGGGATTTATAGGAAATACTGCAGGAAGGCTCTTCCGGGGCGCTTTGGTTTCACTAAAATCCAAGCGTGGTCCAACTTTGGATGCTATAGCACTCTGCCATGGTCTATCTCGTCCAAGAAATGTGGTGCGATTCTTCTTGACAGGTGTACCCGGTATCTTCTTTGTGATTTCATGCGGACCATTCGCTGCAGACGCCAGTGTATTCATGATGAAAGCATCAACATCAACCCCACTGTCCAGACTTTCATGGTTAGCTCGAAGTCCATTGTCATCCGCACCCCTGACAAACACATTCGCATCAGGCCAATGAAACCCAGACTCAGGCGCAACTTCAGGTGTCACAAGACTTTCATCATTATCAGAGAAAACTGAGCTAACGCTGGTCGACGATCGTGGAACAAGGCACGATGGATCGCCTCTCTTGAGCAACTTGCTATTCGGGAGAGCCAAGCCCGCATCATCATCACTAATGACAACACCCGAGTCACGAGGTTTGTATTTCAACTGTAAAGTGGTTTTTGTAGTGGAGGGGGTATCTGCAGTGACATTCAAAATAAAGGATGAAGGTGGAAGATTGCCATCAAAATCCATGTCATCGTCAACATCAGTGCTGACACAATCGGCGTTGTCTGGGCATGATGTTGGAGATGGTAGATGTGCTTCGACGTTCTTACACACTCTCAAATCTTCCAGGCTGTGTCGATTGGTTTCGCCATTTACTGATGTCTTGACTGCTTGAACCGGGCAAGGCGGAGTAATGGAGGTATTTGTACATGTGGATGCGGAAACAGGGGTTTGGGCAATGACTGGGCCAAAGAAGAGGGTCGCCGAGCTGAGGCTCTCGAGACGGTTAAGAGGCGGCCGGGGTGGAAGAGGAGGTTCAGGTAGGCTAGGCGGTAGTAACATGCGGGTGGCAACCGCATTAAGTCTACGACGCAGCACTGGAGAATTGTCTGAAGCAGAAGAGTTTGAAGAGGAACGGCTATGAAAGGATGGGAAGGAAATCGAGCTTCTTGGCTTAGATCGCGTAGCATTAGACGGGGTCTGACGCCATGAATGAGCACGCACAGCATTTAATATAATATATGTGAACTTACACGTCCAGGGGACCTGCCATACTGTTTGAGCTCAGAAGATACCGGTCTGGATCGGGCTCGCCGTTTTGTGACATGACCTCCTGGTGAAATGACCGCAGCTACTTCTTTATTTGTCTTGCCTTTGTTAGTAAGAGCTCGACCAGCGGATAGACCCAGGCTTGCGACCTTGTGCTTCATCCTAGCATTACTAAGGAAAAGTGTGTTGGCCTCATCGTCGTCAATTTCGCACCCAGAGTCACTGGCACTATTGTTGAAATCATCACCCGAGGCATCACAGTCACTGATACGGAGGCGTGTCAAAGTAGCGGTGTGACGTTTAAGGTAAAGCTCAGTTTCCGCCTTTGTCTTGGGCGTACAGTCATTCGTCCTTGGTGTTGGCAGAGGAGCAAGTCGATCGAATTGGAAGGACAGGTTTCCTCCATTATCTGGAGTAAATGGTGCAAGCTTGAGGGGAGTAAGGTTGTGACGACGCAGGGGCGTACAATGAATAGTCGATTTGCGTTTGGTTCCCAGACCGGTCCGGGTGCCAGGATCCGGGTCGGGCAAAAATGAAGCGGCGTTCAATGATAGGTTCGCTTCCAGGCTCCTCGGACCCTGAGCAGAACGATTCATAGAACGATGGCTAGGCCTGACGGGAGTTAGAAGAAGAGGTTTTGTAGATACAGAAGGACCCGATGAAAGAAAAATGGAGCCTTCTTTGTCATCAATAGCGATAGGCTGGGGCTTTGAGACGAGTGGGTTCGGGGGAGTTGATGAGTAGGGCGACTGGGTAGAGCCACTGGAGTCGCGCAAAGGAGTCGCCGCGGAGGAAAATAGTGGCTGCTGGCGAAAGGGCGAAGGGCTAGTGAGCACTGGCGAGTCAAATGGACTAGACTCGGAGAAGCGAGGCGAGGCACAGTGGCGAGGATAGAACTGTGATATTGCAGAATCACAAGGAGGGCTGCGCGACTGTATACTAGGAGTAGACACGAGTAACATTTTATTCGGCGGCTAATAGGGTGGACGGGCGTCTAGTTCTTTGGTCGGGAATACCGTGGATAATGTGGAGAGCAAGGAGATGGTGGTAGCGGTTAAAATGCATGACTCGGTGGCTGCTTGTTTTTTATCTCACGCCAATCTCCCATTCAACAAAATCATGTGATCGCGTTCTAATGATCGCTGATGTATTAGTCATCCGGAAGCACTGACGATCATAGCCGGGCCTTCCAAGTAGCCGTCTCCCACAGCAAGGATGGACATTTCGTCAGTAGATAACCCAGTCAAGCCGTTGGCTACAAAATAATGTTTTGTTAGTTCCATTCTTCAGGGAGGCTATCAACACCCGCTTTCACGCTCATGGCAAGGCCGACGTGCATTGACCAAGTCAATGCTCATGTACCCCATCTTCATTACGGATGATCCTGGCGCAGCGGTAGAAATATCATCCCTACCCAACCAGCGCCGCTGGGGAGTTGACAGACTCCAAGAATTCCTCGGGCCCCTTGTTCAAAAGGGGCTCAGGAGCGTCATTCTTTTTGGTGTGCCGCTCAACTGTCAAAAGGTGTACCGCTGCCGTTCCAGTACTTCATTACTCATTACTAACTCAGGTGCAGGATGGCCGAGGGTCCCCAGCGGATGATCCAACAGGTCCTGTCATACTTGCCATCCAAAAAATCAAACAACTCTTCCCTTCAATCTACATCGCTTGCGATGTCTGTTTATGTGAATACACCGATCATGGCCATTGCGGTCTTTTGCATAACGATGGAACTATTAATACTGCCCCTTCAATCGAACGCATCGCAGAGGTTGCTGTCAACTATGCCAAGGCTGGCGCTCACTGCGTCGCACCCAGCGATATGATGGACGGTCGTATCAAGGCTATCAAACGTGGCCTTATCGACGCCGGGTTCGGTAATAAATGCACTTTGATGAGCTATTCCGCAAAATTTGCCAGTGCACTGTATGGCCCATTCCGGTACGCTATGGTCATGCCCGTCTAATGCAATCCACAGCTGAAATCCGATCATAACAGGGATGCCGCCGGCAGTGCACCTTCCTTTGGTGATAGAAAATGCTACCAACTCCCTCCCACGGCCAAGGGTCTTGCTCGTCGAGCCATCGTAGGTCACTCATTTATCCATCTTCTCCAAATTCAAGAAACACTACGTGTCTAGCAACGGGATACAGCAGAAGGCGCTGACATCATCATGGTCAAGCCAGCATTGCCTTACCTTGATATCATCAATGATGCAGCTCAGCTCGCTCCTGATCATCCACTTGCGTGCTATCAAGTCAGTGGCGAGTTTGCAATGGTGCATGCTGGTGCAAAAGCTGGTGTGTACGATCTGCGGACGATGGCCTTTGAAACCGTCGAGAGTATGGTTCGTGCCGGTAAGCGTCCATAATATTCTATCATAAGCACCCAGGAAACATCACTTCTTTAGGCGCCGGCCTCATTCTCACCTACTTCACTCCTGATTTCCTTGACTGGCTTGAATCGTAGATCGTTAAATATTGCATCCGCTGTCTATATGTAACACTAGTTGTCTCCTTCAGGTTTGTTTGTTGTACCTTGTCGTTGAACTCATCTTCCGGAATATATTTTCATTGACATGACAGGACGATTCAGGGCAGGTTTCTCTCCAATATGCACAACTCCACTTTATACCCTTGGCGACATGCTTCCCACTGTACATTCTCACAGAGCATATCGGGGCACCTTTATTCAGACACCAACTCTAGGCAAACTAGATATCTTCGAGGATTACCGATTGGGTTCGTGTCAATGATCTCGTTCGGATTCACGTACGAGCTCAATTGCAGTTGTGAACCAGCATGGCTTCATTGTGGCCTTCAATCAAG
>Ga0153935_1000300_pt1 | contig 11748 bp, 10 predicted proteins | sample TSNJ019MetaG_FD_104677 | JGI IMG/M metagenome (GOLD analysis project Ga0153935, IMG submission 104677) | Attine ant fungus gardens microbial communities from New Jersey, USA - TSNJ019 MetaG | ecosystem: Host-associated > Fungi > Mycelium > Unclassified | place: USA: New Jersey, Wharton State... | reverse complement strand
AGAACAAAGGACTGCCCTAAGATGGTTATGTTATCTCTATTTCAAGAACAATAGCACTCCTATATGTAGAACAATAGGTAGTGATCATGTGATAGGCTGTTCTGGTACACAGACCACCACAATCATATATTTAAGATCTGTATATCTGAGGATAAACTTCAGACTTAACAACATCTTTTGCTGCTTGTCTAACTTTGCTTTTTTGAGCACTTTGATTATCAAATCAAGCAATCACAAATCAGTAAGTGGCCATTTATGATATTGCCAATATTCTTTTTCAAATTCCTCAACCACTTCTTTTGCATTCTCTAAATTTTTCTTCTTTTCCCAAGTATCTAATTTAGCTGTGAACCCTTTTTACTATACCAAATACTTGTTCTTTCCCTTTATTTGTTGCTTGTTCAGAATTCTCTTGACCTTTCATTCCTTCTCCCCCTCAATTACAACTGGAGTTGGTTTTTCCCTTCTTTGTCCCTCTATTACAAACTTCATTCAAATCATAACTTTAGAGATACTTAACTGATTTTAATGATTTAATTAGCCACTGAAAGCCCTTAAAAAGACCTTTCAAATGGTATCAAAAACATCTCAAGGCAATCAGTATTCACCAAGTTATCAGCAGATCAGTTGGCAATCACCAAGTTACCAAACACTAAATTGCTGATATCTTGGGCACTACTTGATATAATCATTTGCTTTAATGACCATTGTAAAGCTCTCTTCAATATGCTTCTTTTGGCCATAAATAGACCCTGAGGCAATAAGATTCCATGGAGATATAAGGTCCTTAATGTTTGCATATAATACTGATCTTTACCTATAGATTATTATCTGTCCTTGAATAGAATAAAGAACTGCCCTAAGATAGTTAGGTTATCTCTATTTCAAGAACAATAGCACTTCTATATGTAGAACAATAGGTAGTGATCATGTAGTAGGCTGTCCTAGTACACAAACTACCACACTTCATGTATTTAAGAACTATATGTCTGAGAATAAACCTCAAACTTAACAACATCTTTTGCTACTGTCTAAACTTTGCTTTTTTGAGTCTTTTAATTATTAAATCATTAACTCACAAATCAATAAGTGGCCATTTATGATATTCTCTATGTAAAGGTGACTGGAGTGGAGTAACTCCAAAAGAAATCTTAGTATATAAATAAACTCTAGAATACATTACAATTTATCTCTAGGAGAAATCTTAGAGAATAGAATGAGGCTCCTGGAGGGTAATCTACACTATATATACAAGTATTTTTGACTACGGGACATCTCAGATATTAGGGACAGAAATGCAGGAGTAAACAATTAATTAAATATGAGATGATTGGAATTTAATTAGTTGCAGAGTTACTCTGGTGTACTACTACTAGCATGTCAGAAGTGGACTTTGATACAGTTCCCTTATACTTTATCTGGTCTACATATTATTGTATCCTACTAACATTGACTACTGAGTGTATTTTAATTGTAGCTGGTAGTTCTAATTCTATTGTGTTCAGTGATACTATTCTTTTGATTTTGTAAGATTCTACAAACCTCTCCATCAGCTTTTCTGTTCTTCTACCAACTATCTAGTACTTTAAATCCTTGGTGCTAAACATTACCAAGTCTTCCACTTTGTACTTGTCAGCTTCTTCTCTCTTTCTGTCTACATACTTTTTTATTTCTTGTACTTTCTTTAGCACTGCTTTTGCTTTCTCCTGAACTTCTTTTATCTTTGTCATGAATTTCTCTGCACCTTTATATTTTCTCTTCTTTCTCATTTCAAATACCATCCTAGAATCTTATCTGTAATTTGTGTTATGAGAGCCCCAAAAATGGAAATAGTTTCTTGTACAGTTGAATACTTGATCTAAAACCTCAAATCATACAATAGGGTCAAGATATAAACAGTATGGAAACTTAGGTAATCAGATCACATGACAAAGTCAGGTGATTGTAGAACATTCTAGAAGGACATGTGATCATGAGCTAATAGTAGCACAGCTACTGTAAAGTAGTATAAGTAGTAGTCCAATCTAATAAAGAACCCTATCGAGTTCTTCTTGAATATCCACCTAGGGTGATCACTAAGGACATTCACTGTCTATCAGTAATAGACTGTATGTCTGAGAATAAACCTCAGACTTAACAACATTTTTTGCTACTGTCTAAACTTTACTTTTTTGAGCCTTTTGATTATTAAATCATCAACTTACAAATCAGTAATTGGCCATTTGTGATAGAAATTTTACTGGTGGCATAACAGTATATATATAGAGAGCAGAAGTTAAGAAACATTCAACTAAAACTCTGGTCTCTGCTGAAGTCTAGAGGCAAAGAGAGTTTGGACTGAACCCAAGATTGAAAGACAGTTGTTATAGAATGGAGTGTTGGTAGCAGGGATAGTACCTGGAGAGCATTAGCTACCAGAGTCAAAGACAGGTTTTTCACAAATTGTGTAAGTTGTTGTAGTTAGATGGTTAGAGTGGTGAGAGCAGTGTTGATATTAGTTTTGGTATTGTTCTGTTTTTCCAAAAGCTACTGTAAATGGTTGTAGAGATAGCCCAGGACATCAACTATACTCTGGAGGCTCTCCAACAGTATCAATATAACAGGAGTGGAGTGTACAGAGGATCAAGACAAGTGATAGAGGATAACTAGTGAACAGTTGTCCATTACAACTACTTGAGGCTCCATTGGAAGATTCTATTCTTCTATAAAGGTGACCAGAGCAGAGCAGCTCTAGGAGAAACCTTAGTATATAATTAGACTCTAGGATACATTTACAGCTCACATTCAGGAGAAACCTCAGAGAATATAATAAGGCTTCTGGAGAGTAATCTATACTATATATACAACTTCCCTAGCTATGGAATGTCTCAGTAGTCAGGAACAGGAATATAGGAGAGAGTAACTAATTAAATGTGAGGTAGTTATTATTTAATTAGTTGCAGGGTCACTCCAGTACACTACTACTAGTGCATCAGGAGTAGAGTTTGGTATAGTCTCTTTATACTTCTCTTAGAACCCTACATTCTCTCTAGTCTTTAGATTAACTTGTGGAGTATAACTAAAAGCCTTAATATTTATTCTTTTGATATAACTCTTCTAAAAACCTTAACTGGACCCTTTGTAGAGGGGCAAAGAGATATCAAGTATTGATATAGGCTCAAGGTTGAAGCATATATTCACTCTTGTGGTCTAGAGCCTTAACACTTAGTATAGTCCCCTTACAAAGTTCTTATATATATGATTATAGTAGTTTGTGCACTAGAACAGACTACCATATGACCACTACCTATTGTTCTATATATAGGAGTACTATTGTTCTTGAAATAGAGATAACCTAACTATCTTAGATTAGTCCTTTGTTTTATTCAAGGACAAACGATAATCTATGAATAATATTATAATATGGCCAAAATAGCTAAGTTATTATTTATTTTTCTTTAATTAAATAATTAGCAAACATGTAAAAGGGAATAATCCAATAGAGATGTATGGGACTTTATAAATAGAAGTAAATACAGAATATATATAAATAGTATACAGCAACCAAATAGGAACTCTATTGAGTTCTTTTTGTCAACTCAGACTAAGAGTAGTTCTAAGGCATTATAGTTTAAGTTCTTATAGGTAATAGATCAATATTATATGCAAATATTGAGGATTTTGTATCTCTATAAGATCTTATTGCCTCAGGGTCTATTTATAGCTGAAAAAAGTGTATTGAAGAGAGCTTCATGATGAATATTGAAGTAAATGATTATATCTAGCAGTTTCTGAAATATCAGTGATTTAGTATTTGGTAACTTGATAATTGTTGACTGATCTGCTGATAACTCAGTAAATATTGATCACTTTGAGATGTTTTTGGTATTGTTGGAAAGGTTTTCTTAAGGGCTTTTGATGGCCATTTAGATCATCAAGTATTCCCAGAGTTATGGTCTGAATGAAGTTTGTGACAGAAATTAGTTTATACTATGATCCTACAGGAGTACTACTAGGAGTATGGAACTAGGAGATTAAATAATAATAATTAAAATGAAAAGAAAAAGACAAAGAAAAAGAACCAGAAATTCAGTATTTTGTTTGCTAACAATCTCTGACTCTCTTTCTCTTTTTCATTTTTCTTTCTTCAAAAGGTTTGGATCAGTTAAGTAATCTTATTTTTACTTGTGTTTGTATAGATAAGACTTTGTAGTGTATTCTGTATGCTATGGCAGACTGCAATTAAGTACCTTGTTATAAATTTTTTTAAAAACTTAGTCATGTTTACTGCTACCCCATTCACCCACTAACAAACTTTGCTTACACCCTTCTCTTATGGCCACATGCCTTCTGCAGACACCTTCCCTAATGCTGGGCTCCATGTAGGCCCTCTGTGTCTCAGCACTAGCTTGCTAGAAAAAACTTAGTCATGTGACTGTGTTGATTCATCGTTTCCCACTGTGTTGACAGTACAATATACCCTATGTATATCTGCCTGTAAGTCACACAAGGAATATTATATGAACTGCTTGCTAATTGGCATATTAGAAAATACTTATTATGACTCAAGAAATTCTGCAACCGCATTCTTCTCCCAGCTCATCAGGTGAGGAATCCGACCAAGATTCCCCCGGAGTCTATTTTGGCGCCTTTGAAACTCTGGGGAAACAGTTTGTGGGGATTGCTGCGGTCCCTCATCTTACCTCCTCTTCTCCTCCAATTCGACTGTCAGATCAGAAGCCAAGCTCACCCACTCTATCTATATCAACATACTCCAATGACTTCATAGATGTTGAGCGGCCAGCTGGCCTTGCAGAGGAATGGGAGGAAATCAGGGCTGGAACCAGAACTGAGGGAGCTGACTTACCTGACAATGACGGTAGATAGGATAGTTTTATGATTGCTGTCAAAGCATCACTGACCTTGTTTTTTTAGAGCCATCTGCTGTGCTGGCAAGTAAACTTCTGTGTGCTCTTGATAACCCTTCTCCTCCTCCCTGTCCCGCATTATCCATACATGGCGAGATAGAGGGAGCCAAAGCAGACAAAATGGAAGAAGGGATAGAACCACTTGGAGAGCACAATAGCTTATCTTCTACCTTGGTCTATCTTCCACGAGAATCAAGATCTCAATTCAATTCTCCTCCTTCCATCTCCAGTTCATCGAGTGGACCTGACCTCATGACGTTCGACTGTGCCGACGATCTCTCAAAACAGATAGACTACCCCACTATTTCCCTACCAGTTGGAGATGTAATTCAAGATCCTTCCAGTCCTTTCACGTTCCCTGGTTCTTTGGATATACAAGTTTCTGAAAATAACCGGATGATAGAGTTGTTCCAGGGTGATACGGATATCCTGGTAGACGTTGAAGATGGAAATTTGGCTCTGGGTATTACACCACTAGCGGTGATGGAGTGTGATAACAAGGCTAGCAAATTCAAACGAATTCACACAACTCACACTGGTGGTCCTTCTCTTAGCCCGACAAATTCCCCCAAAATCGCTTCTCGATCTCTCGAAATACATACTGCCGAAAATCTTCCTTATACACCTCTACGTCGTTCTTTGAGACCTCGAAAAAGTCCAACACCTCACCTACTTAAGTATCTGGCTGTATCCAGTCCTCCATCATGTCGTTCAACACCAACAACCGGGCAAGAACCAAAGGGCAAGAAAGGGAAAGAACGGGCTGTGATACCACTCAATGGCACTGTAACTAATACTGCTAGAGAGGAGAATGATCTTCAAGGTGGTTCTTTGAAGTGCGATGGGGAGCCATCTGGCAGAAAGACTCAACGACGATATTCACGATCCCCAACTCGCAGAGAGCTTACACAAGGAATCGGCATTTTGTCAGCAAGTCTTAATCACCCTATACCGTCCATCTTACCAACGAATGAGTCATCCTATATCAAGAATGCTGGCATCCTTGAAGAAGCACCTACCTTATATCCTTCACTAGGCGAGGTTCAAACTGCACTGAATGTTTCGCAACGGACACATATTTCATCGGCATCAGAGTTCATGGATCAAATTTTCCCGACTCCAACAAGAATACCAGTTAATCCTCCAGGTTCTCACGTCCCATCAATGGATGATCCCTCTCGCACTCCCGCACGAAGGATACCTCTAGTTGGGCAAGAACACATCTCTCCACACAAATTCCCTCAGACTGGCACTCCCATTCTTCTTTCATCCAATGGCCAAATAACTCCAGTCCTCAATACACAGTTAAAAGGCGGTACCAGTCCTGCGCGCAGAATCTTCAACACATCTTCGACTGGTCAAGAGGCAAGGAATATTTCAATACATCGCTCAGTCGAACCCTTCACTCGATTGCCAAATCACGTAACTAGCATGTCCGCTTCTCGGCAAGTCTCACCTACATCTCGATCTGCGAGATTACCATTCCCTCTGGTACCTCCTGTCAGGATGCAACCGATCTCAGAAAACTGTGGGCGCTCTGGCTCCACTACCTTCGCAAAATCTGCACTTAAACAATCCACGAGTCGCATTCCTCGTTCAAAGCCATATTCAAAACCTCAGGTTGTTCCTGCTCTACATAGAGTAGAACAAAGAACAGAACAAAGGTCAGAAACAAAGGCTTCAACTACTTACACCGGGGACGTATTGAGTACTGAGGTGGGTTTCTACAGAAAATCAAGAAAATTGACAAGTGCTGTGAATCCGAAGAGAGCAGTCGTGAGTGTGACGGTCGTAATTTTTACGGGAGCACACTGATAATAACCCAATGAACTTAAGAATGGACGCAGCAACGCAACGTCAACTGCAAGCACGAGAGTCATTAGAGCTGTTGATCTCTCCAAATCGAGTAGGAGGAATCAGAGTGGTCAAGCCCTTACCTCGTCTCCTCTGAATGCAACAACTTCGTTGACTAGCCCCAAGACCGTGCCGCTGGTGGCCATAACTGGAGGTCTGAAACGCAAAAGGCTGGATTTAAAAAACGGGCTTGTGAATACTTCGTGTTCCACAACTTTGCGTCAAGTCCATGGGCCTGCGACATCTACAACGGGTGTTAGCCATCCAACCGCAGTGCCTCGAGAGAAAACTTTGAATCCACCATCTAGGTCGCGATCACGAAGTCAAACAATGCAGAAACCCAATATGGTGAAATTTAGACGGGTGATGCCATTGAACCAGTCTCTAACTCCCTCTCCTCGCATCTTGGAAGAAAAGAGATTTGCTCCTGTTATTTCTCCCCCTCCTGACCATGGTTCGAGTCGTCTCTCAGGTAGAGAAACCACTGGGTCGGTACCCGACGAGGACATTGTTCTGTCATCTCCCGTCAAGGAATTAGCATACTCCTTTCGATCATCGCCACCCATCACGATCTCTCTACCTCCCTCCTCTCCACCACCTCCGGCCGCTCCTTTAGTATTTTTAATTGACCCACTCTCACCTGTATCCCAGACTGAAGCTGCTTCTTCTTCGAACGTTGTTGGGGCAAAGTCTCAGGAGACCAGTATGCGTCGGATAGTCCGACGCAAAACGAGTCAAGCTCAGCCTGACACTGACGTGTTCTGCAGTAAACCCAATACTACTTCCAACATCAACCCACTTCAGCATCGCCGTACAAGTGCTGCTGCGGGTTTGAATGCTGACGATATACTTTCTGGTATGAGTATAAATGCCCTCAAGACCCTTACGGCGAATAACACAATGCGAAATCAATATTACGCTGTTGCAATGCTTGAGACCCAGCTTGTGAGAAAAGATGGTGTCAGGCCTGAGAGTCCTGCTGTCAAGGTTAAAACAATTTCGCAGAGACAGCAAGAAGAGAAGATCAGACAAAGAGAGGAGCGGGCTGCTAGAAGAGCGAGGAGGCATAGAGGAGACAGTTCAGGAGATGAAGAAAATGATGATCAAAGATACAAAAAAACTGATTTTACGAGCGATCTGTGCGATCTACACTTATGGAGACCTCATATCAAGGGAGCAGGTGACGAAGAAGACTATGAAACTCCACTCAGAAATATTGACAGGGCGGCGATCGGAAAAAGGAGGGTTAAATGGGACAAGGGCCTATTCACAGAAGTCTTCTTAGACGAAGTCGTACTTGGGTCAAATGCGCCACTGAAAAAGCATGTGCCCACCAAAGGGTGTTTGACGCAATCAGCGAAAGTATGTTCTACTGCTTCCTGGGTGTAAGCGTGGTTAACTATTCACAGACGTTGCGACTTGATAACTTAGGAAACCTTATAGAACAAGACAAACTTTGCAGTTTGACCCAAGAGAATATTGTCGTCAAGAAGTTCGTGTACGACGATGAAGTTGAATTAACCCCTGAGCCTGTATTACCTGTGGTCCGGAATACTCGATCCAGGTCAAAGAAAAAGAAGACCTGATCACATCCTTCATTCCATTGATTTTGAGTCAGTTCTTTGACTGTCTGCATACATACCTACACCTACACATCTAAAACCTGCTTTTTTCTATCCATCGATGATTTTTTTCTTCATCCCACCCTGATTTTGGCAGGTATGAATGGATAATCCATTTTATCAGGTTATAAATACAAATGATCTTTTTACTTGTTAGTGTTACGGTAATTGATGATGGCACTAGCTTGATTGACAGGATAGACAAGGACCTCGGCAACATTGACATGAGGGGGTCGAGATGCTGCCCAGACGATTTCCTCTGCTATATCATGACCAGTGACTATGGAAGATATGTGAGAACAAGTTTCCGAAAATCTGGAACAATAAATCATTGACTCACGGGGCTCGAGGCCATCATATACCTTCTTTGCCGCTGCTGCATCACCGCGGAATCGGACGAGTGCGAATTCTGTTTCCACCATACCTAGAAGGAGACTCATAAGAGATGTTCCAAACTGGAGTAATAAATTCTTACCAGGGTCAATCTCCGTAACACGAATTGGGGTATCCACGAGCTCTCGCAGGAGCGCTCCTGTGAATGCTCGGACAGCATGCTTGGTGGCACAATAGATACTACCACCTTTATAGGCTTCTCTGCCAGCGATTAAACCTAAGTTAATGACATGACCAACTCGTTTTTTTTTGAATTCTGATATTGACTAGTGAACATATCAGAAAGAAGGAACCAACGTCTTCACTCGCCTCGGACCAACAGTTGAGTGATTGAGATCAAGCCAAGAACGTTTGTAGCGAACATCCCTTCAATATCTTCATCTGCGATGCTACCGACATGTTCCATGCCGAGCACATAACCAGCATTGTTGACTGGGGGAGGGAATGTCATTTATCAATTAGATTACCTTATTGGAAGAGAACGATACCAAGGATGTCGACATCACGCAAGTCATTGGGTACCTGATCCCAGAATCTTGCAACTTGTGCCTTATCGGAGACATCGAGTTGGATAGCGGTGAACTTTCCACCCTGGGACAATCCAGATTCCTTGTACGCCGTGGAGCATTCATCAGCTACTTGCTTGAGTATTTCTCCTCTACGTGCAACGAGTATGACGTTCGAACCCGCCTGTGGAGAACAAGGTAAATCAATTGTCAACGTGGAAAAGTAACTTATCTAGACTTTGGCAAAAAGAACTGCGGTCGCCTAGCAGATGCTTGATTAATGTCATGAATTCAACAGTAGAGATCACGTACTGCACCTATCCCACTGCTGGCACCAGTGACAAGGACTGTCTTCCCAAGAAGTCGTGTAGCATTGAATACGTGCATGACAGGGATATGAGAAATACCTATCACACTCTGCGCGTGAATGATTTATAAGTCGGTGGAGAAATTTCTCATTCTGATCTCACCCGGAGGTCATGAGATCATGATTGATAATAGGAAGGCTCCTACCACATTGACGGCATAGAAATGTCAGAAATACATCCACGATGGAACACCCTTTTGAAGTGGCTTCAACAAAGAGGTATGGATACAAACAGCATTCTAGTTGAAGCTAGAAGAACAGAAGGTGAATGCTGATCAAGATGGTCCTAATAATCTGACTGATATTCAATAGGGGCTGGATTTGGGCTTTACGCTGTCCAACAGATTCCCCCGTCGACGCCTCTCTTCCAAGTCCCAGCTAAAGCAATGATGAATGGCCGTACCCTTGTTGGACTATATCCGAAGGCACGACCAAGACTAACGGCGACACAAGTAATGTCACTACACCTTCTTTTACACCGACCTTGTTATCCGGATGACTTCTCAAAGGACCCTATCTTTGGGCCATATATTTCTGTTCTTCCAACGAACTTTGATTCACATCCTTTAACATGGATCATAAGACCTCAGGATCCTCGTTCGGAAAGGATTATTGGTCATGATTTATTAGAACACATACCAAAAGGTGTCCTGCACACTTTAGAGGTCGTTGCAGCACGGTTTCGCCAGGACTGGGAGCGGACATGTAGATACTTGGTTAGTCGAGTACATCCCAAATCTGAGTTAGTGCACCACAATTTATATTGACCTCAACAGCAAGATAATCCATCAATAATCCCTGAAGCTGAGAAACGAGGGCAAATACTTCGATCACTCAATTCCTCAGGCCTTGAACACGAATTTTTGTGGGGGTGGATCAATGGTCAGTTTTCTGTACCAGCCGCAGAAGTTGATTTCAACTTAATGGCGCAGTGAACACTCGGTGCATTTATCGGAGGCTTTCTCCCACTCGCCAGGATTGGAACATAACCATGTGCCCTATCTTAGATTTTGCTAACCATACAAGTGATCTCCCTCATACTTATCCTGAACTCTGCAAGGCCGAGTTATGTGACCAGGCATTCCCGCATGCTTCTGGAGATGATCTCGTTCTTCTTTCACCGAAGGATAGGTCTATATATCCCGGAGAAGAAGTTCTCCTCAAATATGGGGCACACTCGAATCGAACACTGTTCACGGAATATGGGTTCGTTGGGAATATAGACCTAGACGCACTGGAAAATGGACAACTCAACTGCGAAGCAGATATAACTTGGCGTATACTGAGGCTTTTCGCTTCAAGAGGAGTAATGGGGACGTGTATGGAGCAACTCTTAAGAAGTGCAGGTTATTGGGGGTAAGTCAGTTCCCATAGTGCGGATATCGATTAAGGATCTTGTTAGAGATTGGACTATACACTCAATGCCGGAACCCGCTCATCCATCTTTTCGCTTGATATCTGCCCTTCGTTTGTACCACGCCATCCCACAAGCGAGGATCATGCCCTCTCATGAGGACGACAGTTGCATCCGCACATGGCGCGACACCATTTCTGGTCATTGTGATACAATTTCCCCAGTGAATGAATCTTCGTGGAGGGAAACGCTTGACAAGCTTTGCTTAGACATCGACAACGAGACAAGAGTATACTTGGATAATTTGAACAAAGTAGGAAGAGGATGGCCTATTGATTCTTGGGTCCATCATGTCAGGAGGTGCCTGCTCATGCTTTGGCGTGAGCAGCAACATGTCGCCTGGTGTGTTCACCAAAGCCTTGAAAAAGGAGAAGAATTTTGAGTGGTACCCATGAAAAAGTTCATTACGATTTACATGTACAAGAACAACCAGAGTTGGCATAAAGCACCATGATACATGTCATACAAGAGAGAGCATCCTTTTTCCCTCTAAATCACTGATTTATCACATGGTGCTTGATTGCAGTCCATGGTAAATGAGTCTACTTGAATATAGGAAGAGAGGAAGAGAAGAAGAAAGGAAGAAGAAAGGCACTAACTGTAGGAGACAAAAGCTAATAGTTATACTCTACTCATAAACACTGTCTTGGAAGCCAAAAGCTTGAGGATTGTCTTGTATAAATTT
>Ga0153935_1000297_pt1 | contig 11779 bp, 8 predicted proteins | sample TSNJ019MetaG_FD_104677 | JGI IMG/M metagenome (GOLD analysis project Ga0153935, IMG submission 104677) | Attine ant fungus gardens microbial communities from New Jersey, USA - TSNJ019 MetaG | ecosystem: Host-associated > Fungi > Mycelium > Unclassified | place: USA: New Jersey, Wharton State... | reverse complement strand
TAGACTCAGATCTAAATTTGGGTAGTTCGGGATTGGGACCCATTTACATTCTTTCTCTCATACTTGATTCATGTCAAATATTCTCAATAGACATTCAAATAACATTTCATTGAATTAATTTGATAATAAGCCATGGACGAAACAAAATATGTGAATCAATTAGAATTGATTGTATTTATTGTTCGGTCCTTTGGTCTTCCACTCATGGTGGGTGGGATAATAATGAAGAAGTTGACGTAAAAATATAATAATTTTATCTATTTCAAAGGAGTATATTCATGTTCCTATTTCCTTAATATAATACTTTCTGGCTGGATATTTTAATTAATATATAGTATCATTCCTACCTATTCTTGCATCCTTGATTTCCAGAGCTTTGGCTCCCATTGGTCAAGAACCGGACTACTAGTTACGAATCAAGTATCGAACCAATGGGAAGATACTTGGATCCGATCTAAGATCATTATATGTTCGCTCCAGTTCTTGTTGTTCTTGATGTTGGAACAGTCTCCCTTTCTCTATGGGCTATGAGTTCTAGTATACAGGGTATATCTGCATTTATAGGAGCTTCAATTCTCGTGCTTATTTTCATCGTTGGTTCAGTCCATGCGTGGCGAAGAGGAACATTGGGTCCTTAATTTCCGAGTGGGGGAGGTAAGTACAAAATGACATAAACCCAATGATGAATCCTATGAAGTTACCTTTACTCGATCAAACAATTTTGAATCCAGATATTTCAACTACCCCAAACGATCTGTCGAACGAATTGGGCCAAACTCTCCAGTTTATGAACGCTCCTTTACAGTATTAATTGTGGTTTCATCAAATTCGCTTCATTAATAGATTCGCGATTCGACTCCGATCGTTACGGTCCGGTACCAAGATCTGGACCTAGACGAGCTTACCTCATTATAACAGCGGGGACTGTGACCATGAAAAAGGCTCCTTCTGTAGTGAGATTTATTATACGAACAAATGCCGGAACCAAAATATGTAGTTGCCCTGGAGCATGTACTATCACAGAGAAATGTTTGGTACAGATTATTATAGTACCGTTCGCAAAGTAGATAAGTTAATTCCTGTGTCTATTCGCCAGATTGCCCACCTGAACCAGAGGCTATTATAGATGCTATAACGAAACTTCGTGAAAGAAAAGATAGTTCGATGGATATATGAGGCCCGAACTCCAACAAGGAAAGAATAAAATATTTCACTATAAATCATAGGGATCATCATATTGGATCCAGTATTCATACTAGAAACTATGGTCAAAAGTTATTACATCAATCTTATGAACCTCAATTCGAATCTACTTTCGAGATACCCTCTGCAACGTTTGGATCTACTTCAACTCTGCAATAATAGATCTATCATTGGGATAATCTATCCCATTTCGATTCGGATGGAATAGGATGAATAGATTCCGACTAGTGCCGAATTATCAGTCCCACCGTCAAATCTTGACTTCTGAGTTCTCGATCCTACTTTTTTATATGTACAGAGTATCGGGATTCAATTGGAACGGACAGAGAGGGACAATATGAGCAAAGAAGAGGGAGAGAACAGATTGATCCATCTATCTATTTTTATCGGGGTGTCTCCGTATGTAGATATACATCTAGATATAATAGATTTAGATAGATGGATATGGAGACATGGATATTGACATCTTGCCAGGAACCAGATTTGAACTGGTGGCACGAGGATTTTCAGTCCTCTGCTCTACCAACTGAGCTATCCCGGCTCTTCCCTGTGGATCATCCTGGTACAGGGTTTTAACTTGTGTCAACTAAAAAGAAGTAAAAAGGTATTTTTACTAGTTTTTAGAATGATCTTTATTATTTTCGATCTGGAAGTCACTAATATGATAAAAATGGACTGCAATTGAATAATTTAAAAATGATCTAATCTATTCTATGTAGATCATATATCACAAAATAAATTGATCATATGATCAACTTATTAACAGATCAACTCAACTTGTCATAAGATGGATGAAAAGATTCATGTTCTAATTTCTTCTCTTCATGAAAAAAAAAAATAGCGAGGTAAAAGAATCGAGAAATTAGAATGGATTCGAACCAATGGAATTGGAGAAGATAGATCAATCCGTTCGGGAACGAACCTGGGTGGGGATAGAGGGACTTGAACCCTCACGGTCTATAAAGCCAACGGATTTTCCTCCTACTGCAATTTGCATTGTTGTTTACATTGACATGTAGAATTGGACTCTATCTTTATCCTCGTCCAACCATTTATTCCAAAAAAGAATTAAATTCTCCATCTAGAGTAGATAAGTTCATAATTGGATTACTTAATGTAAAATCAGTACTTCAACTTGAATCTGGCATCTATCTTATGAATAAAATGCTTGGAACGATTCAAGTTCTGATCGCCAGTTTTGTCTGATGTTATATAACATCTCTCTCCATTTTTGAGGTGTAAATAGATCGTTCTATAACTACAGTATTGGACCAAATGAGATTCATTCGTTAGAATAGCTTCCATTGAGTCTCTGCACCTATCCCCTTCCTATCTTAGGAGAAGAAACATTGTCTTCATGAACCGGATTTGGCTCAGGATTACCCATTCAAAATATCCCAGGGTTCCCTGGATTTGGAAGCTATCACTTGGTAGGTTTCCATACCAAGGCTCAATTCGATCAAGTCCGTAGCGTCTACCAATTCCGCCATATCCCCTTCTCGAAGAACAAGATCATACCTTGATCTAATCCTATTATGTAATATCCATCAGCATTATTCATTGGATATTTGCTCAATATTGGGTGGGAGAAATATCCTCCCCTACTCCCCTTCTCTCCCCTTCTCTCCCCTTCTCTACCCATCTCTCCCCTTCTCTATCTCTACCCCAATCGAATATGACTGGAATCATTATATTATTTATCCATTTGAAATGCAATGTTATTATCCTCCCCTAGTCGATTTGGAAGAGTGAGTAAAACGATCGATATCAATTGACCCTTACTTCTCCTTTCTTTCCCTTGAAAGAATCTACATTCAGACAATGTTCCGTTGTAATCGTAATCTGGATTGCGTCATTGAATCTGATTCGCGCTATAATCGTTAGGATTCCAAAGGAATCTATGGATCTAACCCCAATGAAATGGGAAATGATATTCCATCGAGCCTGCTTAGCTCAGAGGTTAGAGCATCGCACTTGTAATGCGATGGTCATCGGTTCGATCCCGATAGCTGGCTCTTTTCCGTTCCTCTCATTTCCATAATCCACAAAGTTTTGTTAGGATCAAGATGGAATGGAGAATACTCTTACGATCGTTCGTCGGGTCCGTCATGCCATGATCATTTACTCCCAACTAGGAACGGGATGAATGAAATGATTGGAGCTATTAGGATCAATAACAAATTGGAGAAAGATCTTCGTTTTCCATATAAAAGAATTCCAGTAGTACTCATACGGGTTATACTATTCTTTCTTCTTTCTAGCACTATTTGTTAATTGAATAAGGAGTTTCTATGTCCCGTTATCGGGGACCTCGTTTAAAAATAATACGTCGTCTGAAAACTTTACCAGGTCTCACTAGTAAAAGACCCAAAAACAGAAAGGATCCTATGAACCGGTCTTCTTCCAGGAAAATATCTCAATATCGTATCCGGCTAGAAGAAAAACAGAAATTGCGTTATCATTACGGACTAACGGAGCGACAATTGCTGAAATATGTTCGTATTGCTAGAAGAGCCAAAGGCTCAACGGGTCAGGTCCTATTGCAATTACTTGAAATGCGTTTGGATAATATTCTTTTTCGATTGGGTATGGCTCCCACTATTCCCGGAGCTAGACAATTAGTGAATCATGGACATATCCGGGTCAATGACCATATGGTAGATATACCAAGTTACCCTTGCAAACCTCAAGATGTGATTACTATAAGAGATCAACAAAGATTGAGAGCTAAGAATATGGAGCCATTCCAGTTTATGGCTCTTTTTCTTCCTGTAAGAGGAAGATCTTTCTAAAATAAATTAGAAAGAATTCAATTAGAAGATTAGAGGAGTTGAGCAAAAAAAATTCCTTGATAAAGGGAAAGAACAACCTAGAATTTCTAAAACTAGAATGGATAGAATCCTTTCTTCTCTCTCGGAAATAGAAGAGAGAGAAGAAAGGAATTCCGGAATTTGGATTCAAATGTGGAAGGAAAGAAGTGACGGAATATCCGTCAATGGGATTGTGGCGTGTATAGTTTAGTGATACAGGTGGGTTTTATTCGTTACATTATCAACTTAAATAGTTAAAGGATATTTTACATGGATCTCTGATCCATCCAAAGCTCTATCTATCTATAACTGAAGGGCCAAATACAACCATCAGAGTCAGAACAGTGAGCTGCGCAATAACTTCTAGATCCATTTGGTTTTCTTTCACCCTCCATTGACTGAATGTATGAATAAAATGTTGTCGGGATCAATCACTTTTCTTCTATTTTGTCTTCTTCGGACTCCTACCCATTGGTGTAGGTTCGATCAGGAACCTATGGCGTTGAGCAACTGATATATTTACAATAATACATAAAATAGATCGAGAACCCTAAATAGATAGAGAACCCTTCAATATCTAGATAATAAAATTGGATACTGGAGATAAATAAATGGACTAATCCATGTAACGCATTTAATCAAACTGATTGGGGAGGGAATGAAGATATGGCAATAGAATTCCAATTTTTGATAGCTTCTTTTCTTGCTTTTACAGCAGTTTTTCTAGGTATCAAATTAGGTCAAGCACTGTATGACTGATTTTTTCTGCTTTTCTTGGCCTGGCCATCGGCCAGGCCAAGAAAAGCAGAAAAAATCAGTCATACAGAACTATTTTTAACGAAATGAACAATATGATTGACTGGATTGTTCTTTATCCAACTGAATAATTGCAATATTCATTATATTGCCGATACAATCTGTACATACTATGGTATACACCTTTACTCCACCATTCATTTTGTTATACATGTTGTTATACACGAACTCTTCCATCTTGGAGAGATGGCTGAGCGGACCAAAGCGGCGGATTGCTAATCCGTAGTACGGATCATCCGTACCGAGGGTTCGAATCCCTCTCTCTCCGTTCGTCCACTATTGATCCTAAAAACGAATAACCCCGAATCTTTCTACGGAACGGAAAAGACCTATTAACCTAGATACTTTTTTCACTATTCTTTACGTCCGGGATTACGTCCTGGATCGTTCGATAGAAATCCAAAGATAAAAAGAGAAATGAAAAATACCACTACTGCGTAAACGAACAGCTTAAGAGTAAGCATTACGTAATCTCCGGAATCCTGATTATAAGTACAACAGAATAGATCATCAATCTTTGTACCATATATGGATACTTGAATACCAAACAATAGTATTATTGTTACAAATCACGAAATTATTTCTCCGAATCACGTGTGAAAATAAATTTGAAAGAAGATATAATTTTTATCTTTGTTTTCAAAATGGTCTTTTTTCCCTCTTATTTTTTTGGATCAACCAGATATTTATTGAATATTTATGAAAATAAGTCATTGGTGATCGTATCAATACGTGACCCAATAGCCCGATCCGAAGTGAGCGGTGGGATCGGAAGGAATTGATGAAGGTGAGTGGAAAAGTTTTTATCCGGGAGCAGATAAGGTATCTGAATCTGGTATCGTCGGGTGGAGCAAGGATAGAACTTCTGTCACAAAAAAATGGAAAGAGTTATACAAAAATTGGATCAATGACAGCGACCCAAAAACTTGAAAAAGAAAAAAGGGGATACTTTTTATCGAAAACTTACAGCAGCTTGCCAAACAAAGGCTAAGAGAAAAGAGAGAACAGGAATAATTGGCATTACATCGACAATTGGATCAGAAATCGCATAAGCCTCAGGTAATTTTCCAAAAAAGGGATTATTTGAATGAATAAAGGCATCATCTAGAAAAATATTGAACATAACTGGCATTTTGATTCTCCAATAAAAATTAGGGGGGTAAAGCCATAAAAGTCTTTGATTGATCGAATCGATCGAAGCTCTTCGGCAAGTTTGACCGGACTTGGGGTTGGAAGGGATGATTCTTTCATACATACAACATTTTACCCAATCTAATAGAAAATGATCAATGAATGGATATTCTTGTCCCTTTTTCTGTTTCTCCTATTATGTCCAATTCCATCAATAACCTATTTTGTTGAAATATCCACAAAAATTTTTTCCCAATTGAGATCTGATCTAATGAATCTTGGATACTAATGGGTTGACAAAAAATTTGATATAAGTATTCATTAGCATATGAATAGGGAAATAGGATGGGAATGGGGCGTGGCCAAGCGGTAAGGCAGCAGGTTTTGATCCTGTTATTCGGAGGTTCGAATCCTTCCGTCCCAGACTTATTTCATTGGTTCCTGTTTTCCCTTCCTTCGCTCTTCCCTTTTTTCTTTCGTAAAAGATCCAATGGAACTTTTCCTTTTTATCATAATTTAACCATACTTATCAGAAGGGAAGAATGTGAAATAGGGAAGAGATCAAGGGATATATCTGTGGTGCAAGATGGGAATACGGATCAATTTGAGATAAGGTTCAATTTATGAAATTAGCCCATTGGATGTATGCTGGTCCTGCTCATATTGGAACTCTACGAGTAGCTAGTTCATTCAAAAACGTCCATGCCATTATGCATGCTCCTCTAGGAGATGATTATTTTAATGTAATGCGTTCTATGTTAGAACGGGAAAGAAATTTTACTCCTGCAACTGCTAGTATAGTAGATCGTCACGTACTAGCACGTGGATCTCGAAAAAGAGTTGTGGATCATATTATTCGAAAAGATAAGGAGGAAGGTCCCGATCTGATAATATTAACACCTACATGTACCTCTAGTATCTTGCAAGAGGATTTAAAAAACTTTGTGGATAGAGCATCCATAATCTCCGATTGCAACGTCATTTTTGCGGATGTGGATCATTATCAAGTGAATGAAATTCAGGCAGCGGATAGAACTTTGGAACAGGTAGTTCGATATTATTTGGAGAAGTCCCATACATTGGATCAATTCGTAACAGATGCACCTTCTGTAAATATAATTGGGATTCTTACTCTGGGTTTTCATAATCGACATGATTGTCGTGAGTTGAGACGTTTATTAAAAGATCTGGACATCAGAATTAATCAAATAATTCCTGAAGGAGGATCTGTAGAGGATCCGAAAAATTTACCGAAAGCTCGGTTCAATTTAATTCCTTATCGTGAAGTGGGCTTAATGACAGCGATGTATTTGAATAAGGAATTTGGAATGCCTTATGTATCTACAACTCCTATGGGAGCTGTAGATACGGCCGAGTGCATCCGACAGATAAAGAAATCTCTTGAGACCTTGGCGGCTCCTATTTTATCGAGCAAAAGGGTTGATTACGAATCCTATATCGATGGACAAACTCGATTCGTTTCCCAAGCTGCTTGGTTCTCAAGATCTATCGATTGTCAGAATTTTACGGGGAAAGAAACAGTCGTTTTTGGTGATGCAACTCATGCTGCTTCAATCACTAAGATACTTGCTAGAGAGATGGGAATTCGTGTGAGTTGTACAGGTACTTATTGTAAACATGATGCAGAATGGTTCAAAGAGCAAATTAAAGATTTTTGTGATGAGATAATCATCACAGATGATCATGCTGAAGTAGGAGATATTATCTCTCGCGTGGAACCCTCTGCAATATTTGGTACTCAAATGGAACGTCATATTGGTAAACGTCTTGAAATTCCCTGTGGAGTTATTTCCGCCCCAGCTCATATCCAAAATTTTTCCTTGGGATATCGACCCTTCCTGGGTTACGAAGGTACTAATCAAATAGCTGATCTAGTTTATAACTCATTCGCTCTGGGTATGGAGGATCATCTTCTAGATATTTTTTGTGGTCATGATACGAAGGAAATAATGACTAAATCCTTATCCACGGATATTAGTCCAATTTGGGATCCTGAAAGTCGGCAAGAATTGGGTAAAATCCCCCGTTTTGTAAGGGACAAAGTAAAAAGAAATACAGAAAAATTTGCACGACGAAAGGGCATTTTGAACGTTACTGTCGAGGTAATGCACGCAGCTAAAGAAGCATTAAGTTAAGTACCTAATAAATATAAATTAATTGATTACATTGAGTGTATTCTATACAAAAAGAGTGGATCCGATTCGATACCTATTCCTATCATATCATTTGAGTTAATGACTATTCATAATCACGTCTCGAATCATGATTCGAGATCACTCATCTCGATCATGATTCGAGATCAGGGAGGAATCTTAAAAACATCGTCTGAAACGATGCGGTAGTTTACATAATGGGTTTCGTGGATATGGATTATGACATCATTTCATATTCGGATCAAATGCCCTTGGCTCAACATTATTCTTATTTTATTATATACTCTCCAAGTAAATCTCGTTTCCACGTGATTCCATACAAAGATGACGAATATTTGAATCGTTCTATTGTTACAAATAAGCCTAGGATTTTCTATCGATGCGTCTAACATCTCGTCCCAATATAGCGCCAATCCAACAATTAATTTATCTCTTATTCTGGATTGACAATAGTGTATTGTGTCGATATAATTCGTCCATTCACAATAGAAATAGATATCTTAGGTTCATCGTTTATCAGTGATTCTATCCAATCATGATAATTCTGTCGATGGATCATTTATTCATAACCTAGATTACTTTATTCTGGAATGGTGGATCGAAACTCTACATATTCCGATATGAACTGACGAGTGAATTATTTGGTCATTCACGTAGGTTTTTGATCCCTCCCGTTCGTCAATTAGATTGGTAGGATTTACTGGTTCATATTGAGTAACCTCGCATTCCACTTCGATCGTATATATCCTCAATATCTATTCGCAATATGGGTTGCTAACTCAATGGTAGAGTACTCGGCTTTTAAGTGCGACTAAGATCTTTTACACATTTGAATGAAGTAGAAAACTCGTCGATACCATCGGTAAAGTTCGGAAGACTACGACTGATCCTCGAAGTATAATGAACGGAAAAAAAAGCATGTCGTTCCAACATATGATCTTTATTATACCTGATATTATTTCTCGGATACCTGATTGTATTCGATCAGGACCGGATCTGATTTAAGGAATCAAATGGGTGGGAAATGTCTATTATATACCTAGATGGATGTATAATATGCTCATCCTTTCGGATCAAATGTGATAATTGTGAATAGGATTGAATCAATTCGCGGTTAAGTCGAATGAGTCAATGGAGAAAGCTATATGACTTGAATCATAAGTAGACCCAGAGAAACGAGCTTCTGTTCCTCGTTCCAATTAAGCGAGCGAGGAATTCCCTTTACTGATCAGAAGTTAAGAGCAGTTTAGTACCCGATATCGGGAGGTTTTCCCTGAGTAGATCAGGGATTTATACACTCACAATGAGTCCTAAATACTCGAGTACAGATGTGTAAGATAAATAGTGTACTGACCAGGTTTATTAATTCCATGAGTCAGGAGAGCGATTGGTTGCCAGGATAAAAGATTTTCGTTCTTCCTCATGACGAATGAGATCCTTGGGTAGTAAATCTATAGAAGATAGAATATTGATATCCGGATATATCTCTTTTTTCCTATCTTGTTCCGACTAGATCGCACCATGTATTTTATCGGAAATGAAGAGGTTATTCTCATGAACGAGGGCCATAGCTGAGGGTTTAAAATGGATGAGTTCCATAGATGCGGAAAGGAAGATAGCTTTTGGCAACAATGCTTTTTATATCCACTCTTTTTTCAGGAAGATCTTTACGCAATTTCTCATGATCATTATTTGGATGTATCAAGTTCCTCCAGACCGATGGAACATTTAAGTTCCAATGATCAATTAAGTTTCCTAACTGTAAAACGTTTGATTGGTCAAATACGTCAACAAAATCATTCAATTGTTTTATTCGTGAATTGCGATCCAAATCCATTAGCTGATCGCAAGAAGAGTTTCTATTCTGAATCGGTACTAGAAGCACTTACATTGGTCCTGGAAGTTCCGTTCTCTATATGGTCAAAATATTCTGTGGAAGGGATGAATGAATCGAAGAGTTTCCGGTCGATCCATTCAATATTTCCCTTCTTAGAGGATAAATTCCCGCATTCAAATTCTATATTAGATGCACGAATACCCTATTCTATTCATCCGGAAATTTTGGTTCGAACCTTTCGTCGCTGGATCCGAGATGCTCCCTCCTTGCACCCATTACGATCTGTTCTCTATGAATATAGAAATAGTCCAGATAATTTACAAAGATCAATTATTGTCGTCCCAAGAGTAAATACGAGATTCTTCCTGTTCCTGTGGAATTATTATGTCTGTGAATGCGAATCCATTTTATTTTCCCGTCTTAAACGATCCTCTCATTCACGATCGTTGTCTCATGGATCTTTCCCTCAGCGAACTCATTTTCATCGAAAGATAAAACATATTATCATATTTTCTCGTCGAAATTCACTGAAAAGTATCTGGTCGTTGAAGGATCCTAAAATTCACTATGTTAGATATGGCGAAAGACCTATTATAGCTATAAAGGGTGCTCATCTCCTAGTTAAAAAATGTAGATATTATCTTCTAATTTTTCGGCAATTTTATTTCCATCTTTGGTCCGAACCGTATAGGGTCTGTTCTCATCAATTATCCAAGAATTGTTCTTCTTCTCCAGGTTATTTTTTGAGGGTTCGGATGAACCCTATTTTGGTCAGAACCAAAATGCTCGATGAGTTATTCATCGCCGATCTTATTACCGATGAAATTGATCCAATAGTTCCGATTGTACCAATAATTGGATTATTGGCTACAGAAAAATTCTGTGACATATCAGGGCGGCCAATTAGTAAATTGTCTTGGACCAGTCTAACAGATGATGATATCCTCGATCGATTCGATCAAATTTGGAGAAATCTTTTTCATTACTACAGTGGATCCTTTGATCGAGATGGTTTATATCGTATAAAGTATATACTTTCATTATCATGTGCTAAAACTTTAGCCTGTAAACATAAAAGTACGATACGTGTAGTTCGGAAGGAATTAGGTCCAGAACTCTTTAAAAAATCGTTTTCAAAAGAACGAGAATTTTATTCTCTGCGCTTTTCATCAAAAGCGGCGGCCCGTTCGCAGAGAGAACGAATTTGGCATTCAGATATTCCCCAGATAAATCCCCTAGCTAATTCCTGGCAAAAGATACAGGATCTGAAAATAGAAAACTTATTTGACCAATGAAATGCTCTTTGAGTAATTGCCTCGATTCAGAATCATTTTTATTTTTCTATCCGAGAACTAAAATGATTAGGAAATAGATACATTACATGGGGAAAGCCGTGTGCAATGAGAATTGCAAGCACGGTTTGGGGAGAGATTTTTCGCTCTTACTGATACTGAAGGAGCAGATCATCCACTCCATCCGACGAGCTCCGGGTTCGAGTCCCGGGCAACCCGGATCAAATTTCTGATAGGTACCTCTGTGCACTTATTCTGGTTCTGGATCTAATCAAGTTTTTTAAATATTTGTTTCTATTCACAGGGAACGAACTATTGCACTACGGGTTCTCCAGAAAGGTGATAAATAAGTGATATTCCACTCATATCAAATTATTAATAATTTGGTTCCATAATTGCGTTGCACTTCGTTATAGCGAAAAAAAAAAAAAAAAATACTTATTCGATCCTATCTGTTCTCATTCCAATTGATCTTCCATTTCTGGAACCATCAATAAATAATTTGATGGAGTATCT
>Ga0153935_1000260_pt1 | contig 12344 bp, 10 predicted proteins | sample TSNJ019MetaG_FD_104677 | JGI IMG/M metagenome (GOLD analysis project Ga0153935, IMG submission 104677) | Attine ant fungus gardens microbial communities from New Jersey, USA - TSNJ019 MetaG | ecosystem: Host-associated > Fungi > Mycelium > Unclassified | place: USA: New Jersey, Wharton State... | reverse complement strand
TGCATTCCTCCCCAACATTCTTTCTTCTATTCTACTTTGCCTCTGATTTCTGTCTAACCTCACTGCTCTTTCCTGCCACTCTCCAATGGTGGTTGGTGGTTCTTCTGCTTCTGCCAACTTTTTTCTAATACTCCTGTTTAGTTCTCTCTTGAACTCTTTGATGAGGGGTCTTCCCTCATAGCTGCTTCCCCTGGTGACCTTTTTAAATTCCTACACATACTCGTCACAGGTCCTTCCTTCTTGCTTGATTGTTCTCAGCTGTTCTATCTTCCTTTCTTCTTCCAATGTCTTCCCAAAGTCATCCCTTATCTTAGTAAACAACTGTTCTGTTGATTCCACCTTTGACTCTCCCTTGGCCAGTTTGTCTAGTAGGTTGTCCTTTCATGCCTCCGCTACTCCTCCCTGTACATATGATAATACCCAGGCTATCTGGGTTGCTGCTGCTTCTTCTGCCATCTTTATCCTTATATATAAGCAAGCTGCATTAACAAACGCGCTCACCTCCTCTATCCTTCTACTAAAGACTTGAGGTTTTGTGACCTCTACTCTGCTTTCTTGTTGCTGAAGGAGCATGGTACTAACCTGCTGCTGCAGGGTTGCAATCATGGCAAGGAGTTGCTCCTCTCAAGAGATGGATGCTGGGGAAGGTTCCTCTTGTTGCTGTTGTTGGTGGGACATACATGATGGTAATGATGATGATGATGATAGTAATGGTGATGATGATTCCTCATAAGAGAATGAGCAATCTTCTTTGTCTGTACTTATAGCTAATTACCGACTAAGAAGGGTAAAACAGTATTATCTCTAAGAAGGGAATCCCTAAGCTAGATGGGCCTTTAGGAGGTTTCTGTCATTCTCCTACATAGACTGGTCACAATGGATCAGTAGCACAGAGCTGATAGTGAAAGAACTAGTTACAAGCCCACTTGGTATAGAGGTCAGGTCTCAGGCAGGGATACGAGCTTTGTCCAGGCCATCTACCCACTGTCCCTAACTGACAGTGAAGTCCTCTTTACAGCTAGGGCCCACTATCCAAGATGCTTTCGAGCACTGTGCCCATTAGCGAGGATGATAAGAGAGTAAGTATAAGTAAGGATGTTGAGGCTATGAGGTGCAGGGTCAACAGTGGGGTATCAAGTTCTTATGTTATCAATAGGCAGTGAATGCTCTTAGTGATTACCCTAGGTAGATGTTCAAGAAGAACTTGATGGAGTTTTTCCTTGGATTGAACTACTACTTATACTATTTTACAGTGGCTGTACTACTACTAGTCTATGATCACATGTTCTTCCAGAATGTTCTATGGTCACTTGACCTTATCACGTGATTTGGTTACCTAAGTTCCCACACTATTTATACCTTGACCTCATTGTATGACTTGAGATTTTGGATTAAGTGTTTAAATGCATGGAAGATCATTTCCTCCTTGGGGCTCTCATAATATGGTCCAAGAACCTTTTTTGACAAGAAGTAAACACTGGAATTTTCCCTACCCAGAGCTGGGCTGACTTCAATCAGTACTTCTATATCCAGTTCTTTTCAGTAAATACAGAGGCTGACAGGATTAATATCTTGGAGAGAGTATCCTACCACCAAGGAAGTTAGACAGTGGATGACTACTTAGATGGTTTTCAAGCCCTGGTCTCTGATGCTGGGTACATAGACTTTTGGACCCTGGTGGTAAAATTTTGATAAGAGCTCTGAGTGAACATTCAGAGCTAGATCACTACCATGCCATATAGGAGACCCATAGACACTGATCCCAAGGCCTAGTATTGTATAGCCTAGAGAATTAATATTATAAGATAATTCCCAGGAAAGAAGCTATTTTCACATATTTATCAACCTTGATGGGAAATATCAAAGAATACAATACAGGAAAGATATAAATAGCATGGGAAGGATTATGTAAGATATAGGTAGTTCTTAGTAATAGTCATGTGATTGCAGGAGACAGGCATACAGACCAACTAATATTTGTATAAGTATCTAGTAGAATTTAATAGAGAACTCTATCGAGTTCTTCCCTCGAGGGGAATAAAGATGTTAAGTGTTGGAAGGACTGGAAGGCTTTGTTGGCCAGCCTGGCCTGATTGATTGTTAGTACAAGGTCATAAAGACTTAGGCTCAACCAAGGTGGTTGTTTAGAAAGAACTCAATAGAGTTTCCTATTGGATTCCACTAGGTACTTATACAAATATTGGTTGGTCTGTGCACCTGTCTTCCACAATCACATGACCATTACTAAGAACTATCTATATCTTATATAATCCTTTCCACACTATTTATATCTTTTCCACATTGTATTCTTTGATGTTTCCCATCAAGGTTGATAAACATGTGAGAAATAGTTTCCTTTTTGGGAATTATCTCATAACACAAGGATTTATTTTTGATAAACATTTAAGAAATATATGGTGTAGCAGTTGCCTTGAAGCATAGAGATGGAGAGAGAATACAGCAAAAGAAAAAGGAGTAGTCAATGTAAAGTATAGTCAGTATAGAAGAAAAAATACAGTTGAAAGAATATCAGAGGAGGATAGGAAGAGAATTTTGTGTCCAGAATATAGGACTGGAAAGAAACAGCCATGGTGGAATTAGAGAGTAGCAGTATGTCCTATACAGGGAGGAGTGTAGCAAAGCAGTGTGCAGACAGGAATTCCAAGAAGTACAGCAAAAAAGGAGGGTACAGAGAGAGATATAAGGTGGACATTTAAGATGTTGAGAGAAGTATGGTTGAATATAGGAGTAGAAAAGGTAGATACACATGAAGGTGTAATAGTGAAAGCACTCTTGGATAGTGGTGCAACAGGAATGTTCATGGATAAAAAGATGGCAGCAAGACATAGGTTTGGACTGCAGAAACTAGAGAGACTGGTGATAGTAAAAAATGTGGATAGTACAAACAACAGTGGAGGAACAATTATATATCAGGTGGAAGTCAATGTGTACTATAAAAACCACATTGAAAGAATGAGGATGGACATATGTAACCCAGGAAAGACAAATGTAATATTGGACATACTATGGTTACAAGTCTATAATCCAGAAATCAACTAGAAGACAGAAGAGGTTAAAATAACAAGATGTCTGCCACTATGTGAGAGAAACACAAAGTTGAAAGAAGAGAAGAAAGTAAAGAAAAGAAGATGAGTAGTTACTCTAGAGAAAAAAAAATTGTAAGATAGACAATAAAAAAGATTGGAGAAGAGAAAAGAAGGTTGAGGCAGATCATAGGAAAATTTAGGAAATGGTTCCAAGAAAATACCTGAAGTGGAGGAAGGTATTTGGGAAGGTTATAGCAATTTAGCCTGAGACAACTTGGTCACACTCTGGGTCCAAGTCAACAAAAAGAACTTAATAAAGTCTCTATTAGATTCTATATACTACTTATACAACTACTACATGGTCTGTGCACTACTTTCCCATACTCATCATGTGACATCCTTGACATATGACCATGATGTGTGACATTCATCATGTGACACTTTCCTATACTCCTTCCTTGTGTAGTAAGTCCAAATGAGAAGAGAAAAGAAAAAGAAAAGAAAAGAAATATAAATAATGACTTAGCTGTTTTGCCAAGTCATGACAAAGGCAGAGTCAGAGAGGATGTCTATGAGAAAAGTCTGGGATCATGCTATAGATCTCAAGGAGATGTTCAAGCCTAAGAAAGAAAAGATCTACCCATTATCAAAAGATGAAAGAAAAGAGGTTCAGAAATTTGTAAATGATCAACTTAGGTGTTATGAGCCATCTTGGCCATAATAACTTTTTATTTCTTTAATCCTTTATTTTTACTTTACTTTTCTTTTAATTAGACAATAGAGAAGTCACATGATCAGAATTATATGACCTTTCACATTTGTCATATTCCATCATATTCTGTAACAAATCAGTCACAAGATCAGTCATGTCACACAGGTCACATATCAAGAAACATTCTAGTAGATTCTATTAAATTATTAGTAGGTTATAGTTAGTAGCACAGACCATGTGTAAAAGATATAAGTAGTAGCTCAAATCTAAGAGAAACTCTGTCAAGTTCTCTTTGTTTATCCCAAATAAAAGACAACTTAGTCCTAGGGTTAGCTCAACCCAACAGTCATATTACAGCAATGGCCATATGGTCAGAAAGAGATCCTACTATATCATTCTATTCCCTGCTATAATGGGTTGTTGGAATGTTTCTTTTGTTTCTTAATTGTTGATTTAATAATTTGTAATCCTAATATATACTCTAGGGGTACAGAGGGGCCTAACAACAAGTTACCCCTATTATCTTCCTCCCTCTATCGCTCTATCGCTCTACTACTATTTTTGAGTGACTGAGTTTTCCTGTTTGTTTTCTTTATAAAAAGTCTATATAAAACATCCCTCAAGGGAATATTTCACTTTGAGGAGAACTTAGGCATTCACTCGACTAAGAGTTTAACCATTTGCTACATATTTTTGGAGTAGATTTCTAACTATATGGTCAGTTGAAGTAGAGCCTACACAAGGACATGGGAGTTTTAGGCAGTACTACTGTATTGACAGCGAGCTAGGCTACTAGACTAGTTCAAGAAGGGTAGTGTTACAGTGCAAGACAAATGTGTATCTCCAAGATCCACAATCAACTGGGGCTTGCTTGAGAGAATACCAAAAACACTATATTTCTCTAGTTTCTACTCTGCTTTTGACTATTCATTATTGTTTGTAAGCTCTCTCTCTTCTAATTTATCTCTCCTGTACCTACTTGTCTATACACAACTATAAAACAGTTTGGAAATTCTGTCTCTCTGATCTGTTACCTCACTCTTATATTCTCTTTTATCCGTATCAACAGGAAAGGAAAAGAGAAAGGTAGAACAGTTGAGAACAATAGAACAGGGGAGTAGAATGTATAATGAGTATATCTAGAAGTTTAAAAAGATAGCAAGAGGAAGTGGGTATAAGAGATAGTCTCTTATTGAGGAATTCAAAAGAGGGTTAAATAAAGAACTCAGAAGAAAATTGGCAGAAAGTTCCCCCAGCTCAATAGAGGAGTGGTAGGAGAGGTCAGTGAGGTTAGATAGGAATCAAAGACAAAGGAGAGGATAGTAGGGAGGAACATGGTATATCCATTGGAAAATGCACTGCAAAAAGGAGGATTTAGAGGAAGATTATATGGAGAGAGAGAAGGACAAATCATGTAGAAGGCAGAGGTTTAGAACTTCAGAGAAAGATATCAAAATAGGAATTAGTATAGGGGGACTGAAACTAGACCAGGGCCAATGGCAGTAGATGGAGGAAAGAGGGGTGGATCTAGAATTTGTTTCAACTGCAGGAGATTTGGGTATATGGCTCAAGATTATAGAAGTAGAAGACAGGGAGTTGGGAAGGGAAGGAGAATCAATTAAGGAAGCAAGTCATCAAAAGAGAATGGAGGTTAGTAGGCTTCCAGCTACCTTTCCATAATAAGTACAATGTTTTGAAATGTGTAAAATTGAACAATGGATCAAGTACCTAAAACATCAAGGAAGTAAGAGATGTAAGAAAAATAATAAAACTACTAAGAGAGATGTGGATATAAGTGGGAGTAAAAAAATAGATACTCATGAAGAGGTATCTGTTAAAGCATTGTTGGATAGTGGAGCAATGGGGTTATTTGTGAATAAAAAGTTTGTGAAGAAGTGGGGATTTAAGAAGGAAAAATTGGCAAGGCCAATCCAGATCAAAAATATAAATAAAACAGACAATAGTGGAGAAATGGTGACACATGAGATAGAATGCAACTTGTATTACAAAAGGCATGTGGAATAAATAAAGATAGATGTATGTGACCTGGGGAGAACAGAGGTAATTTTAGAGATGCTATGGCTGGTAGTACATAACCCCAAAATTGACTGGAAGAAGGGGGAGATAAAAATAACAAGATGTCTATCCCTGCATGGAAAAAACCAGGAAATAGAGAAAGCAAAGAAAAAAAGCAAGTGAGAAGAAAAGAAAGGCCAGATAAAGAAGTTGTGAGGGAATTAGTGCCAAAAAGATTTTAGAGGTAGAAGAAAGTATTTGGAAAGGCAAAGTCAGAGAAAATACCAGTGCAAAAAGCCTGGAATCATGCAATTGAGCTAAAAGAGAAATTCATGCCAAAAAAAGGAAAAGTGTATGCATTGAACTATCAAAGTCACCACAAATATCCCCAGTCTATTTTGTAGCCAAAAAAGATAGAAAGCAACAAATAGTACAGGACTATAGGCATATAAACTAGTAGACAGTAAAGAATAACTACCTGTTACCACTAATTGCCAATATCCTGGATGGAGTGGGAAACAAGAAAGTATTTACAAAGTTGGATTTGAGATGGAAGTATAACAACATCAGAATCAAGAAAGGAGATGAATAGAAGACAGCCTTCACAACACATATAGGAGCATATGAGTCTACAGTCATGTACTTTGGACTTACTAACTTTCCTGCCACTTTCCAAACTATGATAAATGACCTCTTCCAAGATATAATCAACCAAAAAACCACCACAACCTTCATCAATGATATTATTGTAGCAACAGAGACAGAGGAGGGATATAATGAGGTGGTAGAAAAAGTATTAAAGTGGTTGGAAGAAAACAACCTATTTGTAAAACTAGAAAAGTACAAGTGAAAAGTCAAAGAGGTAGAGTTCTTAGGGGTAGTAATTGGACCAAAGGGAGTAGAGATGCAGAAGAAAAAGGTGGAAGGGGTATTGAACTGGCCAGTTCCTTGAAATGTGAAAGAAGTTATTAGCATGAAGTCATGAGGACTCAGAGCTCAACCACAGTGGTTGTTCAGAAAGAACTCAATAGAGTTTCTTGTTGGATTTTCTTAGGTACTTATACAAATATTAGATAGTCTGTGCACCTATCTCCCACAATCACATGATCCTTACTAAGAACTATCTATATCTTACATAATCCTTTCCACACTATTTATATCTTTTACATGTTGTATTCTTGGATATTTCCTATCAAGTTGATAAATGTATAAGAAATAGTTTCCTTCTTGGTTGTCTCATAATAGAAGTGTAGAAATTTCTAGGGTTAGCCAACTATTACTGGCAATTTATCAAAGATTTTGCCAGAGTAGTAGCACCTTTGTATCTACTAGTAAGAAAGGAAAAAAAGTAGAGATGGAAAAAAGAGTAAGAGGAAGTGTTCTAGGGCATAAAGAAAGCATTTATATCAGAACCAGTACTAGTAGTGCCAGATCCAGACAGAGAAATATGGGTAGAAGCTGATGCATCTAACTATGCAATAGGAGGGATATTATTGATGAAATGTGAGAATGGAAAATAGAGGCCAGTAACATTCATATCTAAGTCAATGAATCCCACCAAAAGAAACTATGAAATTTATAACAAAAAAATGCTAGTAGTAATCAGGTGTTTGGAAGCATGGAGACACTACTTAGAGAAGGCAAAAGTACAGTTTGAAATATAGACTAACTATAAGAACTTGCAGTACTTCATGACTAGTCAAAAGCTAAACCACAGACAAGCCAGATAGACATTGTACTTATTAAGGTTTGACTTTGTACTTAAGCATGTACCAGGAAAGAACATGGGAAAGGCAAATAGGTTAACTAGGAGACTTAACTAGCAAGAAGGAGTGGAGAACAACAATGAGGATAGAATATTGATAAAGCCTGAGTGGGTACAAAAAGAAATAAGACAGTGAGAAGAGATGTTGATTGAGAAGAAAAACTTAAAGGAAAAAATAAGGAAAGCATAGGAGGGGGATGAAAAAATAGTCAAGGCAGTAGAGAAACTCAAGCAGTCAGTATGGAGGAAGGTGAAAGATAGTAGAATTGGTAGGAAGAAATTATTGGTGGTCAGGAATGATAAAGGAAGTAGAGAGATACATGAATAGATGCAATACATGTCAGAGAAACAAGAATTGTGCAAAGGCTCCAGTAGGAAAGCTAATACCAAATATGATCCTAGAAAAACCATGGAGATATATTAGTACAGACTTTATCACCAAGTTACCACTGGCCCAGAGATATGATGTAATATTAGTAGTATGCAACTGATTTACAAAAATAGCCCATTTTATCACTAATACAAAAAAAACATCAGCAGAAGGGTTAGCAAGGCTGTTCCAAGACCAAGTATAGTGACTTCATAAACTTCTAGAGAGTATTGTACTAGATAGAGGGTCTCAGTTTGCAGTAGGAGTAATAAAAGAGTTAAATGAGATGTTGGGGATTGAGATAAAATTGTCAATAGCCTATCATCTACAAACAGATAGACAAATAGAAAGAATAAACCAAGAATTGGAACAGTACCTCTGTACATTTACCAATCATAGGCAGGAGCAATAGCCGGAGTGGTTAGGAACAGCAGAATTTGTCTATAATAATAAAATCTACTCAGCAACAAAGGTCTTACCTTTTAGAGCAAACTATAGGCAAGATCCAAGAATAGAGTTTAAAGGAAGAAGGAAAGGAAGGTACAAAGTAGCAAAAGAGTTTGTAGAAAGAATGAAGAGGATTTAGAAGAAAGCAAAATCAGTGCTAAAAAAGGTATAGGAGAAAATGAAGCAATATATAGATAGAAGAAGAAGAAAGAGAGAGGAACACTAAAAAGGAGACTTAGTAATACTAAGTACAAAGGATTTGAAGTAGCAGATGAAAGAAAGAAGAACAGAAAAACTGATGGAATAGTTTGTGAATCCATACAAAGTAAAAAGGTCTTAACAAATGCAATCAAACTTGAATTACCAAACACTATTAAAATATACCCAGTAGTCAATATAAGTAGAGTATAGTTATATAAACCACAAGTAGAGGACCAGAAAGTAGTACCACTACAGCCAGTAGTCATAGGTAGGAAAGAAGAGTATAAGATAGAAAAAATCTTAAGCAAAAGAAAGGTATGAGAAAAAGACAAGTTTCTAGTTCAATAGAAGAAGTATACAGTAGAGGCAGATATATGGGAGGAATGAGAAAATTTAGAAAATACAAAAGAGTTGGTTGAAGAGTTTGAGAGGGAGTATGGAGAGGAGGTAGAAGAAATTAGGTAACAGAAACTGAGAGAAGAAGAGGAGGAATTCAGTCAAGAATTACCAAGAGAGTTTATAGCCAAACTAGTATATAGATAGAGAAGGAAAAGGTATGAGAGGGAGAGAAAGAAGAGATGGAAAGAAAATTGGAATAAATAGAAAAGTTTCTCAGGATAAGAAACCTTGAAAGGGAGGCTGTGTTATGAGTTGGCTCCAAAGAAGGAAAATATCTCCTATATATTCATTAACTTGATGGAAAATCTCCAGAAATACAATGTAGGGAAAATATAAATAGTATGGGACAGTATTATGTAAGAACTATATAGTTATTAGTAATAGTCTTGTAACCATGGAAAACAGATACATGGGCCATGGGATATTTGTATAAGTAGTAGTAGAAATCCAATAGAGGACTCTATCAAGTTCTTCTCTTTCAATCATCACTAGTTGGGGTCAGAGCTTCAGTCCTAAGTCTGTACTACTAATAGATATTGGCAACATAAGAACTAGAGTAGTATCTGGTAGCCATTGACCAAGAAGTGAGCAAACAATGCTCTTGTTCCATTCCTAAATAGTGATTTTATCCTGGGTACCAATAAATAAAAAGGCTGGAATAGATTGAGAGATTTGCATAGGCAAAGTTGTAGTAGAAGCAGTTGTGGTAGAAGTAACTGTGGTAGGTATTGCTTGTACAGAAGTTAATACTGGACAAATACTTGTTCTATCAGAGTGTTCCTACAGCCCTTTTCCCTGGATTACCATCTGAAAGCACAATAAGAAGATAGCCCAGTTCACTCTCAAAATATCCAATTCAGGCACTGATGCAAGTAATATATTATTTACTGTACTTGATATAGCTCTTTGAGATGTTGATCTATTCTTTTCAGCAATACAGTAGGGCAGGGCCAATAACCTAATAGAATATAGAATCTTAGTATCTCAAAGATAACAAGAACTGTATATATATAGAATCTGGGTTACAGTGAGCAAGAGTGATATATAGATAGTTATACATACTAACCTCAGTATCTTGAAGACAATGAGAACTAAGGTATATAGAATAATCCAGGCATATTTAAGGACCTTTGCTAACAACAATATCTATAGAAACATGTACTAGATGATAACAAGTAACAATCTCTCTTGTTTTGACAGCTGTTTGATCTCCAACACTGTTTATCTGCTGAGAACACTTGTCTATATCCATCTTGCTTCCTTTCCAACAAAGATAGCAAAAAATTTATTTTATTACTTTGACAGAGGTTTTAGTATAGGAAACAGTCTGGACAATTAGATTCACCAAAGCAAAAACATGTTTCAAGAGAGATAAGCAAGAATTCAAGTAGAGCAACTCATGGGACTTGTTCTACTTTCCAATTCACCTATCTATTTGAACATCTTCAAGTACTTGAGCTAAGGTCAAGATGTATTTTTCCAAAAGGTTTTCTATTTCCTTTCTCTTTTGCTTGACTTCTCTCAGCCACTCCTTGTCAATGCATTCTATCTACTTTCTGCAAAGCCTTAAGTTAGAGAGGTTCATAGCTGCTGCATTTTTTCTGGGTGGACCAAGTACCACTCTAGGCAGTGACACCCATAGATTGTTCCTGTGCTCAACTAGGACCCAAAATAATGGCTCATTGTATCCACCCACCACCCATTTATCTTGAATGTCTTGCTATATGAGCTCATATTCATAAGCAGAATGTCAGTGCTCATTTGTGAGATCCGCTATGTCCCATGTTCTCAAGCCAAAGTTAGAAGAGCAGTATACCAACTTTGTTCTATCTCATATAAATGCCATGACTCCACTTCCTGGATCCAAAATTTTAGTATACAAATAGCCAGTATAGATACTATAGAGACCTATTTTGGAGTTATGCTTAAGAGCAATGAGTCTGTTGCTAGGGCAATGTACAATCAGAGTAGGTGAAAGGGCTATTGCATATACCTTGGACATTAAAAACTTGGAAATGAGTTAGCCAGTTCATGTGTTCCAGACTTGGATGTGCATATCATATCCAGACCAGCATACAAAGAGTTTCCCATTGGCTGAGTACTCAGGCTCATAAATATGTACTGGATTGTCAAAGTCAATAGAATGAAATTGGGTGGAGTCATGATTCTATGAATAACATTTGGAAGAGGAATACCAAGGCACAATGACAATGGTCAAACCATCAGAGGTTGGGAGTGCCTTTGAGTGTTTTTTGATCTTAATGTCTAAAGAATATATATATTCAAAACCTGTAGGATCCTGCTGATGTCAAACTTACATTAATGTTGACTTATTATCTAAGGTGCATATGACCAGGTTGTTGCATGTTTGGAAGGTAACCTGCCAAAACTGGACATGCTTTCCTGGCCAGGGGTTGAATGAGACATGATTATTTGGGTGTACTATATCATATATGGTGATGAAAGATTCAGATAAAAACACTATTTGATCTTCATTAGGGGAAAATGCAATCTCCATGTTATCTTCATAGTCTTGCTTGTCAATATCCATATGTAATACAACTTCTTCAGTAGTCATATCCAAGAAATCAATATGAGATTGCTCTAATCTTGTAGCAACTATGTTTCTAGATCATGAGAATGCAATAAATTGTGGTATATCGGCATCAGCTTGAGTGTCCATAGTATCAGTCTGACTCATCACCAAATTCTCCAGGTCCAGTTCCCACATTCTCACACTTCCATCATAACATCTAACTAAAAGTCTATAGCCATCCCATGATAGACAAATACTGCATACAGATGAAGGATTTGTCTCCTAGATCAGTTTTGAGCCAGTCACAGAGAGATTCCATATCTCTACTGTGCTATATCATTTTATAAATAGGTAATTGGTAAGGGGTAAATGAATAACATGTGTGTTATAGGGGAAATAATAGCTGAAGGATGCCATTTCTTGTATGCCCAGCCTCTAAAGATAGTTATTGACTCCCCAAGATATGGCCATCAAAGAGTCACTAGTTGGAGAAAAGTATAGTGATTCCAGATCTCCAGAAGGATACAAGAATTACTGGGGATCCTTGCTATCTTCCAGATTCCATAATTCAATAATACTCTTAGATTTCCTATCACAAATGGCCACTTACTGATTTGTAATTGCTTGATTTGATAATCAAAGTATTCAAAAAAGCAAAGTTAGACAAGCAGCAAAAGATGTTGTTAAGTCTGAGGTTTATCCTCTGACATACAGTTCTTAAATACATAATTGTGGTGGTCTATGCACCAGAACAGCCTACCACATGATCACTACCTATTGTTCTACATATAGGAGTGCTATTGTTCTTGAAATAGAGATAACCTAACCATCTTAGGGCAGTCCTTTGTTCT
>Ga0153935_1000255_pt1 | contig 12418 bp, 6 predicted proteins | sample TSNJ019MetaG_FD_104677 | JGI IMG/M metagenome (GOLD analysis project Ga0153935, IMG submission 104677) | Attine ant fungus gardens microbial communities from New Jersey, USA - TSNJ019 MetaG | ecosystem: Host-associated > Fungi > Mycelium > Unclassified | place: USA: New Jersey, Wharton State... | reverse complement strand
TTTTGTATTAGATTTTATAAAATTGATGGAGGAGAATTACTTATTTTTTAGAGTCTATAGAGTCTTTTATTGGTTTAAGATTAGGTATTTTATTTGACAAATTGAATATCAGTTTTATTTATTTTTTAATATGGATATTGATTCTAAATGCAACCTAAATAATCATTCTAATACATTGATTGAGGAATTGAAAATGAATATGAAAGTGAATCTGAAAATGAATGTGAAAATTAATTCTGATAAGGGGTTTATTTCTATTGAAAATAATATAGATAATGATAAGGATATATATAAGGTACAGGATGTTGATAAGGATAATTCTTTATCTAATAATATCAATATCAATAATCATATTATGAATCATACTCAAAATAAGAATGATAATAAGAATCATAGTCAGAGTCATGATGTGAATAGAAGTAAGAGTGATAATAAGAATAATAATAAGTTCTTTGATATTAAAGAGAGTAAATTTATTCTTAATGGTAATAAATTAAATAAAGAAGTTAATAAGATAATTAATGATATTAAGTTATCTAAGAAAAATAAATTAGATGCTGTTGAGGGGGGGTATTTAAGTTATAAACAAAATAAAAGTTATCTAGGGTATTTAATTGAATTAACTAATATTAATTTATTATATGACAGAATTAGTGAAAGATTACTTGTTAAATTAGATAAAAATAAAATTTATGCTATAATAATGAATGTTAGTTATGTGCAAAATGGGGTCTTATCTGGTATATCTCCTATTAAATCTCTTATAGTTAGTGGAAATTCTAATGTTAAATTAATTGGATTAAATATTTTAAATGGTGTTAACAAAGTATTAAATGAGTATAATATTGATGATGATAAATGTGTTGTAACCTTATATTGGAGACCATGGATCAGTGATAATGAATATCATAAACTAGTTACACCTGTTAAGAGAACAGAGATTATTGATGAAGTTTTACATGATCAAGCTCAATTAAAGTTAGACACTAAAGCTAAATTAGATAAGATAATGAAGATTTTGAATATTAAAAATAATGTTAATTTTATTAAAGAGTTCCCTAACTATGACAGTGTGTTTAAGTTAAATAAATACTATAATTATGAATTATATGCATATCTTGATGAATTAGTTAATAATCATACAGAAGATAAATTTAAATATTACGTATTTATTGAACCTAATAAGGATGAGTGTTCTGAAGATAAAGGATCTGATAATTTTATCATTTATATTGTTTTCGAATCTGATGAAGGTAATAAAAGATTTATCTGTATGTGTGATGTTGAGTCATGGGAATCTGTTTTAAATTATTGGAATAAACCTAAATATCCTTATCCTAGATGGACTGATTATAAAACAAGTGAAACCGAGTTTGTAAGACAAACAGGTGAATATAAATATTATATCCATAACGGTAATATTAAATATTGGGAAAAATTATATGACTTCCAAGATATGCTATTTACCTCTACAGATCAGATAGTTGATACTAAAATAGGTACATTAGATTTAGAAACTTATGGTGATCATTTAATGGGTAGCGGACTAGGAAGATTAACTGTTTATGCTGGAGGAATTGCATTAAATACTGGATATAAAGATATAAAGTATATAGACACTAAGAATGGTATTACAAATGGGGATGAAGTAATTATTAAACTGTTTGAGAATTTATTTAATCATATTGCTGAAGATAAAAAATTAAGAAATCAATATACGTTATATGCTCATAATTTAGGTAGATTTGATTCAGTATTTCTATTAAAAACTTTAAGTAATGCAGGGTATGATCTAAAGGGACAATGGAAAGATAATGATATACTAGTTCTTAAAATAACTGATAAACAAAGAAAATTAACTGTAAAATTAAAAGATAGTCTTAAATTGTTGCCTAGTTCTTTAGATAAATTATTAATTAGTTATGGTTGTGATATTAATAAAGGATTGTTTCCACATAAATTTGTTAGTGCAAATAACTTAAATTATATAGGATCTAAACCTGATATTAAATACTATATAGATGAGAATTTAACAAGTGATGACAAAGGAAAAATTAAAAAATATAATAATTTACCTGAAATATTTAATCTTAAAGAAGAATGTTTAAATTACTTAGAAAAAGATATCTTAGGATTATTAGAAATTATGAATAAAGTTAGCAACCATTATTTTAATGAATATAAACTTAATATTACTAAATTTTCTACTTTACCTAGCATCTCATTAGCAATATATGGTTTCTGGTTTAAAGATAATAAACATAAAATAAAAATGATAAAAGGTCCTCTTGAAGGATTTATTAGACAAGCCTATTTTGGTGGTAATAGTCAAATTTTTGTTTAAGGTAAAGATAGATTGGTTAAAGAAGGATATCATTATGATATGAATTCACAGTATCCTTACGCTATGAAAAATATGATGCCTACAGGTAATCCAATATTTACTAATAATAAAGATATAAATTATTATAAATTAGGTTTTGTTTTAGCTAAAATTACTCCACCTACTAAAGAGGTATTAACTAATTTATTTATTCAAAAAAGAAATGAAGATGGTTCAATTTCTTGCCCTAGAGAAACATTCTATGAATACATAAGTACAGTAGATTTAAAACAAGGATTGCAATATGGATATAAAGCAGACATTTTCTGTGGTATTAACTTCCCTAATGCATGTGAAGAAGGTGAAATATTCGGTAAATTTGTAGATACCTTATATAAAATTAAATCAACATCTACTGATCCTGTAGAAAAACAAATAGCTAAATTATCACTAAATTCTACTTATGGTAAATTTGCTCAAAAAGAACAAGAATATAATATTAAATTAGCAAGTAAAGATGCAGTTAAAGAAATTTTAAGTAAATATCATTATACTTATCTGAGTGATATTTCAGATGAATTAACATTGATTAAATCAGGACCAAGAATAAATAGTAAATTGAAAAGATTGTATAAAACTTATAGTGAATTTAATAATAACAATGAAGATTTAAATAATCTTGATACATTTGTAAAACAAAGAGGTATACCAACTGCTGTGCAAATTTCAGCTATAATAGCTGCTTATGCTAGAACTTCTATTAATATTTATAAAAATATACCAGATAATATAGCTATCGCAAGTAATACGGATAGTTTAATCTTAAGTAAACCTTTACCAAATGAATTAATTGGTACAGAATTAGGACAATGGAAATTAGAGCATCACTTCACAGAAGGGGTATTCGTTAGTCCTAAATTATATTGCTACGTGGATGTAAATAACAATGAATTGATTAGAAAAGCAAGTGGAGTTGTAGCAGGTTATTTAAATTATCAGGACTATCTTAATTTAGCTAAAGGACAAAATGTAACTACTAAAAAAGAGATATTCAAAGTTAATTGGAAAGAGTTAAAAATTGATATTGTTAATGTTGAAACTAAATTAACTGGAATTAAACAGGGTAGCTAACTAAATAGTTATAATTAATTTTAATTAATATTTAAGATTTAAGATTAAGGTTTAACTGCATAAAGTAATTTATTAATATCGGTAACAATCCAAATCCATGGTAAATTAAACTATATTTAACATATAAACCGTCATATAATTTACGTACTCAATTTAAATAAAATTAGCAAGAGCAACAAAAGTGACAGTAGAATAAGCTTAACTAAGAATAAAATTGCATTCAACACGATTGAATTAAGATTGCTAATAAAATATTTCATGAAGTATCAGCCATCACTACCAATTAATAATAATAATAATCTAATGTTTTACTTTCAAATTTAATAAAGCTTAGCATTTTATAATCTATTTAGATAATAGTAGAATCAGCCGTATACAAATAAAATTTATAATTATTATTTTAATTGCTCTTCGAAGCTAGTGTTATTTTCCCTTCATACAGGTCACATTAGAAATAAAATAGAGATCGAGTACATATACCCACTATTAGTCAGGGAAGATATAAAATATAATTTATATTCGATATTAAATATAATAATATAATAATGTCAATAATATAACAGTGTAAATTTGATCGTTGATAGAGGTTTACTATCTATATTTTCTTATAATTGAGATAGCACTTGGTGTTAATTTATTTGTATGATATAAGGTATGATGATACTTACAGAAAGGTATTTGTTGACTTAAAATACCACCTCTTCATTGTTAAAATATTAAAGTTTTAGAAATTCATTTACCTCTAACATCTTTAACTGATCTGACATGATGCATTTCAATGCAGGAGTTGAACCACAAATTGTACTAGCTTTACCGAAAATGGTTTAAGTTAATTGATTACCTTAACTACGGGTAATAATATTATTGACTTGATTATCGTCGAGTTTAATAATTTTTATAAATTTATGTTTAACACTCATATCCTTAGGTATCTTCAGATAATTATCAGTTTCATAATCAGTTAAATAGCGTCCTCATTTTAAATGCTTTAGCCATGGAATGAAAATTATGTTTTCTACTTAGAGTTAGAGCACAAGATGCTTGGAAATATCACAATAGTGATCCTAATATACTATAATTTGAAGCAAAACTATAATAATTTAGTATAGATTTAATTTAGAGTTGTAAAATCTTATAATTTCGTACTGAGATTTAACAATTAAATTAGATAAAGCTAACGCTAGATAAGACGATTCACTTTTTCTAGAACTATACCTGCTAATTTAAATAATCTAATACTTTAGGTATAGGAGCTATAACCATAATATAATTATTAGTTAGTTTACTTGTTTTAGTCCTTGGTAATAAAAATATTAGTCTAAGTTTTCTAATATTAGCACCTAAGAAAGTAAATTCTTTAGTAAGTAAAGTTATTAAAGTTTTAACTTCATTAAGGGTTAAACCACAATTATAAAGAAAAAAGTTTTTAATAAGTTTCTTAAACAATACTCATATCTTCCGATTACGAATAAAATAAAATCATCAGCTATCTAATATATTTTATTATTATATAAATTCCATCTGTAGGATCTCCTTTGTATACATTTTTAATTTAATTAATAAATTTCTTGCTTCTTCGTAATTACCTAATTTTTTCATCTTATATCTTTCATATGTTAAATTAGTATACTCCGGATTAAATTTTTAAAATTTACCAATGTTATACATATCTTTAATAAGTATATTTACATATTCATCAAATTCATGTCATAAAATATTACATAAAATTGGACTAAGAACACTACCTTGTGATTTACCTATTATTTTACTAAAATAGTATAATTACTTTTTAAAAAACCTACTCTAATTAATTTATAGATATACCTAATTTAAATAGGATCCCCGATTTTAGTTTTAATAATATTCATAAATTTATCGTGAGGTATAGAATCGAAGCAAATAAAAATATCACCTTTAATTACTCATTTATACCGAGAACCTGATAATCATACATCTCTTAAAGCTGAATGTGTAGATCTATTAGGTCTAAACCCAGAAAAAACAATTACGGAATAAAGGTTCTCATACAGCTTCAAGTATTTATACTATACCTGCTTTAACTATTTTATATCTAGGACTAATAATACCTAAGGTTTTACCATTTGCTTTAGGTATTTATGTAATTATTACAGGTCTATATTTACCTGAGGGTTTAGCTAATTTAACAAAGAATTTAAAATTAATACCATCTAAAGTCTCTTTATCAGTTCCAGGTGTCCTATTACCAGGATTACTTTTCAAGCATTATAACATTATATTCATAAATAAGGATCTCTAAATATATCAATTATATTATGTATTTTATTATCATCAGATTTATAAGATTTTAATTCATTTGTTAGAATGGCAGTTAATTGAGATCTATTTGTAAAATTAATATAATCACACAGATTGTCTGAGTTATCATAAAAATTTCTTTTAGATTTTGTACCCTTAAGAAATTAAGTTTTAATATAAAATACTTGGGGTTAAATCCAGTAAATATATATTTATTCATAATCTTTCTATTATTACTTTCTTTTTTTATTTCTCCTAATATTTCAAATCTTTTTTGACACAATTTAAAGTTAGTATATTACTTACTTGTAGCTTTTATATTATTTATTTAATAATTTTTACTTTTAATTAAATTCTTTTATATACTTAATTTTTGTTTGTTTTAATTAGATTTAAATTTAAAAAAATACTTTTTTATAATAATTCTTGGATTAGGTAACTAGCAAAATAAAGTTATACAAGCGGTAAGGAATTTTTCTACTCTACTATCTACCAAATAATAGTAAAACTAACTATCTAGAAGTGGATAGTCGGAAATTAGATTAAATGAGATATATATATATTATTCATTAGTTCTATATATAGAAATCTAATATAGTTATAATTCCTGTGACTAGGACAGATATTTTCCTAATAATCATATTTATCCTACATATATATTATTCATTAGATATAAAATTAGTTCTATATATAAATTATCACTAAATCTTAGTTGTCATATTGCCTTTTGCTTATTCTTCTAATAGACTAATATTCAATCTTTAAGAGATAATAACTGATCTGATCTACATTTCTTTTTACTTAGTAAATAGTTAATTAAATATATATATTTCTTATCATTTCTTAGTCTAATATAAAAGCATTTATTCTAAAAACTATTTAATATATATACCTAGTGGGTTAGACAAAGTCAGAACTATTTATTCACATAAAGAAATTATAACTTTATTAAAAACCTTATATAAATTATCGATTTCTTCTTCTTAAATAAACATAATTATTAGCTATAACTTATTATTAAATTAACATCCTAGTAAATATATTAAAACTCCCTTTTCTAGCAATTACAGACTAGCATTTATGCATTTATTTATGGCGGATAAACTTAATTTATTATTTTACAAAATCTAATATCTAACTTAGCGAATAAATCATCATAAATCTTATTTAGCATTATTTAAATATATTGTCTTATATATGAATTCTTTTTAAACCTATAATGCAGCTAAGGGTTTTAAATTAATCTATAACTAAACCTTAAAGATAAATATTTATCCTCAAAAACATATTTCTTTATTCTATTATTTCTGAATAATTATATGTAGAAGTCTTATTTAACTAGAAATATAATTATTATTATTTATAATAGAACTCTTAATCTTACTATTATTTCTAATATTATATAAATTATTTTCTCTTAGTCTTACTCTTAACTATATATATATATCTGATATTTTTATCTGATCTTTTAAAAAATATATCCTACATTGTAAGTCCTCTTAATCGAATAGAAATCTTTTTTTAGATATAAATCTAAATCGAAATATAAATCATTTTAAAAATCTTATTATGATACTTCCTGTAAATCGAAATATTATTCTTATTTTTCATATTTCAGATATATACAGATATATAATAATTCTATGAATAAATCTTAAAGATAAATAAATTTTTTCCTAATATTTAAAATATTTCATTTAGTTTGTATTCCGAGTTTGTACATATTGTTCTTTTAAAGTGTTGATAACCTTAGTTGTTTGCTTATCCGGTTCTATTTTTAAGTACTCTAATTTAAGTAAAGGCATCTTAATTTGAGAACCAAAATATTGGGCAACATGTGTTATAGCTTTAAGATATTCAAGTCGGTAATTCCAATTTTAAGGGGTCGACTAATCCCCTTGATACGTATCAAATTCTGTATCAAACTTCACTTTTTTAGCAATAGCTTTCAATATTAATGAAAATCTAAATTTATCACATTGACAATCTGCTATACCATATAAAGTCTATTTAGCTTTAATTGTAAGGATAGGGGATATTTTTCAACAAATTAATGTATATCAAAGATATATAAAATTACCCACTAAGTAAATTAAACAATAAGCAGCCTAAAGGCGCAGTTAAAAACAAAAATTACGTGCTTTAAATTTATCCAATTTTATATAGGACAAACTTTTCTAAAGCGTTTTTAAATTTATTAAAAATAATTGAATATTCGTTAGATTTACTCATTTTTGAGTTGACAATGTTGAATATGAATAGTTGGAATTTTAAATTTTTAAAAAGCTACTACAGTAGTCCCGATAATGAATAATGTGTCGCTAATATTTTCACCATTTACTACAAAAAACAAAATACCATAATAAACCTATATAAACTATAAAACACAAATTGTAATTCTTACTTTTCTTTATTATTAACTTCTATTTTTTTACCTTTCCTAGATTCTAGTTTTAAATCTTTTCTTATTTTGCTATTTGTTATATTCCTAAAATTTGGGTTTATATTTTTATAAAATAATCAATTATTAAATTTGTAAATATACAGATTAAAGGTATCGATTTTATTCTCGAAATACCATATTTTAATAAAAAACAAAAATTACATAGGATAAATATAAAATTTATAATTAGATAAATACAAGCAAAGTTACAAAAACCTAAATTTATAGGTAAAATAGTATAGCAGATTAATTAATTTATTTGTTATATATTTTGATAAAATTATCCGATGAAATATTTAGAGTTTAATAATCCTTTAATAAAACTATTTAATAATTTATTATTATCTTTATATCCTGAAGGCATATCTGGTATATTTATTATATCATTAGTTTCTGTATCCATTACAGTAATTTGAGTGTTAGCTGAATTTTTAGTTATCTGGTTAAAATCAAAGTTTTCTGACTTAGCATTTAAGGGTACAACTATATTTTCTTTATCATTTTGGTATTTTATTTGAATAGGATCAGTAGCACTTACTATAGATTTTACTAAGTGTTTATGTAATTTTAATAAATAACCCTCATCTTTGAAATATATTTCTATAAATGCATTCTTTACTAATTTTTCCAAATTAAACATAGTGTTAGGTGTACTAGCAAAACAATCATGAATTGTATATATAGGTAACTTATAATTAGATATATTATTTAATAATAGATGAACATTTGACGCATCTAATGAATGAATAAAATTAGGCATAAATGATCTTTTCATAGTTAATCTATCTAAATTATCTGTTGGTAACTTAATAGTAGTTCATTTACCGGTAGCTAATAAATTAGCCTTAACCTTAGTTGTTGTAAATTTTACATTAGTATATCTAATTTTTAATCCAGCTGGTGTAATCCATGTGATAGGTAGATTTAATCTTACAAAAATATCAATCATACTATTAAAATATTCGGATAAAATTTTCAAAGAAGGTAATTCTTTCGTTAATACAAAATAAATTAATTTAGTTAAATTTACAAATTCACTTGTATTTAAGTATAAATCTTTGCCACTATAGCTTGCGCTTCCAGGTATTTTTACAAATCTTTCTTTAAAAACCCAAATCACTTCGAAATGTTCCAATAAATGTTCACCAATACCTGTCAAAGAAATATTATAAGGTATAGTCATAACAGATCTTTTAATGATTTTTCTATTTAACTTAATATCTCTCAATGTTTCTATTTCAGATACAGATAAACTATCTCTAATTTTACCTAAAGCATAGATATAAAAATCTTGAGGGTAGTCAAAACTTGGATCGCTACTTTCTGTATAAACATTAACATTTTTTGCTAATTCTTGTTCTAAAGTTAAAGAAGCTATGTGTTGAATTCCACTACAACTCGCATCGAATAAAATTGGATTAGAAATTTTAGTAGTAGGATTATGAATTAATAATAACTTAGCTTGCATTATACTAATAAATTGGAAAGGTTCATTAATCTTTTCTAAATTATCTTCTACATATTTAAGATTAGAAATTTTACTTGCTTCTACGTAATCTTTAACTATTTGATCTACTTTAATTAATCTTTTTTTTCAAGGTAATTTATCATATCCGGCTAAATTAGCAATGTAAATATTGATACATTCATTACCGTAACTATTTAAAATTTCAGCATAATTTTCTGCAAATAATAATAAAGATCTAGCTAAATCACCACCTTGATAACTAATATAATTACTTAAAGGATAAATTCTCCCTCTAAATCAACAAAAACAGGTAAATAGAACTCTTGATTTTTATAAAGGGTAGCCATAGTAATAATATTACTATATAAAATATATGTAGAATTAGATGATTCTTTTTGAGCTCTAATTTCTTTAGAATCTGTATCTAAAATTGGTTGAAATACATTATGACCTTTAAATAATTTAGACTCTTTATTTTCCCACTCAGTTAGTATAAATTTTAACATTTTTTTATTAATTCTAAATTTCATACTATTTAAATAGTCAACACTATTATATAATAATTTACTTCCTTCAGTTTTATATTTTTGATTATATTTAGATCTGATTAATTCTCCTTCAAATAGATGTAAGTTAGTTGTATCTGTATTAATGTAAGGAAAGTATATTTCTTGTCCATTTAATTTTCTAGGTTCAGTTAACATAGGTAAATCAACTAAACTGATAGTACCTACAATTAACTCTTTAATAAATTTATCTTTGATCTTTAATATAAAATAGGAATCCTTATCACTGTCTTTTTTTAATTCTTCTTGAATAATATCACAATTATCTGTAATTATTCTTAATAGTGTATCCCCTACCCAGAAATAACCAATATCATTTAAATAATTAATTATCAATATAAGATCCTCTTTAGGTAATATATGAGTTAATTCTTTCATATTTAATTCAATCTTTCTATATTTGATTAATTTAATCACTTTTTCACCTAAATTTATCACTATATTAGTTCGTTTATGTTCACCATGAGAAGTATTCAACAAGTTCAGTATTTGAGCAAAGCTATATGAAATACATTTATCGATACCAAGATACATTATTATTAAAATTACTATAGTTTTATAAAACTCTTTATCAATATTAGAAATAATACTTTCACCAGGATTACTGTGATTACCTGATTCAGATCCTTTTCCTTTTTTGATTACCTCTATAGTACTCTTAATCCCAGCTACAGATTTTTTAAGTTTTATATAATTATTTATACTATATTTAAGTATTAAAGCTTGATATTGCTGACTTAATTTAGGATAAATTTTATGTAAAATCCTATTTCTCGCATCAATTGAGTCCATATTCTGATTAAAGAAATTTAATTCATATTAAGTTAAAGCTTTTTCAATAGCAATTTGTTTTTCAAAATTAGATAAATTAGAATTTAAAATATGACTAATCATTAAAGGTAAAGGTGCATTTAACGAAGCTATTTTATTAAAACTATTATCTAATGTTTCCATATTCTCTATTTTAGATACTATATTCTTAATACTAGTAATATTTAAATTATTTTTATAAATAAGATTATTTTCTGTTAATTGACTTAAATTTTTAACTTTACTTTTCACACTAATTTTATTCATGGTATCAGACTCAAACAAATATTTCGAATTAGACAATAAAATACAAGCCAAATCTTTTTTATACTCCAAAATAGTATTCATAATAATTTTAGCAATATCATCAACATTGTTAATTATAATATTTTTTTCATTATATAACCATTTTAGTAATATCTTATTAATCTCCTTAAAACCGTGACTTAATGTATTATTAAAAGCATTTTCAGATTCTTTTCTCGTCCACTCCATAACTCTAGACATTTTCCTTTTCTTACTGTCTTCACCTTTATCAAATATATCAATAGCAATATTAAAACAATTAATCTCAATATCCTTTAAACATTCCATTAAAGAACTATTTAACACCTTATTATTAATTAATAACACATTCTGAATTAATTTTATCAGATTATTTAACGTATCCTCATTAATAATAATATTCTTTATATCAGCGTAATCATTAATTTTATTAATAAACTCATCAACAATATCACTATCTAAAGACTTACTATCTAAACCAATATTATATTTTAATTTGTTATTATCATTCATAGCTATTTCAAATATTTTAACTATACTATCCTTATGTTCCATAGTAAATTCTACTGTATCTAATAAATCATAAATATTACTAATAATTATATCTTTCAATTTTGTAGGTATAAAAAATTTAGTAGTATTTAAATAAATAAATAAATTAAAAAAATAAACATCAAACTTATTAAGATCCTCAACTTTAATATATCTTCTATTTAATAAATACTTAGATAAATGATTAATTTCAATCTTATATTTACCTAAAGAAATTAAATAATCTTTATTATAACTCATCATTCCTTATTAAAATAAAACTATAAATCACCAACAATTTAATATTATCTATTGAATAAAAACATATTATAAAAAATATAATTCTTAATAATAACTCATCAAAACTTAACCATAATAAATAACATAAATTACCTAAATAACCTATAATATTAATAATTCATATAATCTTCATTAAAAAATACTTTATTCTAGAAATCTCTAATAAATAAAACTGATATTCAATTTGTCAAATAAAATACCTAATCTTAAACCAATAAAAGACTCTATAGACTCTAAAAAATAAGTAATTCTCCTCCATCAATTTTATAAAATCTAATACAAAA
>Ga0153935_1000254_pt1 | contig 12454 bp, 22 predicted proteins | sample TSNJ019MetaG_FD_104677 | JGI IMG/M metagenome (GOLD analysis project Ga0153935, IMG submission 104677) | Attine ant fungus gardens microbial communities from New Jersey, USA - TSNJ019 MetaG | ecosystem: Host-associated > Fungi > Mycelium > Unclassified | place: USA: New Jersey, Wharton State... | reverse complement strand
CCATAGAACATTCTGGAAAGGACATGTGACCATGGGACTCTAGGGTACAGCCACTGTAGTAATAGTATAAGTAGGGCTGCAATCCAACGAAGAACTCCATCGAGTTCTTCTTGAACATCCACCGAGGGTGATCACTAAGGGTATTTACTGCCTATTGATAACAATAGTCTTGTTGTACCATGACTTCAAAATAGCTGGCTATTCTGGATGCTGGAAAACACTGGAGTTGGTATTACAAAATTATTGGTGGCTATAGATGTTAAGGTATGTAGGCCAATATATCAGCACCTATAACCTGTGCTTGTACACCAAGCCTACAAGACACTCTCCAGTGGATGAATTGTACCCTCTTTTAGTCTCTAGAACATACTGGGATATGCTCAGTGTTAACTTTATTGTAGAGCTCCCCAAATCCTCTAGCTGTGATACAGTTATGATAGTAATAGACTTGGTGTCAAAAAAAGCACACTTTATTCCAACACACATGATAGTGACTGTAGAAGGAGTAGCATGACTGTTTCTCCACTACATCTAGAAGTTGTATAGGCTCTCTCAGCATGTTGTTTCAGACCACAGATCTCAGTTTGTGGTATTGTTTACTAGAAAACTCTACAGGTTACTAGGTATATGGCTAGCTTTTTCTATAGCCTAGCATCCACAGACAGATAGGTAGACAGAACATGTCAACCAGGAGCTGGACCAATACCTCTAGATCTTTGTCAATGAATAACAGAGTAACTAGTATAACCTCCTGCCCCTGGCTAAGTTCTAATACAACAACTATGTCCACTCCTCAATCCAATAGATACCTTTCCTACTTAACATAGGCCAGAACCCACAGATGGGCTTTGAGCCAAGACAGCAATCCTCTAGACTGGAAACTGTCAATAAGTTTATGGGGTGAATGAAGACAGCTATTGAGGAAGCAAAGTCTGTAATCTAGAAGGCACAAGAAGACATGGCTTGTTACTACAACTAGAGGAGAACTCCTGCACTAGTGTTTACCACCAGGGATAGAGTATTTCTAGATACCTCTGATATCAAGACTATATAACCCTCTACCAAGTTATTGTATTGGAGACTCAGACTCTTTATAGTGGAACAACAAGTGGGACCTGCAGCCTATTACCTTAAGCTACCATATGCAATGAAGAAACACTATCCTATGTTCAATGTAGTGAAGCTCTCTACTACCCTGATAGACCTGATCCCAGGACAAAAACCAAACCCTCTACCTCTGCCAATTATAGTAGATGGAGAGAAAGAGTGGAAAGTAGAGAAAATACTCAACAGTTGCTGGTACTGGAAGAGATTTCAATTCCTGGTCAAGTAGAAGGGATATAGCTATCATGACTTGGCAAAATGGCTAAGTTATTATTTATATTTCTTTTCTTATTTAGACTTACTACACAAGGAAGGAGTATGGGAAAGTATCATATAACTAATGTCACACATCATAGTCACATGCCAGTATGTCACAGTGTCACATCACATCACAATATCACATGATGAGTGTGGGAGAGTAGTGCACAGACTATGTAGTAGTTGTATAAGTAGTGTACAAAATCCAATGGAAACTCCATTAAGTTTTTCTTGTCAACTCAAACTTGGAGTGTGATTAAGTTGTTCTAGGCTAAGTCACTATAACAGCAGGGAACACAACTCTTGGGAATCTGTCTCCAATATTTCAGCACCTGACCTAGTGGTGGAGTTCTATTACAAGCACCTGGCAGCTCCAAGACACATCTAGAGAGCAGATTTTGATACTCTTTTTGGACCTGGACCCATTGCTTTGAGACACAGCAATTTTGGAGGGAGAGTAAATATAAGAGGACTGCACCAAACTCCACTCCTAATACACTAGTGGCAACAAGCTGGAGTAACTCTGACAACTAATTAAATAAGCATTACTCCAGGTTTAATCAGTTGTCTACTCCTGAAACTCCTATCTCTGATAGCTGAGACATCTGTAACCAAGAAAGCAGTATATATAGAATAGATCATCCTCTAGAAGTCTTATTCTATTCTTTGAGGTTTCTCCTGGAGGTGAGTTGTAACATATCCCAGAGTGTAATCATATATTGAGGTTTCTCCTGGAGTCCACTCCAGTCGCCCTTACACCAAGTTGACAAGGAGAACTCAATGGAGTTCTCATTCAATTTCTGTACACTACTTATATATTTACTACATGGTCTATGCACTACTTTTCCAAACTCATAATATGACTCATCATGTGACATGTGACATATCATGTGATACTTTCCTGCACTCCTTCCTTGTGTAGTAAGTCCAAATATGAAAAGAAAATAAAATAAAAGAAAAGAAATATAAATAATGACTTAGCCATTTTGCCAAGTCATAATACTTAACAATGGTCATACAACATTTGAGCTGAATTTCTTACCATGAAAAGTGGTCAGAATACAGTGGATAGAACATTGGCTGTTACATCACATTGGTGGTCCCAGTCAAAAACAGTCGAGGTCACCTGCATTGCTATTCCCTTTAATTGCCCTTTGACTTCTCTTAAGGAGGATACAAAAGTGTTGTATTTCATGAGCATGCTGCATGCTGCTCAGCTATGCTACTATAATAACCACTCGGCTCTGATATTTCAACCTGCTGCACCCAAGTAAAGAAGCTTCACTTGAATGATGAATACTTTGTATGTTCCCACTCAAATCTCACACAAGGTCCACATGGTTTAATGAGCCAGATTCTACTGCTATAATCTCCAACATAATACTATGGATTCATCATTTAGCTTCCATTAGGCAGAACTAGGACCCGACTTCAGATCTAGACTATGCTGCGGCTCGTGGATATTATTCATTTCGTATTCCGAAGGACTATCATTCTTCGATCCTACGAATCGTATCATAGAGACTTGACCTGTCGTCTGATTCTGGTCGGATAGATGATGATCGTGGCCTCGTGAACGATTCCCCCGACTTTGAAGGCTAGAACCATAGGAGCCTATCTCATCACTACCTTTTCTGGACGTATCCCAATAGATACGCTGATTCAGAAGTACCATGAAGCAATTGCTATACCTGCACATGGAGGGAAGATCAGTAGCTGTAGTCCCAGCAAGGTAGAAACCAGGATACATTTTACCGAGTGTATAACCCCTGATGATTGAGCATGTAAGTGTCAATTTTCAAGGTCAGCTACGTTGATGCATACATTACCATGTATATGTTGGTTTTCTGCAAATAGATCATTTGATTAAGATCAACATCAAGTTTAAGGGGGGAAAAACTCACAGGAGGTGACACCGATGGGTGAAGGAAAACGGCAACTAGTGCGACCGCTTCCGCAGCTAAGAATAAGAGTTGGTGTCTTACCGATCCAGTTTGTTTACAGATGCTTACCAGTCACTGCATTTGTCTCTAGCGTTAATAGCAGGATCCGTGTCACAGTTCTTATTGTAGTTCGGCTGGCTTGGGGCGTTCGATATTGTAAGAGCTTCATGATAGGATGAGCTCAGCGGGACATCTCTTCCTGGGGTATCACTCACCAAGTAAGTCATGGAACTGGCAATCAAGATATCGGTGATGGCAGTCGAGAATAGCCAAACCTAGTGTTCAGTGTTCATTCAAAAAATTGTCCTACTCAGATTCAAAATTACCGACATAGATTGCGGATTTGATATGTGTTGGATCTAGTTGACTCTGTGACTTGTGAGTAAGCAAGGTCCGAGCAGGAAAAACTTACGTGTATGCCAGCAATCATCCCACCTACACACGAGACAAGCGAAAGCTGTTCATCAGCCGTGTCAATCTCACTCATGAAACAATCACCAAAGCGACTCACCATTGCAGTGACGATTGGCAAAATCTTCCATTGTCCTATTTTCCGCAACCGCCAACAATACACACTCTGCACCGTAAATGTGATGACAACATCAAGGAATGGGCCGTCGATGGCGGCAACGTTGAACCTCAACAAGGCGGAATAATCGCCGAAGTTGTGAACAAACCAGAAAAAGACATCGTCCATGATCATGAAGGTCTGAGCAGACTCAATCAGAAATAGGAAGTGTACTGTAGAAATCTTAACCTCGGCATCAAAGTCGATTGAACCCTACCCACCTACTGCCTGGAGCCACTTTGGGTCTTTGTGACCACCACTGAGATACACAACTTCCGTAAAGTGAGAAAGTAGAAACCAAACATATGGTGGTAGACATACAGTATTGCATCACGAACATGCCATATAACCACCAGCTGAGAGAAACACCAATCAGCTACCAGCCCAAAAAGCCAATTAAATCCATGTTCTGAGATTTCCAGCAAAGACGTGCTCACAGGTGGCCCTAATCTGAGAAGTTCATCAGTCGAGTGAGGTCTGAAATTTGGTAGCAACACAATGAAGCTCACAGTAGTGATGCGCCAGCTGGTACTGTCGAGGTCGATTCCATGGGGTGAGGGGGACAGGTGACAGACGCTGATTCATCTTAAATTCGGCTTTGTTCTGAAACCGAGTCTATCCTTGTATAGCCCAAGCAAGGAAAGATTGTAACGAGAAGTTCCCGAGACACGTCATCCTGTCACAACTTGAAAAATAGTTCCACGTAAATGTTTCGATCATTAATTTGACCAGGCCGACTCGGCAGAGTGGAGACTACGGGCGACATGAAGACTTCAAGTGCTCCGATTTATTGATACAGAGCCGAAAATGATTCCCAGGCCTAGGCTTCTGACTACCATCGTGTAGAAAATGCATGAGGATAGTGGATACTTCACCCATGATAACATGGGCGGCACGATCTAAACGGAGACTTGGTGCCAAGGACGACTGATGTCCAAATGAGTGTAAACCTTATTTGACTGTTATCTGATGGAGACTGCTCATACAAAGAGTCGCTGCAGCTTGTGGATAAGTAGGCTGGCAAGGTTGAAAAAACATTGTATGAAAGTTGTATGTATGAAATCTTGTGCTCATGTGATTTCTTGGCATGCTCATAGACCAGCTCTATTAGAAACGAATCTGAGGTGGTCACCGTGTTGTTCATATCGATATCTGCATCACCTGGGAGACCAGGGTTTTCAAAGGGTTGTTACCTCAGCCCAGGAGTCTCACCAATTATCATCTTATATGTATGATGAATGTTGAGACGATTTCAACCGTCTGATATATCGCTTGCTGTAAATTCATGATTCACACGAGCTTGACCCACGTCAAGTATCGCAACGGATAAATCCACTTCATATACCCTCTATCAATCCCCAGTCAGCCACTGAGTCGCTCATGAGTCAACCAACATGATTCACAAAAGCATGCCGCGGCAATTACGGAACAACCCTTAGATTTTGGATCATGACCTAAGGGCCTGGAGAAACTAGTACATACGATGATCGACACCAGCGTGTGTTGTGTTCTTATTCTCGCTCTAGAAGGAAAACTAGATCAAGTCACGAATCTATAAGAACATGAAGCGAATACTCGTAAACAAACATTTCACATCCATTCTCCAACCCAAAATTGCTGATCAGGCAGTCTCTTGACCATGTCAGACCAGAGTTTCTCGAATATTTCAAAAAGGGGACGAAAGTATGTTTGCAGCACAGCAACACCACTGACAAAGGCACAAACGTATGTCTCCATCAACAAAATGTGATTACATCTCCGCTTTTTATCACTTTACTCTTTGCTTATGATAAAAGAATTTAACGTAACAATGAAAATGCCTCGCACCAAGAAGCATCCTCCTCAACAGTCTCCCCATCACCACTCCCCCAGTCTCCTTTATTCCCAAGTAACTGTATCCATTCCCAATTCATTCCCAAAAAAAAAATACTTGACCTCTGCATCATTCATTTCAACTGATATTTTATTCATCACCCCATCCAATAAACAGTAAATCCACCCCAACTCAAAATAAATACCAATCAATTAACCCAACATACGCTATACAATATCACACGCACAAGCAACAGACTAAAGAAGAAATCAACGTAGACAAAATATATACCTCCCATCATCATCCTACCCATGTCGATGTCGACGCCTTAAACGATGCTTTTCCTTTTCACTCATCCACATCATCTCCAAAAAGCTCTTCAGCAACTTTCTCCCTCACTTCTCCAGCTTCATCATGAGGTCCCATAGGAAACTCAAGTCCTGCTGCTGCTGCTTCTGCTTCTGCTTCCGCCGCCGCCGCCCCTGCCAAAACTTTCTCTGACGACTGTTGCTCAGTCCAAAATTTCGACTCTCCTTTAAGTGACTCGGCATCATCCTCAGGTTTCCGTATTTCCTTTATACGATTAGGCCCAGTGCCCGTCCCACCGTTCAAATCCATCGCGACCGTAAACCCTCTACCATCCTCTCCCCTTCCCTCCTCAGCCTCCACATTTTGTGCAACCACAAGAACCGAACTGATCACCTTCACCTCTTCAGCAACACCCGCCTTGTACACAGGTGGAAGAACAGTACCACTCTGCACCTCACCTTCACCATTCGCAAAGATGTCTCGTCCAGGTTCGGGTTTACCTGGGTCGATGACGGTGTTGGTGTTCTCGTCAGCGTTGACCCGTTGGTTAACTGCGGCAGGAGCAGCTACTTGACCCTGACCTTGAGCGTCTGCGGCGTCTTGATGATGTACATCGGGCTGAACATTAGCTCGAGCAACTTCAGGATCTACAACCAGAGGGCCTCCATCGCCAGGCGCTGGCACAACAGCAGCAGGCGAAACACCAATTCCAACATCTTTCTCGAGTGTCGGCAATGGTGACGTATACTGAGAATACTATGAAGAAGAAACAAAAACGACTCGATCAATACTGTCACAGGAGAAAGAAAAAAAAAGAGAAAACGAATTACATCATGATGGAAATCCCCACACGAAAAATCCCAACTCTTCAACCACCTCGCACCCTCACACTTCGGTCTCGTCCACTCCGTCCCATAAGCCAACGGCGCAAAATGTTGGAAATTCCAAATCGCCAAAATAATCAACACACCCGCAACCTGTAACCTCACTTTCGGTCTCAACGTACTCGTCACCAGATCAAAAATGGCACAATAGAGGAGAATAGCAAAGTAGAGCGCAGGAAAGTAGTGGTGCAGGAAAAGCTGGCGCGCCATGAGGAAGAACGGGAGGTAGTGAAGAGACCAGCCGATAAAGAGGAATCCGCAAAGGGTGTCGTATTTGACAACTTTGGCTATCGAAAAAACGAGTAAGTATGCAAGGTCGGGAGTGAAGGGGTGAACGCACTGTTTTCAAAATCCCTGAAACCGCGTTTTTGTCGTAGTATGAGAAGACTACGAACAAGCGCATACAGAATAACAGCGAGTGTACTTGACCACCAGATCATCGGGTTACCTATAAGGTAGATTTGTTTATGATCTTTCACCCAAAAATTCTAGAATGAACATTCAACGAGCATTGATTGGCGACTTGAAAACGACTCACGATTCCACGACGTAGCCGGGGCCATGAACTGGGTCTTGAGTCAAATGCGTGTCGATCGGTGAGACCAGCGTTGGTAGTCCACATAACTTTTTGGAGTTCGAGGAACTTTCCCAAAAATCCTGGTAGCTGATAATTAACTTTCGGTGCATCAGGCGGAACTAGGTAGACAATCTTTCAGAAGACCAAAACAAGCAAAGATCAAGCAACGCACGCCGAACATGTTCCGAAGTCTCAATGTACCATAGCGAGTTTTCTCTCACCGCATTTTTGTTGCAAGTCACCTCTTGCTGTTCGAACCCCCAATCCGGCAACTTGACTTTATGCGAAAACAGATAGCATCCCGTCAACATATGCCTTAACCTGAACTTTGTTCGAAGAGTCCTGAGTCTCCTAAAACTCTCATAATCTCTCGTATCGCCTGATTCCAACTCGACAATCCAGTCATCGTTCGCGTCACCTACGAAGCCAGGCATACCATATCCCGACACTTCGTTCTGAAAGTCGACATCGGAAACGGGAGGTCGGATGTCGTGAGAATGAAGGTGTTTACCAGTAGCGACGTGAAGCAGTTTGACTCGCATGTGAGGGATAATGTATTCGAGGGGCTGAGTCTGGTAGTCGTATTGAGGGTAGTCGTCGACCGTTGCATTTATAATTCGCCAGTCGTTGTTCATATCGCGGTGAGGATAAAGAGTAATTTGTTGCTCTGCATCGAATTGCCTTTAGTTGGTGGGGGGATAAGGTGATTTGAGAAAGACGTACGTTTGCTCCCGGTGGGATAAGCGTGTGGATGAGAATGGAGGTATCCGCCTTGCGTATTGACATGTCGAATGGTAACCTGAGAACCGAGAGCAACATCGGCAAAAGTATCTGCCATTCCACGGCCTTTGAGCGTATGTTGAAACTCGGAGCTCATGAAACCGTCGCCATCTCCCGAATTCTCAAGGATGAGGAAATGGATCTGGAACATGAACATGTAGAAGACGAGAGGTACAACAATTAGGCAGATGGCTCTTGCTGTGAAGTGACGAATGAACAGCCTTGGGGTGACCCGGAGGTCGCCTAGAAGATTCCATAATTGCCACAAGGTACTGACACCGACTGTCGCGATAGTAAAAAGTCCAACCCATTTGCAGCTGACAACGGCGCCGAGCGAAAGACCAGACAATGCGAGCCAAGACCACCAATTGGTGGTGAACGGCTCGTTTTTATCTTCATTACAAAAGCCAACCCAAAGAAAGACGGTGAGAGCAGTGAAAAAAATGAGGGGCGAATCGAGGAGAATATGCCGTGATTGTGTGACAAGTCCATTTTCGAATGTGATGAAGAGAGAAGCTAAAAGAGCGGTGGTGGCGCGACAGTCTAGAGCACGGAGAGTCAGATATGCGAGAGGAATGGTTGCAACGCCCAGCGCAGCAGGAATCATCCGCATCGCAACGTAGGGTACATGTTCGTACGTTCTGTGGGGGATCTCAGATATTTGGATGGGTAGAGGGAGGCGCCGACAACGAACTTTGCAATGTCCTTGAAATCAAAGTGGCCGTCATAGCCGAAGACAAAGCCAGCTAGAGTGATGAGGAGTTTTGCAAGGGGAGGATGGACGTCGACAAAGTACTGGCTCTTGATATACTTTGATGCGAATTTACCAAAGTGAACTTCGTCAAATCTGTGCAAAGATGAATGAAGACGTGGGAAAGCGGGTGAGACGACATACACGACACTGTCTGGCTTGGACAGACGAAAGAGCCGCACGCCACAGGCCAGCAAAACAATGAGAAACAAAAGCTTGCATTCTCCCTGCGAGATGCTGAGCCCTCCAGAGGGGTGGTGCTTGGTCCTCCCAGGGCCAAGACCTTTTGAGGCTGCAGCACGCCTTTGATCTGCATCGTAGTCCTGCCGCAGATATTGGCTTTGGCCTGCAAACACAAAGGCCGGGGGAGGCGAGCGTCGTGCCCGGGACATGACTTTTCTGGTCGAGAAGCTGCGACGTGTCTTCCCATATCCGGTAATACACCGTGGAAACATCATTTATCAAAAATATCATCCAGACGCGTCTCATTTACAACCATGTCCGTCCAAATATTTAATGAGCAGGTGCGCAGATTACTTGTATACAGTGGCATATGCTGCAGCTACCCACAGGCGACAGAAGAAAAGGCAGAGAATGCCCGTCTCTCGTCCTTTGTCGGCGCACTCGCCCTGGGCGATCTTGTCAAATCTACACTAGGGCCCAAAGGCATGAACAAAATCCTCCAGTCAGCTTCCACAGGCGAGATAAACGTAACAAACGACGGAGCGACCATTCTTAAAGCGATCCAGCTCGATAACCCGGCTGCAAAAATCCTTGTCAACATTTCAAAAGTCCAAGACGACGAAGTCGGCGATGGGACAACCTCTGTTGCAGTTTTGGCAGCAGAACTGCTAAGAGAGGCGGAGAAAATGGTTGCACAGAAAATTCACCCGCAAACTATTGTCGAGGGCTACCGGATCGCGAGTGCTGCTGCGCTGAAGGCGCTGGAGAAGAGTGCTGTTGATCATGCGTATGTGTTTGCTCCTTTGCTTGGTCCATGTCCCGTTAACGAGGCTAAACTCAGGTCTGATCCCCAACAATTCCGCAAGGATCTTTTCAACATCGCACGGACAACACTCTCATCAAAAGTCCTGTCCCAGGATAAGGATTACTTTGCCAATCTCGCCGTCGATGCCGTGCTCCGATTAAAGGTATATCAACGTCCCTTTTATCGATGACTCAATTTAATTTGAGCGCGTTCTCCAGGGCTCAATAGACCTCGAGCATATCCAAATCATCAAGAAAGTGGGTGGTAAGCTCACCGACTCATACCTCGATGAAGGTATGTCATATATGCCATCCCTCAAATAGTAACTTATATCAGTTTAGGTTTTATTCTTGACAAGACAATTGCCGTTAACTCGCCGAAACGTCTGGAAAATTGCAAAATCCTGATTGCCAACACCTGTACGGTTCCATACCCTCTTCTGACTGTGCACATCTCTAAAACTCTGATCAACAGCAATGGACACCGATAAGGTCAAAGTCTTTGGCGCCCGTTTCAAAGTGGACGGTACGGGCAAACTTGCCGAACTTGAGCATGCCGAACGTGTGCGTCTCAGCCACGTCTTTACATTGTCCCTCATTTTGACCGTCCACTGCTACAGGAAAAAATGAAAGCCAAAGTCGAAGCCATTGCTGCACATGGCATCAACGTGTTCGTCAATCGTCAACTCATCTATAACTATCCGGAATCCCTCCTCGCAGAAAAAGGAATCTTAGTGATTGAGCACGCTGACTTTGAGGGCGTTGAAAGGCTTTCACTAGTCACGGGCGGTGAAATCGCTTCGACGTTTGATAGACCTGAGTTGGTCAAATTGGGGCAATGTGAATTGATTGAAGAGGTTATCATCGGCGAAGATAAGGTATGCATCAGCGGATAACCCCATCCCAATATGTCTCTCCATGGCCAATCAAACGGATGATTTGCATCTCCCATAGCTCATAAAATTCTCCGGTGTTGCCGCCGGTGAAGCGTGTACTGTGGTCCTCCGAGGATCTACAAATCAGATGGTAGACGAAGCCGAACGATCTTTACACGATGCTCTCTCCGTCCTTTCGCAGACCGTCAAAGAAACACGTACAGTCCTGGGTGGTGGGTGCTCCGAAATGCTCATGTCATGCGCCGTAGAAGAGGCAGCTCGAGGCGTCAAAGGGAAGCGAGTCATCGCGACGGAGGCATTTGCAAAGTCGTTGAGGGCGATTCCGGTGATTTTAGCGGATAATGCTGGGTTTGATTCGAGTGATCTTGTTACGAGGTTGAGAGCGGCGCATTGGGATGGACAGGTGGATGCTGGGCTTGGTAGGTGATTGAATTAGCGTTTTGGATGATGTGGCGCTGATTTTGGTTTTCGTCGTCTGTGTTTCTCGTGTGAAAATACAACACTTGAAGATATGGATGAAGGTGCGATTGCATCGATGAAAATGCTGGGTGTGACAGAGAGTTATAAGCTCAAGAGACAAGTTGTATTGAGTGCGAGTGAAGCTGCGGAGATGATTATTCGGTGTGTTGTGTTTTCTTTTTTTGTTGTGGTTTTCCTCATTTTTTTTTAATTATTATTATTGGTAGGGTGGATAATATTGTGAGAGCTGCACCTCGTAAACGTGAAGCTGTATAGATGTAGGATGAAATTAATTGGATTTTTTTTTCAATATTGACTGTTACCTGAGATGTGATTATTACGAGGATTGAATTTTGGATGATCCTGATGTGTTTTTGTTTCCTTTTTAAACCATACATGAAAAGGTACTGATAGTCAGTGAAGTGTAGAATCCTTTCTACCTTGGATAAGGAATATTGGAATCCAGGTGGTAAATACAAATTAAGGTGTCTGGAAATTCAGATTTTTTATAATTTTGCCGCCAGGTACCTACTTTTGATCAATCAATCTCTGTGAAAAATCAATCATCAAGAAAATATGTGTGACAATTTGGTAGTCAATTTCATCATTTTATTGACCTGAAGATCACATAAGCACAAGTTAATATACCACACCAGATAGAGCACTGACAACTGAGTGCCCCTATCAAACACGCCTGCTTGTAATCGCTTGTATCAATCACTTTTCTGGATGGAGAATCATAGACCAGAGATGCTGGTCTTAGGTTACAAGTATTTATAATGTCTCACTCCTATTTGCCTGTCTGAAACACTGATACAAATATGGGGACAGGGTCATTTTCCAATGAGCACATGAGTAGGTACTCAAAGGAACACGTGAATGGGATTGCGCATCTGAAGTTCTACAGAGATGGCACATGCTCGATATAATCAGAACCTGATGCACATGCGCTTCTTGAGTTTTTCCCAAACCCCGTTATATCCCCCCGCGTGTACCCGTCTCCACAGTTGAGTGAAAAGAAACCTCTCAGATATTGGCATTCTGAGTATCAAAATCAGATCTTTGGCAGGGATACTCAAAAACCAGTTTCATGTTTTTGATACTGCAGCAGTTTTCAAAAGACGT
>Ga0153935_1000246_pt1 | contig 12635 bp, 14 predicted proteins | sample TSNJ019MetaG_FD_104677 | JGI IMG/M metagenome (GOLD analysis project Ga0153935, IMG submission 104677) | Attine ant fungus gardens microbial communities from New Jersey, USA - TSNJ019 MetaG | ecosystem: Host-associated > Fungi > Mycelium > Unclassified | place: USA: New Jersey, Wharton State... | reverse complement strand
CCTCTTGTTGCAGAAATTAGTCGTCTTCGGAAAGAGCTTGATCGTGCAAACGAGAGTATCGATGACAAGATTGACAAGCTCGAGGATGCTGGTATAGGGGCTGTCGGCCTTGCGCAGAAACTAGAGGATGCACGAGGTCATATCACTTCCCTCGAAGACGAGATCGCAAGACTTAGGAGGACTGAAGAAAGGCGAAGCAAGCGTCTTGAGCGTATGCGATGCAAGAGATGCCAGATGAGGATCGATGCTCATCATATCCTACAAGAGGATGATAGGTAAGGCACACATCATTGTGAGGATTAGCTCGATTATTGATTCTTTTTAGTTTCTTGGACAACTCGAGATTATCGCTGGAGCCATCTGTATCCCATATCACGACGACAGAAGTCCTCCGCCGAGACTTGCAGACTGTCAATGAAGAACTCGCTGAGCTCAAAAAGAAATGGAAGGAAGAGAAGAAGCAGCTTGTCAATGAGAACGCCGTTTTGCAGGATACTGCGAATCGATTGAATGCTCAGGTTAAAGAAGAGGCTAGACGATTAGCCGAGACGGAGAGAAAGGGTGAAAGGAAGCGCTTGACGGTCGAGAATGTAAGCTTTGTCCTAGTATACTTGATCAAAGTCTCTGAAATTGCCTAGGAACTCGAGAACGCTCGTAAGACTATGCAGGAGCTGGAAGGAGAACTGAAATCAGAGCGTTCCCGCCTGAGGAGTCTCAACACCCAACAAGACCGCATGCAAAGAGATAAGGATAGTTTATTGAGCCAGCTGAAAAGGACAGAGTCGGTAAGTTTCTCACCCCCCGTACGCTCTATGTAATGTTGAATGAGCGAACGTAGGACATAGATGATGTCAGACAACAACTTCAGAAGGTCAAACAAGAGAACGGCGAGCTCGAGAAAGAACTTAGGGAGAACGCTACAGCAGAACAGAGGGCTCGGTTGCTCGAGAAGAAGGTCTCAGAGAATCAGAGGGCAATTGAGAATCTTCGACAGGAGCGATCGTCCCTCTCTAATGATTTCAAAAATCTTCAGAAACGTTATGCAGATGCGTCTGAGGTAGATATTCTTGTTGCTTTACCGAAACAAATCCAGTACTCAATCGAATCGTGCAGCGAGCGGATAGGTTGCGGAAAGAGTATGTTTCATCCACCAACTCCCACGAGAAGCGTCAAAGCGAGCTTGATGTTCGTCTCCTGGAAATTGAGGATCTTAAGAGAGCTTTGCAGAAGCAGAGTACCAAGGTCCAACGAGCGGAGGAAGAGAAGGAGAAGGTTATTGCGGAGAAGCAGGACGTCTCGAAGACCATTGCTGCGCTTGAAGCTGACCTCAGATGTGTGCGCCGAGATGCAGAGACGTTTAGTCGCGACCTGAGAAGATTGAAGACGGAGAAGGAGAGGGCAGAAGAGAAATATAAAGATGAAATTGCACGATTGGAGAGAAACAAGAGGCAGTCGCAAGCACAATTGAAATTGCTAACGGATGAATTGGATCAGCAAAAGCAGGAGATTGCCGACCATGTGTGCACTGTGTAAGGTTTCCAATTGCTCCTTGTTGAATTGCATACTGAAAAAAGAGAAAAAAAGAGACAGGGATGAGCATTGGGTGTCAACTCTCAAGTTGCAGCATAACAAAGAGTGTAAAGGTCTGCTTGTGCAGATACGTTATCTCAAGGCAAAGTTTACGAGGGAAGCTCTTTTCCGCGACCATCTGGGTTATCAGAAACAGTATCTGCTTGAAATCCTGTCTCAATTTGAACGGGGGTGGGGCGTCCTATCATTCTCTCTCTCGTCTTGACTCACATTTGTATGAAGGGAACGAAAGATACTTGTGGCGATCGCTCGCATAGGGTATCCAGTAGCACCGCGTTTGAAGAAAGTGAACAAGTTCAGAGCTGTTGGAATTATGATCATCTTCCTGTCTCGAGTGCGGTATGTATCACTCTTCTTGATTGTACCTCTAGCATTAAGTCAGGTCTCTCATCAGACGAGCGAGTGCTGCTTGGCGAGAACACAGCGTCTTGAAGCAAGAAGTGGTAACAGCACTTGACAAGTTGCATCGTCGGCGTGCGATTACCGCTGCCTCGTAACTCAAGTTTGACTCGTAAATTTGATTTTAAATTTTTGATTGATTGTTGCTGTACAATTTGCTTTGCGTCTGCACATTCACAGCTGTTGTTTTAAGTACCTTATTGTAGGATTAATCCATCATATTCGTTTGGTAAGATGATAGCAGTTTACAAAACCTTTGTTGATCGCAAAAGCCAGTCATTATAGGTAACTTTGTGCATAGCCTGAGAACTCAATCGAAGGTTATGGTCTGAGTTTTTACCGCTTGGTCAATATGCGGACAGCATTTTTTGAGAATATGTAGGAAAGCCCGCTCCAGATAGTTGTTGTTGCAACCATCAATCTATGATCGAGATGGAGACAATTGAGATGACGAGACAGTGGTTGGTTGACGTACTGTAATCCTTGGATCTCAAGACCCAAGTCAAACGGTAGGATGGGATGGATTGTGGTGACTCCCATGAGAAGTAACTGTAATACAGTGTTGACCTACACCTGTTATTGCCAATTTACAAATGAAGTCTGCTTTTTTGGCAAACCTTGCTGATGAAAGTCGGGTGAACCTCGACCGACGGTATTGAAAAGTCCCAGTAACGTGCAAACGTTTTCTGGCGATTAATTTGTGAAAAGGACTGGATCTTTCATGATTCGGAACATACTGGATGAGGTAAAGAAGTATAACGGATGTAAAATGCCGAAAGGCTCAACAGAACATCCCGTCCAATGATGACGATCGCAAGGGGAGCTGATGAGACAGATATGAAGAAAATCATCAATATGTGATATCAGAACATACTAGGCAAAAGGTCCTGAATTGCCAGAGTGATCGTTAGTGTAGTCATGAGAATCTTGTCAGCCGCGGGGTCCAGAATTGTGCCGAGGACTGAGTTCATCTTGAATCTTCGGGCAAGAAACCCATCAATCTGGAAGAACGAGAACAACCAGAGCAAGAGCATGTGGGCAATCACATGGACTACCAAGCAGTGAAAAGAGGCACGTACAAGGTCCGTCAAACCAGCATAAACAAGAAGGCCAGTCGCGAAGTGGAAGTTATCATGGAGGATTGACCAGCTGAGAACTGGACAAGCACAAATTCGCGAAACAGTCAACATATTGGGTAGTGTATAGATATTTTCTCGAAAGGTTGGTTTCCGAAAATTTCGGGGAGGTGTTTGATTTTCTGTCTTGCATCGTTCAGGAGCTGTCGAAAAAGCCCGAAAATTTGGTGGTCGTATAAATGGCAAAAATGAAGATCTACGACATCTCAAAGAATAACCACATGGTGAAGTTGCACAGAATACTTTAGATAGCTTTTGGGGAGGTCGAAGATGGAGACATGTCGTCTTGATCATTCCGAGAGACACAGGTCATTTGAGGCCACGCTTGAAGATCCACATCACGCGTCACATGTGTTAGTGATGTGTCACAAACTGTCAGAATTAATATCAATGTATGTACATATTCTCTACTTCTACGATAATGGTTGACTGGTTCGGAACTTGAGCGATCATGAATGGATACTCTGAATCACATTTATTTCCTGCAAAAAGCGTATCTTTTTCCCCCAATGACAACCGGGGACCGATGATATACCTCTGCCTGTTGAATGTCCAGCCCAGCAAATAATCTTGGCACTCCAAGCCTGAAAATGTCAGTCAGGGGCTTCCCTTGGTGGCCTTGCCCTTGCCCCAATGCCCTACCACTCACCGGCACGCAATCGTAACCTAGATGACGGTAAACACTAACGGTGTTCTGCCAGCGCCAACACTTGGAATATTGCAAGCCCTCGGAACAAGTTCTTTAGTAGTCAATCTAGCATCTTCCGATGATGACGTTTGGCCGTAGACCATTGCCTATGCACATGTCCGAATATGAGCACCTCTTTCTTCAGAGAAATTCCTTGCAAAGATAATCATGCTTCTCTTGGGCCGGATTGACACTGTTGTGATCTTCGTGATTCTTTGTCCTGCTTTCCGTTTCTAAAATGATGGAGCGTTCCAGAATCCCGGGTACATGCCAGCCTAAGCTGGCCGCCGCTGTTATAGCCCACGCGAGTCATTTCCCAAGTCGGTTTCAACGCATGGAATGAATCACGTTATATGAGGCTTAAGGATGTAGGTGCTCGATTAGACTTCATTAAATTGAACTCCCGCACTCGTATCATCGGATCACAGTGGAGCTTTCCGCTGTGTCCATTCCACTTGATATGTAAAATGACGCTTTAGCAATTTTGTAAAATTTCCTCATTAACAACCTGTACGTTGAGAGAAAAACCCCACGATCAGCAGGGACAAGCCAGGGACAAGCGTCGGAAATGAACCCATAAACCAGAACACCCTCTCTGATTCGAGACACCATTTCGTTCTCTCTCACGAGTGCGATCTCAGAGAAACTTGTCCTGTACAAGAGAAGTGAATTCTAGACATCTGTAAGCAGCATGGACGATTTAAATGTAATATCTGTCAGTACAATGTCTGCCCGAGCACCTGCAATGGAATCCTCGAAACTTGCGAATTCCGACTTTAGCCTTTAATGTTGCGGCTGAACGTTTGATGTGACAGAGACCCAAATCAGACTCAGATCATTGACTGAGCTGCTCTCCCAGTCCCTTTTTCAAATATAAATCACTGGAACGGTGTTGACAAAGAAAGCCCTTCTTTGTATGATCGGCTAGCAAAGGAAAAACAGAGCTCAAACGAAAGGCTGCCCTAAGCGGTATTTGCCTCTAAGAGTAGGTGACTCATAATCCCAGTGAACTCAACAATTTGGTTGGTCTCCCTCCCTATATGTAGACAAGCATTGGAGTGATTGAAAATGGCCATGCCATGGCACCATCAAAATGCCGACTGACATTAAAGGCACACCAAAAATCATGCACTCTGTCCAGGCAAATAGATCCGAGGGGTTTGGGACAGTGTTCCGTCAGATGATTGTTCATCTAGATGTGTGGTAGCAGCTCGTATCTTGCGATTCAACTTGTCTATCAGTCTATGTTGGAATCAAAAATTGATCAAGATCATCAGAATTGAAAGCAAAGACACAAATTTTCATGAAAGCACAGGAGAGCAATACATCGACAGCTAGCAACTGATGGTAATGGTCAAGCACCAGGAGTACATAATAGGCGAGCTAGAGACGCATAGGTAGCAGCGGTTTAAGGTAGATAGATTATCGATATAAATCTGCTCTAACTAATTCTGTGCGTGCAGGTGACCTTGATTCCATGCGAATTAGGTATAGCACATTATCCAACATGGCATTTTCACATCCGTAGCAATTTTCCTTCACGTTCTCTCAACACGTCCATCCCCCCTTCCGCAGTAATTAGCAGAACTCGGCTATCACCCATATAGTAGGATATCTGACATGGATTCAACGGACAATATCTCACGGAGCGGCACCTTTCGGCCCCGGCCAAGTTTAACGCCTCTCGGTCCACGGACTCCTTCAAGGGCTGCCTTCGATCTCCTTCCCTCCACATCCTCTGGCCAGGGGAATTTTTCTCAAGAATACTTAATCAATACATCTCCCCCATATTCTCCTCGGACGCTTCCAGATATTCCAGAGATTCCCGCAGGACTCCAATCACCGACAGACGCAGAAATACTGCCACCTGCCTACAGTACTCTGCCTGAGACCCCACTGGAAGAGCTGCTGCGATCTCCATCTCCTCCTCCGCGAATACCCCCGGCACCTACCATGAGGTTTGAACCCCAGCCTATTGAATGGAAGCCACTTTCGTTGGAGGCTGCTCTCTGTTGGTATTACTCAATCACAACTTTGACAGGTGTTGTTGATGTTTTGATAGGGACTTTCAGCTCCACAGAACTTCAGCAGATTGTGTCGCGAGCTATCCGATCGTCTGCGGGCGAATCCTTCATCAGACTCCTCACTATCGAAAATCTGGATAAGATTTTGCCTGCTGAACTGGAGCGCCTGGAAAAATGCAAAACCTCTGCACAGACCAGGTATCGGTTCCTAGTCCACCGGCGGACAATGCTTCTGCAAGCTCTGATTACAAGCATCCGAATACCCTCAATGAAGACTCAAGACAAGGAAGACACTATGGCCAGTGTCACCAAGCTTACACTGCAACTGTCAGAAACAACGACGGACTGTGATAGACTGTTGGAGGAATTAATGTCAATATCAGACCGGACCTCGCAGATCAACAGGATGATGGATGGACATTGGGCGAGTGCGCTAGCAATTGCACTGCGCAAGGTCAGTAGTCGAGGACATTAGACGTTTCCATGCCACTTACGACGATCATAGCTTAACAATAGTTATGGTCGCAGAACAACTGAGCTCCGAGATGCAAGAGAACGGATCATTCAACTAGAAGCAGGTTTAGAAGACGCATGGAAAGAAGCGGAAAAGCTAGCCCGGGAGATAGACGATTTGGAGGCAGGCCTCGTTTCCGACCAGGAGAGCATTGCCATCGTTGAAACGGCTGAAGTTGTTTCAGTACCCATTCCACCTAATACCTCAAAACCACAAAATATCATCGTCGCACCAACACTCATGACAGTCGGAACTCACACGCCTCGGACACCAATTTCACCTCGTCATGCGGAACCAATGGCGGATATACCTGCCGATATCAACGGACAAGAGGATAGCCAGGACAATTTGAGCATTCGCAGTAGCAGAAGTGCAAAAAGTACCAAGAGCGCTCGTAGTGCCAAGAGTACCAAGAGTACCCGCAATCAACCTGGCGAGATCACTCGCAGCCAGCAAGTATCTGCAGCTAGGAAGCGAAGTTATCGAGTGTCTCGGAGTAGTCTCCGCCTTCCGCTTGGTTTTTTCCGCAAACAAGGTGGACCTGGACTCAAGACGCCTATAGAAGAATGCCCACCGGTTCCCGGGGTACAGACTGGCCATTCACGCAAACAAAGCACCCAGAGTACCTCCAAATCCAAGGCATCTATGGACGAGCAGCCCCCAGTTCCTGATATTCCCCTGGAATTTACTTCTGTTCTCTCTTCTCCAGCTGCAAATGCATCCTCAACATTACTTCATTGGGATATGCAGAGTGCATCATCACCAGTGCCCACCACCAGTATAGGGAATGACTTCTCATCTTCCCGTCGTGTTCCAGTTCATCTAGATGACATCAGCTTGAATTATGTCAATGGAGTTGAGGTCCCCCGTTCACCTCACCGCAAAAACATGTCTCTTGATGACATAATGATTTCACGTCGTGACTCGGAGCAGCGTCGAAGTATGCTTTATCTGTTCAATAAAAATATAAGGACTTTATCTGACTTTTTTGGTCCTTAGGTGGAATCGGAGCTTCACCGACATCTATCACCTGCTCCTCGATTTGGAGGAACATCGATATCCCTAGGACGCCCGCTGAACGAGTGGAATCACTCAGGAGGCATGGCACCACTCACAATAAACCCACGCCATACGAGAAACTGAGGGCTCTGACCAGACGATACTCGCATCCTTTTCTTCTTTTTGCATCGACCAGTAAATCAGTAGTTGCTCATCGTTCGACTGATTTATCGTGATCAATTAACGACTTCGCCAAACTTACCAGACTGGACTTTGGTAATGTGCTACATTCGTTGCCCTCTCCCTCTCCCTCCGTGCTCTCTTCTGCCACAATAACTAAACAAACACTTTGTATACCTGTATCATGGGATTATAATATCTCAATACTCTGGAACATGTTGTATACTTGTCATACTCAACTCGTTACTCGTATTTCGTATATTTTTGATTGTTATATCTTCTTGCTCCTACACGGATGTCACTAGCACAGAACTAGCACAGAACACTTCATACTGGTACAATTCTACATGGTCAGAACATCAGTCATGAAAGCAGTACCGAATAATCCGTCTGCTAAAGCGTGCTGGTTTATGTCTCTGACCCTCTATGTGGCATGACCTCGGTGAAATTGATGCATGCGAAAAGGATAGTGTTGGCACAAGATCGATGAACCTCTCGGATGAAAATGCACATAAAAGTAGTTTTTTAAAAAAAACCTATCCCTCAGCCGAGGCGAACTCCTATTGTTTTCATCCTGACAATGAGACCTGATGAACCGAAGCAGCAGATAAACAAGCACGATGCCCACTATGCAACAAGTCTCAACTTTGTAAAACGGCTGTTTTGACCTACCGATTTTGTGCAGTTTGTCCAACCATTGTATGACAAAACTGGTATCCTTTCATCACAAGCAAGCAGCAGCTAATCTACAAAATAATATTCACTATCACCTGGAAGTAGATAGGGTGATACGGGTATTATCGTTGTCGTCGTCATCGCCGATGACATGAAATGGTACGGATGAGTCGAGCGTCTCGACTTCAACATTACCTACCCGAGAATACCATGCGGATCTGGACATTTCGATATTTTCCGATTTTCTATTGGCAGCGTTGCGCCCTGAGGTGGTATAGAGATGAATAAGGTAGACGATGAACATATAAATCAGGAAAGCCATGCTATGGAGATGATCAGCCAAGACAACCACGTCGCAGAAAACGGCATTTCTACCTGAACATGACCAGAATATAAGTAACATGATCCATTCCATTGTCGTGGACGAATTCCAGCTCTTCGTCGGTAGCAGACATGAAGAGCAGTCTAGGCAATAATTTGTAAGATGCCGAGGTTTTGGTATCATGCGAGACCCATTTACCCTGAAGAAACCAACAACTAAATCCATGTATAATTCTTAGTGAACTACGTATATTGGGAAAAAAAATTGGTGTGTGTACTCACAAAAGGTGGTAAATGACGGAACGCGCGATAAGTGGAGTTGTAGCTTCCGCTCTCTGTTGTGGCATTTAGAGTGTGATCACTTTTGCTATCGTCGTCCACATCGCCAGACAATTTGGGTGCAAAAACGCAGATCTCAATAATACGAGTGACACCCGCGAGCATAAGTGTGTGGCCGAACGTTGCATGGACCTTCGATATAGAGGAGCCAATTAATGACCATAACATGTATATGAGCTTAACAGACTTTTGTCGAAATCTCAAGCGCTTGGGCATGCTCCGACATAGCCCAACCAGTCAAGATGATGCTATGAGAACTCAATCAGTGTCAGAATCCGATTAAACCGACAGTAAGCTCACACTACAGAAGGAATAACGTTTCGCTTAGGATGTAATTGTCAGAGCATTATCTCAATTGCCAATGAAACTCACTTGATTGCTCCGTGCCAGCCAAAGTCCAAGGCTACCACCACACCACCCTATTGATATCATGAGTTATGTGTTATCAAGCAGCTAAAAGGTCATACATAAAATGCCGAGGATGCTGTATTAAGGAGAAAATCAGATGCAGAAAAAGCGGAAGAGCTTATGAAGTACTAACGTATGCTGCATGTCCTTAACAGACCATCCGCCACCATGATGTTCGGTAAATGTATTGACTAAAGTGGATAAATTGTGATTGGCCTCAACATCGTAGATAGTCCAACCTCAATCATACCTATTCCCTAATATATGAAGCGATTGAGTAACATGCTATGCAAGAAGAGATCATTGCACTTACCCAAAGGGTTATGATCCTGGGCAAAGTCAAACCCGTAATCGACAAAATGTGGGAGAACTCACAAAGAATCCCAGAACTCTGGACTCTTCCCAGATCGACGTATCCATGCTTCACCAGCGAGCATCATGACTGCCATGATGATGGCATAAGCAATGAAGCCGCTTCCCATGATGTAATGGGCCAAACATTGGCCTATGGAACAGTTTAAGCTTGTGGCATTTTGCAGTCAACTTTGCAACCATACCAAGATGTCCGCCCCTACAGTAGCCGCGGAATGTTATGGCGCCAAAAAGCATTTGTGTCCATCCAAGTACAGGATATAGTTTTCCCAGTATACCATGAACGGTTACAAAATAGGGGCGGATGGAGCGTTCGTGGATATGCAACTTGAGATAGATACCGATTGATAGTTGAGAAATTATAGGGATGAACAGGAGGGATCCGAAAGCACCATGCACTGAAGGCAAAAACTGACGACCTTTGTGTGCATGTCCAAGGAAGTAGCCTCCAATCGTGACAGCAAAGCCTATGGACTAGCTCTTCGTGAGCACTGACCAAGCTCAAGAGAGAAAGAAAAAACCTGTAGCGGAACATGCCACCGACTTCTTGACAAACCAAGTATCATCCCGACTGGAAAGAGGATTCCCCAAACGCCGGCTTGCAGGGCCATGTGTATCCACAGAATAGCATCTACCGGTGCATTTGCTTGTTCTTCTGAGAGTTTGTCATGATGCTCGTGGGCGGTAGCAAGCAATGCAAAAGCCAGCCCTATCGCAAGGGCAGCACGCATATCGGCCAAAATATAAAGAGCAGTAATTAGTCCAGCATTTCATTTACCCGATGATGTAATCATTGTTCCCAGGCCATCATTGAATGTACATCCTGCACCTGTGTGCTCTGCGATGCCGACCAGTCGTTTTGAACCCTCAGCGATAAAAAACAAAGTTAAGAGAGAAGAGGTTGCTCGACGAAAAAAAAAGGCAAAGACGCAAGCCAAACTCCAGAAGCGAGCGGCTCTGGTAAAACTTGAAGCCAATGATCCTGCAGCTAAAAAAGTTCGTGTTGGTTCGATATTATTTTACAAGTCTCAAAGGCTCATTCCTAATCTTAGAAACGTTTAGCAGATAATGTTCCAAAAACCCTCGATAATACTCGAGAACTTGACCCATCCATTCTGACTAACGGCCAAAATACTGGATCATCTCATATTGCGCCAGAAGAGGTCGCAGCAGATATTGCTTCAGATCCTTTCGCTTCCTATTTTACAACAGAAGATTCCGATTCACCTCCCAAAATACTAATTACAACGTCACCAAAAGTTTCAAAAGCGACTTATGACTTCTGTGACGAGCTAGTGGGGGTATTTCCCGGGGCTGAATTCATCCAGAGAAAGAAAGGGAAGGGCTTCGAGATGGGTTGGATAGCGGCCTGGGCTTCCGATAGAGGATACAAGCATCTTTGTGTGATTAACGAAAACCACAAAAAGCCCAGTAAGTTGCTTTAAACTGCATCTCAATCTTTCTTGGCTTAAGACTCGCTATAGATGCGATTACTTTAGTATATCTTCCTAGCGGACCAACAGCTTATTTTAAGCTGACATCTATTGAACTCACGAAACAAATCTACGTAGGTTCCGCGGTATACATGTCCGCACCAAATTGGCACTGAATCTTCCCTAGGGCCACGGGAGAGCAACGGCGCATAACCCTGAACTCATACTGAATGGTTTTGCTACCCGCTTGGGTCATACCATTGGACGAATGTTTCAAACAACTTTCCCACCACTTCCCGAATTTCAAGGCCGCCAGGTCGTCACCATTCATAATCAACGGGATTTCTTGTTCTTCCGGAGACACAGGTAGGTTAAAACTTGAAAACGTCATATTTTTTCTAATCTTTAATGCCCCAGATATGCATTCCGGTCTACAGAAAAAGTTGCTTTGCAAGAAATTGGACCTCGCTTTACGCTTAAGCTACGGTGGCTAAAAAAAAACATTCCAGCGGTGCAGAATTTTGGAGACGACGCGAAGGCCCTTGCCTTCGACACAGACGATGGATGTTCTGAGGAGCAGACCCATGACTTGATGATTGACGATCAAGAACAGTACAATGAATCGAGCCCGGGTGAACTCAAAATCTCTTCCTCCAAGGAACCTCCCAAAGTTGTCCCTCCTAAGCATGATGAATATCTGTGGCAATGGAAAGTGCGTATCCGAGTTCCCAATTTATTTAGTTTACTTTGATATTGATGTCGCTTCACGTTAGCCTGAGCTAGAGACAACACGCCGAACATTCTTTTTGTGAAGCCTCATTCTGAGGCTGTCCTGTCATGTTAATTCTGTGAGAGTACTAATGTTAGGAAAAGGCCCTTATTCAGTGACTATCATCATTTGATCAATGCTAACGGTGCTGATCGACTGTTTTCCGAAGAATCACTCCATTTGAGCCGGGTCTGAGGATCCTGGACAAGAACTTGGTCAATTGACTGAAGAGCACGAAGTGAAGGTTCTGAGAACGCTACCTTTCTTTGGAATACTTCTAGAGACACGATCTCGAAAACAGAACAGAGAAATGTGGCGCATATACTATCGTTCAATATATGCTGCTTTCTGATTGCTCGCCATGCCAAGCCTGCATATGCATTAAATATGATCACCATTGTTTTCGTGAAAGCGACTAACCTAATCCAACATGTACCTCCATTACCCTTTTTATCATGGACACGGACATGTCCGTCTTTTCTAGGGCATCAGCGGTGCTGCTGCAGAAAAATTGACCAAGCAGTGGAAACAGTGTGAGATACGCAACGATGGATGAACTTGGGAGTCATTGTCGTTGTGTTCATATGAAGAACTGACATGGTTATCTGGAAGAACTCTCCTTCGGATAAATTTCTGTTATCCGATAAATCCCCAAACACACCTGGAAAACCACTCTCCTTGAAGGATACATTCAAGGACCACCATCTTTCCTGCTAGTTGGGATCAAGAAGCAGAGGATAGAGAAGAGGATCATATGGCTTAGTTACAGAAACAGGCAAAGGAGTTTG
>Ga0153935_1000240_pt1 | contig 12816 bp, 20 predicted proteins | sample TSNJ019MetaG_FD_104677 | JGI IMG/M metagenome (GOLD analysis project Ga0153935, IMG submission 104677) | Attine ant fungus gardens microbial communities from New Jersey, USA - TSNJ019 MetaG | ecosystem: Host-associated > Fungi > Mycelium > Unclassified | place: USA: New Jersey, Wharton State... | reverse complement strand
CGGTCCTTAAGAGGAAATTTCCCTCTTGGGAACCCCCCCGCGCCGATGTTGAGCTTTGTGCAATCTGCGATGCTCTCCTCCATATCTCGAAGGAAGATAAGCGCCAAATGAAACGACGTGCCGAAGAAGAAAAAGTATCGTTCATTATAGATATCGAAGCTTTTGCTGAATCGGTCTGTTTCAGGCTCTTCTTAAACACATGTATGAGGGCACACCCTTTGCTCAAGAGGACGAAAGCTTCGCAATTATACCCATCGACTTTCTTAGGGGCTGGCTTCTGTGGTTGAATAGCCCAGTGGACCACATTCGGTTCAATAAATTGGATAATTCATCCTTCTTGTGTGAACATGGCCTTCTTATTTTTGACCCCAATTGTCCATTGGACACCGAGATGACAATCACCGTTATTCGTCAGAGTGACTGGGATGTTTTGCAACATTTGTAAGTCAGCGAATGATTTCTTGAATCAGCATGACAAATAATCCTCCTACCTTTCGCCCCTTTGTTTCTAGGTATGACAGTGGTCCTCACATAGGATTGAAGAAAACGCAGCCGCACAACGATAGCAAACCATGCTATGAGTCTGATATTCCTGTCTGCGAAGATTGTCGACTCAAAAGGTACGGATTATCTTGTCACACGGTATCTCAAAGTCGAACACGAGATCTGCTCAGAAAATTAGAGTGGGTATCCACAGATATCATCGTACAGCTACTCCGTAGAGTATCGTCAAGTCATCGACCTACGACAATATATTCGAATAAGAACGGGACACGCCATTCCAAGAGACTTCGCCAAACTCGCGAGAACGAGAAACGGAAATTTACGGTAGGAAAGAAGACTACGATCAAGGACATCAAGGTGAAAGTGTGTACCAACATGGTCATTTCATGGTCTTGCAAACTGATTTGTGCATCATTGGACGATAGATTCAAGAGAGTTTCAAGATACCTACAATTTGTCAACGACTTTATTTTCGAGGACAGGAACTCCAGGAGAATGAAGCGACAATGGAAGAACTTCAAATGTTTGCAAATGAGATATTGGATTTGCAGGAAGCAAACGAAGTGCACGAATTCGATAACGATGCGGACGAACAACCTATCAAGAAGCAAAAGAGGGAAGTAGAACAAGGTTTTGGAGGAACACTACTTTCAGTCGGTCAAAAGTCTGGACGGTGCCAAGACTCGGATTCAGGCGACGAATTACATGATTTCTTACCGGTGTCATCCGAGAAAGTCTGTACAGTCTGCACACTGTTGAACGCGTATGATGCTATTGTGTGTCAAGTATGTGATACACCCTTTGTATGAAAATTACTACAAAATCCCAAAAGTAAAAATTCCCCGAAAGTAAAACCTATGAAAAGTTCTAAGAAAACAAAAAGATGCGCAAGATAACATATCACAAAGCATTGTCCCATGGATAGCCAACAGAGGGTGAAGATGAGAGGAGCATACAATTCAAGATCCCAAGAGGATGTACTCAAAAATAGAAAAAACACATAAAACCAAGAAAGGAATGTTGAGAAGCGCCGAAGAAGGATCGGGTATTGGTGGGAGAAGATTAAGAATACTCAGGAAGAGGTGAGAGGTTACTTGGAAAACCGTTGATCAGAGGTGGATTCATTCTGGTCTGCAAGGTCCCCATGGTCACAGAGCGTATCTGTAATGGAATTGCTTGTACAGCATCCGATTCTAATTTGATGATACCGGCAGCCGTTCTAACAATGTCAACCTCTGTAGAAGCAGTTCCATTCCTTTGAACTGCCTTTGCAATGGCATCTTGAGTAACTTCAGTCAGTTCGCCAACAGTGACGCTCTGGATGGCGGCCTCGCCCTGAGGCGGCGGTACACCACCGCCACGATCAGCATACACTTTCTGTGCGGCTTGAACCACGACATTTTGTGCGGCAACTGCTAGAGCACTCGCTTCATCCTGGCAATGACCGGATAAAGCCCTATCATAAGCGTCCACAGTCTGGTCCAGAACGTGCTTCTGCTTTACGAGGGCATGCAGATTGTTTTTAAGAGAAACCGACACCAGCTGTGACTCCGCTTCCTGTGTAACACGTTGAGCTGCGGTTTGCAAAACTCTTATAACGCGAGTATCAGCGGATTCAATAGGGACGGGGATGACACGTGCTCTAGCTCTATAAGAGTAATATGAACATTTACAAAAACAACAAAGATTGAATTAGCGGACCGTTGTGGAGCTTGAAAGAGAACGGAATCGCTTGTGCTCCGTTTTGGAGGTTCATTTACCAAGGAAGGTCGACGAGAACGAGAGAAAGAGGTGGCGTCAATAGACGAAACAGGAGCTATGGTAATTGTAAACGTATGCGACAAGTGTCCTTCTTGCCCATCGATCACAAACTAGAAAACTGGATATGAAACATTGCCCGGCGAAAGGAAGAGAGACGTTTACCTTCGCATTCGCGGTTATAGTACAGTTCTCAGCATCAGATGGTGGTATTCCAGATAATATATCCTCCTTCCAAGAGAGCCATACTGGCAAGCTAGGAGAGCTATAGGTGACCGGCACATTCTGCCATGAAGCTTGAGGGTCCCAGATACGTGGAGTCCAAGACCAGCGCAAACCACAATATGCCACGCTCGGAGGACTCCCCGCAAGTTTTCGCTGGAAGGGTCTGAACTCCCACTTTCCATCCCCGGTCTTCCTAGCTTCTATATTCCAGATGTGATTGCCCTTCGATTTCGCCTTTTTCCCATCCTCATTGAATCGTAGGATATAAGGTTGATGCCAAAGATAGTTACGAATCTAACGGATATCGCTGAGCAAGGTTTATGAGCCGCTGATCAAACATCATTTACCTTCTTCATGGGAATCTTTTCTTCAGGATATCCTTGGCTCGCCAGCTGTTCAAAACAGGACGTTCAGCTTTTGTCCACTTGCGCTATGCAACAACAATGATTCACCTCTTCCAGGAAAGCCATTGTAAATGCTTGGATTCGGAATTTGAACGGTCGAAAGTCAGGGGATTCATCCAAGCGTTGCATTTTCTTGGCCATGAGTGTCTGGTGAATCGGCTCCCCTTTGGAATCAGTGGCATCGACTACATAACAAGAAAATCAACACAATGAGGTTTAACCGATGCCAAGATACTTACGATTTGAGCAGATCTTGTTGAGGTACTCAAAAAAGACTCGGTCTACTTCAGACCGATACTCAACAGGAACATCGGACGCTATCGAGGATGACGCTCCTAAGCCGTGATTATCATTTGAAACCTATTATCCATGGTCAGGTTTCAATATCAATTAAGATAGTGGTGAATTTCACCTTTTTATTGAAGGTTGATCTTGAGCGTGAATCACTAGCATCAGAATCATGGTCGTCGTCGTTTTCCTCGGGGTCTGATGGAGTGCTTCTAGAGGTAGTTGGAGCAGTACCTGCCATCGTGCTCGAAACCTCGGAGTTTGTTGATGGAGAGGCCGACAGGCCAGAATGCTCTGACGGACCAAAATACCAGTTCGATTGGGATTGAGATCTTGAAGTATAAGGCGTAGGAGGAAAATTTTGAGTTTGCTGTGAAGTTGTCAACCAACTAAAAGGTTCTTTAGGTGGATAGCTGAAAGAGAATGAACTGCTGTAAGCAATTCCAGTGACAGAACCTGAGCGTGACATCCGTCCAATAGGCGGGCTGATCGCTGAAGGTGAAGCCGCCATCATAGAGGGAGGCATGACAGGGGCTTTGGGCGTATAAGTATCAGGAGCTATTGCCGTATTAACAGGCGCTATTCCCATTGTCTGTATGGGTGAAGTGATAGCGCCCGTAGATAAAGAGTGATGGTGCCGTGACACTGAAACGACTGATTCAGGCCATGGGGAAGTAGATTGGGCACCAACACCGAAAACTGGAGAGGCAATTGAAGGGGTAACTCTTGGTGGAAATTCAACAGCAGATGATGATGGTATAAAAGCTGGAAAATTTGTACATGCACTAGACTGAGGTGGAGTGAAGGAGGCACGAGGTGAGACAGCACCCCTGGCAGGACTGGAGGTGCGAGATGGCGGATGTGAACTAGAATGCGGTAATGGTGCCATCGGTCGTGTGACGCTACTCTGAGGATGTGCTGATAGAGGTGTAGGGTATGTTGGTGATTGTTCAGCCGGAATTGGGACAGTAGAGTCAATTTGGGGTAGAGACAAAAGAATATCTTCCTGAGGCTCTCTTTTGAGAGATTTCACGGTGCGTTCTGCATCTAGCTCGGCCGCACACCGTTTACGTGATTGCTCCGATTTAGACACTGACAACTTTTCCAACATCTCAGCGACCTTTGAAATGCTGACCTTGAGCTCATCAACTTTCGATGAAGCTGATTCATCGTCATGGTTGCAGATAGCGTATCCTGCAGATTCAGCTGTCTGTGCAATTCTTGAAAAGGAAATACGGGCCCATCAATGGGATAAGAGCAAAGGGGATTCACATGACTCACTGCTTGAGCAGAGGAACAAGGGAAAGTTGGGGTCCTGATACTGTGAGTGGCGCCGTTGGTATGGGTTCTGTGTAAGCGGGAGAAAGAGGGTGTTGCATCATGGTGGGAATTTGGGAAAATACTTGGGGATTAGTGGAAGGGGAAACGGATGTGTTGATTCGATTGTGATTTGTCGAAATGCCTGTGGGATCCAATGCGGATTCTAAAGACGAAGACATGCCCATTGTGAATGCCGAATTCGAGCTATGTCCCACTGACAGGCCAATATGTGATTGGGGTGGTGAAGGGGACAAGGTATGGTCAGATGGCGAAAGTTCCAGGGGCATGGAATTTTCTGAGTTATGGATCAATGTAAAAGGGATAGACTGGGGTATATAATTGGGAGGAAATGATGCTGCATGTAGAGAAGGAGCAGCAACGTCAAGGGCCTCGAGAGGAGCGATAAACGAGGAAGAGGCAAGGTCAGGTAGAGAAATATGCATTGATGCAACGGCAGCATCTGCATGGTCTGACTTGTCGATGTATAACGAGGGCTGGAGGAGTTGGATAGGGAGGGAATCTGGAAGAAAGGCAGCATCGACCTGGGAAATTGGAGAGGTGTCCATGACATTCACGACATCATCCTGACGATCCTGGACAAACGAAACAGCGCCTAGCGTGGACATTTGTTCGTGGTGGCCACCAGAAACCTGGCAGAGAGTTTAAATAAGGATCTCAAAGCCTGCGCAGGGCTTGTGCCTCGACAAGATCGGAGAAAATCTGTCGTTGTATTCGAAAGAAACGAGATAGGGAGATTCAAGAGTGGGAAAAGGCGACGGCGACAGCCTGCAAGGCTCGGCTCAGGACGAAAGCTCCGTTTCGCTACTGGATGATATTTCCTTTTCCAACTGTCACGATAGTGTCACGCGTAGATGTGACACCCACTACTCAGCTCGATCCTCTCACGGACCCATATAGCAATTCAGTTAGTCTTACACACGTTGCCGTCCACGTACACTAATCGCCGTCGCTCGTTCGGCCTACCCGTACGATTCTTTTCCTCATCATACATGTTTTTAATTGCCGCGATCGTTCAGGGGCCCTAATCCTCTAAGCCTTAGCTGTAACCTAAAAACACGCAAGATAGATCATATACGATCATTCTTGTTTCCATTCAATTCAATCATCTTACCCACTACATTTCAAACTGCTGACAGCAGTTTCGTATGAAAACTTAATCATCATAACTCACCAGTGGGCTAATCACAAAATCTTTCCTCTTTTATGTACAGCTAGAATTGACGTGAAACCATATCAAGAAAGTGTGGTTAATACCTCCGCCTGCCTGGACTTCTTGAACGCTCCCTGTCCCTCCGCCTATCACTACAAAGCATTTATATGACGGATCAGCGTCCCGAAACGAGTCAGACATGTTGAATAGATGGTGCTCACTCATATCGTAAAGAAGAATGTCGGTCATGGCCTCGGTCCCGATCGCTTCGGTCACGGTCGCGGTAGTCATCACCACGAGAGGAACGATGGTCGCGAGACGGTCCCAAAGCAGGACCACCAGGACCTGATCCAGACACCATTCTGGATTGTTTGTTCTTTTCACGTTCTTCCCTGAACGTTTTCAACATGTTCCGGAGTTCGTGATAGCCAAGGTGCATCTACCATGTTTAATACCATCAATTTGTACAAAGACTGATTCCACATACCTTTCCACCAAAGTGATCAGCGAGACGACGATCTGAATCCAATACCGAAAGGTATGCACCGCAGACGTCACACACACGCAGCTTCTGGTGTCCCGAGGCTCCCGAGGTGTCCGTGAGTTGTTGTAATTCTCGCTACGAATAGTCACGGAATCATCATTGAGAATTCCAGTCTCAATAACCACAAAAAACTCAGGCTCACCTCCTTGTCTGCCTTTTCACTCTTCAGCGCTTCAATAGCTGCCATTTCACGCATTGACTCCTCTACTTTGCCTTGATCGCCTGTTTCAGAGTATAACTATTTAGCAGCATTTACATAAAAATGCAACAGCCACTGACCGAGTGCTTCAATCTTCTCGGTACCTCCCTGAATAGCGAGTTCAATTTCTGCAATCTCGCGCATCTGCAGCACGAGGCAATCAATGGTTATCAGCACATGTCCTCAGCCATGAAGCCCAAAAACGTTTTCGCACCAAATTTGTTGTTTTGGCGTTTTCCTCCGGCGTTTTCTCCAATCGACGATGCGCAGCGCTGATTCGTCGATCACATTCAGTGACAAACGAAGTAATATTTTGCTCATATTCAAGTTGGAACTTGTGGAAAATATTGTTATTCGGATCGGCCTCTCTGGCTGCGAGGAATTCAGTCTTGAGGCGTTCCGTATGAGACTTTGGACATGCGCCAAGATCCATTTTCTAAAATTGACATTTGAAAAGGATGACGAAACGCATGTTAGCGCGCTTTTGTGTAAGTAATCCCTCTCGATCGCTGATATGACTGGCCACCGGTTGGCTGTTGACTTCCAACGTCTGGACCTTCGCCCCCAGGCGATTTTCAGAGGCGAGAGAGGGATAGCATTGAGACCTACCGTGTTTGTGAAAAGTGTATGTGGACAGGTACCACATAGGAAGTTCCTGCAAACCTTGTCATCCGACCACTGAATATTAGCATTTGCAAGTCCCATCGCCTCTGGTCCCATCATTTGCTATAACACCAGACGTGCCACCAATTCAAACAAGACACTCGTCAGCTTTCCCGAACCTCAGAAAATCAACAATTTTAATTCACCGACCTCCAAGAGCTTCCTCTGCATTTCAGCTAGTCGGCCCATCGTTTTTAAGAAGGAAATGAATAGAAGAAACCTGCGCGTCAGCTCAAGATTGCTAACCTGTTTATTCCTGTTTAGAACGATGCTTACTAATCCCCACTTAACATGATGTGAGACACACGTTAGAGTATTTATTGTGATCATCTCCTCGAAAATCACCCACTGCTGGTTCCACAATTCGAAGTGAAAATCTTGTCATTCTCGACGTCAAATATCATATCCTTTTTTCATAGCCTGACAATGATAAATTCTCCCACCGTGGATCAATGTCCTAAGAGTCCATTATACTCAATCTGGCCTGTTGCCAGATCTGGATAAATTACAGACCTCAGGCCTGGAGCCATTCAAGAAAGGCTGCCTTCTCTACCCATTTCCAGACATGTAGAAGAGTTTCAAGAGGATATTTACCGTCAACCCAGACACTATCCTTCCATGATTAATATATTGTATGTTTCTACAAATAAACTAGTAATAGAAACATAGTGGGCAATGAGTTTAGCACTGCTGCGATAATACGTGGATGGACCATGTATAGTGCAGTAGGTGGCGAAAACTGCCGAGCTGGATAGTTCGTTCCTCTCTTCGGTCAACAACTTTCCACCTGATTGATGTTGCTCGATATGAATTTGACTCACGCCTATTCTGATCTACAACTACATTTTGACAGGACCAACAAGGTAATAATACTCTGTCTGGTATCCTTGCCATATCTAGGATAGCCATGATTTGAGAATTACCCCTAACATGAAGGCAGACCTGGATTCCTCTAGGACTTCCTGTCTGCTAAGCCTATGCTGGTTGAAGAATTTGAGCTCTCCAAACGAACTCGTTTGTGCTCAGTTTCCAGTTCACTGAGTGTGCACCTGCATTGAATTATTGGCAGCAAGGAGACTTCTGAGAGCCAGACTGGGAGGGGCGCGCCAATTAATGTGAGAAAAATGACGCGATGCGCGCTTTCCAAATTTGTCTTCCTTTTTTGCCCATCCATGAACTCAGTTCAAGAGTCTGCCATACCTCATGCTACAGCAGCAATACCACTGGATAGTTCCGTTGAACACGCTTCTCGACCAGGTTCTTTTCTCAGCGGTGTATTTGGGGACAAGTGGGTTCACTTATTTACTCTGTTTTCGATTATTTACAACTTCATACAAACAAGTGCAGCCCATACTTCCAAGCGGGCTTCGGCCTCATGGTAAATATGCTACTGTATTCTGGACTTCTAGTGAAACTGATCTGATATTTAGGGACTAGGCGTAGGCCTCTCCGTGCTTCGCCAGGGATTCGTCTTGGGTACAACTGCTCTTCGGCGGCGCATGCTCGTCTCTCTCGAAATAAACAACAAAGATCGTTCTTATGAATGGTTTCTAGCTTGGATGTCACATCAGAATCAGCACGCCCAACAAAATGTTCGCGTGCCATGGGTTCGAAGCCATCAACTCAGTGTCGAAACTATAGTAGAGCAACGGGAAAATGGCAGTTCCTCTGCTGTCTTTAACCTGGTTGCAGGGCCTGGTACCCACTATTTTAAATATCGTGGCGCTTGGATGCAAGTGAGATCCTTTGGGAACCATATGTCGATCTACACAGTTTACGTCCAGCTGACAGATGAAACGTGAGCGCGAAACGAGGTCAATGCAACTCATATCTGGAGTACCTTGGGAGACCGTCACACTAACGGCATTGAGTCGCGATCGCTCTCTTTTTCCCCACCTGCTTACGGAAGCGAGAGATCTTGCTATGCGTGGTAATGAGGGGAAGCTTGTGATTCATACCGCATGGGGTATTGAATGGAAGCCATTTGGGCAGCCAAGGCGGAAGCGGCCGCTTCAGAGTGTTGTGCTCGAGTCTGGTGTTTCAGACAGGATAGAGGCCGACATCAAGGCATTCCTCGATCGACGCCAATGGTATGCAGACAGAGGCAAGTAAGTCCGTTTTGTTGAACCGTTCATTTGTATTCATCTGTATCTAATCCCAGGTATCCCTTATCGACGAGGTTATTTACTTCATGGCCCGCCTGGCTCCGGAAAAACCTCCTTCATTCAAGCATTGGCTGGCTCCCTCTCATATGACATTTGTTTACTCAACTTATCGGAACGAGGACTTACTGATGACAAACTTTTTCATCTCCTGTCCAATGCTCCAGAACGAAGCTTTGTGCTCATTGAAGACATTGACGCCGCATTCAATAAGCGTGTACAAACGTCCGAAGACGGGTAAGTCACAGAGACATTAATGTAGATTCCCTAATTAATCCTGAAGAACAGTTATCAATCTTCTATCACATTCTCAGGTTTCCTGAATGCCCTCGATGGCGTAGCATCTGGTGAAGAGCGCATCATCTTTATGACTACCAATCATCTTAAGAAGCTCGATCACGCACTCATTCGTCCTGGAAGAGTGGACTTAGCATACCTCATCGACGACGCAAGTCCAACACAGGCGCAGCTGCTTTTTAATCGCTTTTACGGTGGCTCTCTGAAAGTTACCGGACTATCGGATGATGTAGTACAAACAATGGCTATTAAGCTCCATGATATGGTCTCGGAGGAATTGAAAATTGGTAGGAGAGTAAGCATGGCCGCTCTACAAGGTCACTTCATTCGCCATGAAGCAAAAGACGCCCTAGATCAATGTCGTGACTTGTTTACTCATCGATAGTTTCTTGAGTTTGTATGGTGTACATTGTCCGATTAGACGTCAATGGAACATTACTAGTTGCCGCAGAGGTTTCAGAAAACTGGCCTGCGCTTTCGTCCTGTGTACTTGGAGTCTCGGGGGACATCTTCTTTGCCTCGTTTTCTGTAGAGCTAATGTGCATGTTTTGTGAGAATTGCCTATGTCCGCCATGGTGGGAAGACTGACCTCTTTCTTCTTCAGAATCCAATCTTTGTTCTTGATGTTCTTCCGCTTCCCATTCTTTATTCGTGATCTTTCTCTCTCTCGCCGCCTCTCAAACAGTGCTTTACCGTCCTCCTCCTCCTCTTCTCCTTCTAACCCCTTTGGTATTTCTTGTTGCCCCCCTCCACCTCCAACAAACAGACACAAGAACACCTTCTTTGCCTTTCTGGAATTTGGATAATCTACGACAATACCACCCCCGAAACCGGCCTTCTGTGCAATGGACGTGATGAGTTGAATCTGATCATCTGATGAGGGATAGAATTGGAATACAGCTCGCGAGGGATTGCGGAGCGCAGAGTGAAGAGTAGTGAAGAAACGGTGAAGTCGATAAGGAGGAGAAGAAGTTGGATGGGATGTTTCAGCATTGAGCAACCACTGTAAGACAGAGATACTGGAATACAACCGTAGCTTTAGTCAGTAACTCGTACGTGTTTCTGATCCACCGACCTAATAGCGCCGTCGAAGCTTCCCGGTCGGAAACCTAAGCCTTGCCCGATGTCTTGCAGAAACAGGTCACCCTCAACCTCCCTCTCCAATGCAACTTCTGCATGTTCAGGATTCACATTTTTTTCTCAGATCACCGGCAATACGAAGACCGAGAAGGAGACGAACCCAACATGCTTGGAGCGATATCCACGCCTACCCAGTTGTACCCCTCCTCATCCAAGATCTCACCTGACAAGCCAGAGCCACACCCGACATCGAGCAAGAACGCAGGCTTTTCTGGTGGTAAGTTGAGCAGTTCAAGAGCTCTGTATGTCATCTCTGCTTGTATTTGTTGGTTCCGGGAGCTTCGCTGAGATCAGGACCATGGTTGGAAAAAAGGCTGCTGTTGAAGAACGTACTTTTGGGTGTACTTTTTGGCCTCCGAGTCGCCATAATACTACGGTCTAGGAATGAAGAGTGTTTGAGAGATGCTAATCGAAGCTCCTACAATTTCTGGGGGAGCCACAAGCTCTGGTCTTGACATTTCAGTTAATGGAAGTGGAGATTGAAATTTATTACGGTAATCAGACAAGAATCCGGCAAAGCCAAAGCTCGCTCTTGTGGCCAATCCTTTCAGCTTTTTAGTCTGACCTTGCAGCCGCTTACAATGATCCGTGTTAATACTATGACAAGTCCATTGCTTAAAAATGACCTGTATATATGTTTTTTAGATTAATCATCTCCAACAGGAACCTCTTCCTCTAAGTATTTGACTAATCGTACGCGAATTTCGGTGCTTTCATCACCGCGAAGGACGTCGGATATGAATTCTGCTTGTACTTGCATTTGTATCTAGCAATCACGATTCATTTGTTTAATTTTGTGAGTGAAGAGAAGGGCGTACCATCTCCAGAGCGCCCCTGATGACACCGCACAAGACATTGCTGAACCAGAGACCTCCCTCCAATACCTCGTCAGGAAGTTCTACGAATTCTGCTAATGGATTCTCATCTAATACTAGAGTGAACCAGGACCCTGCTGGTTGGCTGCTGGTAGAATCCGGCCTGGATGTCGTGGGTTGCAGAGGGACACCATGGGAAATAATTGGGGTTATATTCAAGAATGCTTTGAAACCAACCTAGGTACCCCGTCGTTGATGAATTCTGAATACAGTTCATGAGGATTATGAGAAATTACCTTGGCGACAACTTCGCCTGTTTCTCTAAAGTCAACACACCTCCCTAGATTCGACTTGGCAAGAAAATCCTCGATCAAGCGAGTACCGATATTGTAGCCCATCTTTTCCAGTTCTTTGTTTACTTCGTTATAGTCCTCGTAGTCCTGAATGAGTTGGACAACAAGGGCCCCATATGTGAGGGCAAACAGTTCTGCATTCTACGTGACTTAGACGAAAGAAGAACAAGGGTCAAGAGAGTCTGTACAATCTTCTCTGTCCGGTTTTTCCAGAGCTCCTCGCCGATGATTTTGTAGTTCTTGGTCGCCATGAACAAAGCAAGGGGGGATGTTGTCACACGCGCGGTCAATTAGTTGGGTAATTCGAAATACATAAATAATCTATGCAATAGTCGAATGAGAGACTGAAAATCAATAACGGTCCAGCTGATTGAGTTTCTTGGCGGTCTTGGAGTTGTTCCGGGTGTTTTGCCCTCTGACTGGGAGATGCATGGCGTGTCGTTTGCCGATATAACTTCCGATCATCCTCTGGTGGGCAATGTTCTCCCGAATCTCTCTCCTCAACTCGGACTCGACCTTGAGGTTCTTCAGTGGTTCAACATAGGGCTTCTTTTGCGGATTGCGAGGCAGAGGGGAAGCCTTCCTCTGTTTTTCCATTTCTTCCCACTTGCTGGCAAAGCTGGCCTGGATGTCCTGGATAGGCGTAGACGAAGGGGGTGCAACATAATTTGGATGGGCGAGGGGATACTTGGGAGGCTGCGGCGCAGTTGCTGGTGAGGAAAGGAAGGATGCGAGTGCGGTGACTTGGAAGGGAGTCAGGTCCTTGATCCTTGCACGGTCGTGGATCTGAAGACGGGCACAAAGGCGGTGGGCTGTTTTGAGGCCGACGCCATAGAACTGAGTGAGGGCAAGCTGGAGAGAGAAAAAAGATGAAAAAGAGGCGGATCTGTGGAGGAGCAGGGCGTACTCGTGCGAAACACTGGTCTCTGAGCTGCACACCAAGGATGTGCATGACAACTCCCCTTGTCACCCT
>Ga0153935_1000235_pt1 | contig 12959 bp, 11 predicted proteins | sample TSNJ019MetaG_FD_104677 | JGI IMG/M metagenome (GOLD analysis project Ga0153935, IMG submission 104677) | Attine ant fungus gardens microbial communities from New Jersey, USA - TSNJ019 MetaG | ecosystem: Host-associated > Fungi > Mycelium > Unclassified | place: USA: New Jersey, Wharton State... | reverse complement strand
TACGAGCCATGGATGTGAAGTTGTCCCAGATTTCCGACGAACAAAAAGCCCTAGCCGAAAAGGCTGTAGAAAAAGGTGCTTTGTTCGGAATGGGGTTGCCGGGGTCGCCGGCAGAACAACAGAAGAGTATCTGTATTATCCTCGAGAATAATACAGATACTCTGGAAGTTAATCAGCGTTTGCGCCAAATTAGAAAATGGGGCAAAGAGGAGGAAGTGGGGTCATCCGATAGCTCATTTTGGCTAATGGTCATTGAGGAGATAGGCCAATGTTAGAAATAACATGGTTATCCGCGGAGTATTCCATTTCTACCCATTTTTTCCAATGTGAAATGAACGGTGATGCTTTCTATGATGTTATGAGGTTCTGTGTGCAGTAAGTAGTCCGTTTGTGCGGAGGTTAGGTTGGGCATGAGGTGCGAATAATATACGAGGGGTGCAATGAATTCTTTCCTTTTTTTAGGTATGCCGCTCCGCGAGCTAGGATACAATTATCAGATGTCCCTTTCGTTTACAACAACCTTAACCGCACAAGCCAGGGCTGGGCCTACCTCCATCCCTAGAGGAGCCGTATGAGGCGGAAGCTCCACGTACGGTTTTGAAGCCGAGCCTTTCCAGCAATGGGGCCTAGGGACCGATATGATGATTGGTTTAGGTAGGGTGGCCGGCCTACTACGGGCACCTGTAGGGATTAGTGCGTGAGACCGCGATCCACAAAAGCATGGGACTCACCCGGAATAAAGAGGGGAAAGATAGCATGTCACAAGAGCGAGGCGAGGTTTGGAACTCTACTGCGAGAGGGACGCCTCGCGAGCCGGGCTTTTAGAGATGAGGCCTTTTGGCGAAGCCAAGTCAATTTCGGGCCACCAAACCCTGCAACTGATGAAAAGGCCCTATGGTATGGAGTAAAGGGAAGCGTGTACGTTGTCACACTCCCTGCCTTCCAAAGGTGCCTAGAGGACGGGCCAGACGCAGCAGAGCGACGACCCGGGAGCGGATTCCCCACCGGCGGGGGGGGCAGGATACGGCCATCTCAAGGCACATCACGACCTACAGGCAACACCGGCGAGACCTGGGAAGGGAACCCGATTGGGAGTCAGAGGATCCATAGTACCTGCAGCCCCACGGACTGAATATTCATCATTTTTGAAAGCGGGGGGAAGGGATCTCTTTTCTGCAACGGAAAAAACGGAGCAGATTTGACTCGGCACAACCTAACGATACATCCAATACCAATGATCTGTGCCTAGAATGCGTTGCTAGATCTCTGCTGACGAAAGCTATACAGGCAACAACAAACGCGGTTTGACCCGGCCCCTTTCATTACTTCTTTCACGACGAGGCTCCTGGCTCCGCATCAGTCGAAGTGGTGGAACGCCCCCCCTGAGTCAAAGGGATAGCTTCTGCACCTCTCTCCAAGAGATACGATTCGGTATCTGAATCGGCTGAAGGATAGTGAAGAGGCGGCTACTCTCCCAGCCCACGGGAAAGCCTCTTCTTTCTGGTCTACATCAAGTGCCCCACAATCAGAATCAAAGAGGGTGGGTCAAGGGGGAACGAAACCAGAGAAAGAAGAGTTCTCAGCTCCCAGTCAACGGTCCAGGTCCTCAAACTACCGCCTTTGCCTTTGCAGCAGAATCTATGTCAGCTGGATTTCCATCATCACTGTCAGTTGGACCTTGGCTTGGGCTAACGTCGAATCAGTTTACTTGACTTCTATTTGAAACGACTCTTCATCCTAGGTTGAGATATACCTTTAGTTTTAGAGAGAGAGAGAAAAACAAGTCAAGTAAGGTAGAGATTCTTCAGCAGTATGTATGAACACCCGTAGTCTTTCTCAAGGATTGGGGTTGGGCTCCTGACGTGAGATGCTTTTTTAGCGTACTCCTGAGGGACAGGCTGATGGGAATGAGAATTGACAGGGGTATGTTCCCCAGTGCCTTACCCGTGGTAACACCAAAATGATAAGAATATGATCATTTTACCGTAAACAACTAGTAGGAAGTAGGACAAAGCACCAAAAGAAGAAATCTCGTCAAAAACGAGTAGGAAGTAGGGTTTAGTATATGGATCCCCGCTCCGTCTTTATGAACCATGGGTTCCAGCGGTTCTCTTCCCTAGTATTCCCGGTAAGGTTATGAAAGAAAGAAGGGGGACTGAGCATGAAGTCAACGACCTTGCTCACTGTCAATGAAGAAAGTGCCGTGCCTTGTCCATCATCAAGAATAGATCCAATTAGTCCCACTACTGCACCAGCTCCTCTTGTTGGCGGTTAACACTACCTATGTTCTAGTTCTGTCTGGACGGGGTATAAGAAGGAGGATGGAATAGCGTCCGCGAGAACCTGCATCTCAAAATCTCTCTTTTTTCATTTTATTCTTTGTCTTCGAATTCCTCACTCGGAACTAGGAGAATTGGAAAGAATGGAGTCCTTCTAGCCTATATAATAAATTATCAAATTCTTTTGAACTTCAGGGGGATTCGTTGCATCACTTTTCCTATCTTTATCCTGCAGTTTCACCACAGGAGCACTGCGATCTTGCCTTCCGATCTTGATGAATCTACTTTTTACCGGTTGCTGAGGAAGTTAGATACGTAGCTAGATAAAATCAATTACCAAGGGGAAGGGGGCTGTATAGGTATGAGACTTATTTCAAACGAATGGGATTCCGTCGCGAGGATTTAAACCGACGGTCTTTCAACAGGTTTTTTAGTCAAAAACTTTCTCTTTCCGGGAAGATAAGAAATGCATGAATGAAGGATTCTTTCGTCAATATGACGACTTTTCCTAAACAGGAGAGTTCGAAGGCCCTTCTCTGCTGATTCGTGTCCTAAGATAAGGAAGAGCTTAACCACACCAAAGCAAATTCAACTTCCGGAGAGAAATCACAGTCGAAAGAGGAAAGAGATTCAACAAGAGACAAGGCTGGTAATGACGATCCTCCAACTGCGGTTACGACGACAGTGGCAAGAGCTTCTTCTTTTCTCACATCTTATCTTTCCAGGTACTAGTGACTTCTTGCATCTCAAAAATAATATTCTAACTAGCTCCTTATCTCTTTACCTCTCGGCTTCTGAAACAATCCTTGTGAAAAAGAAAAAGATAGTAGCACTCTCCATCTCAGAAGAAAAGTCGAATTTTGTGCGGGTATGAAAGATAGCTATTAAAAAGCATCTTTCTTCCCCATCTGCCCTGCTCTGAAAAGCGGCAACAACCGGTGATGGCATACTCTTATTATAAGAAAGAAGCATCTCCCCGGAATAGAGCTAACTGCAATTGATTCTATAGCAGCAGATCTCGCTAAGACCGGTTATGCCGCATCAAGAGCAAAGCGAGAAGAGCTGACTCGTGAACATGAACAATCGCTTATTTCACAGCTGGTTCAACTTGAGCAAGAACTGCTTCGGATCAAAGAACTATCTTCCCTTTCGACAACAGCGTCATGGCGATGCCACTTGTGAAGGGGCCGTTCCCTAAAGAATGTCTTTCCCTGGAGCCAGGTAAGGACTTTGCCGTTCACTCAAAACGCATGGGTGTAGGATCGATCCCTTCTAGTAGCCTAGCGCTTCCCGTAATTGACGTTAGTGACTTCGCTACCTTTCTGGATTCAATTAAGTGATTTGGAACTCATACCCGGAGCCGAATTCTCCATTGCCAATCCTGTCAGCAATCGATTGAATCACAAAGTGGTCAAACTCGGGTTATTTGAACTAAGCCGAATCTCAAATAGCATCACTTTCACCGCCTCAAGGCACCGCACCGATCTTACTGTTTAAGAAAGAACTCCGAGTGATCCTATTAGCTCTGAATCGGTAGGCTATTTAATTTGATTGGCCTGGCCTTTCTTATCTGACTCTTGAAGAAAGACTTTATATAAAAAATTCTCTAGTCCTTTGTACCAGAAGAGTGCAGAAAGGAGGAGAGACTAAGCAATCAAAGGGGAATGGGATTAGTATGAGAAATGAAGAGGGCTTTTAGGAATTCTCTTATCCGATTCGGAAGGATCGCATCTCATAATTATCTATGACTGTTTATGTCTTTAGCATGACCACTTGATGAAATGTGGAGGGAAGCGGGATAAATGGCCGATACTACTGGAAGGATTCCTCTTTGGATAATTGGTACTTCCACTGGTATTCTTGTGATTGGTTTAATAGGTATTTTCTTTTATGGTTCATATTCTGTCCAGAGGAGACACAGAGCTTGTGCCGCAAAGCCAGAAACCGTGTCTTGGGAAGAGGCTTGGTCAAAGCGTCAGCTAGCTGATCCGCGGATGATACATGAAGAACCCGAAGCAACCCATTTTGAACCCTCTCACGGACAAAGTGGAAATCAATGGCACTGTCTTTCATGCGCGAGTGAAATACGGGATTGGCGGAAAGATAGGTAGCACCAACATTGTCACAATAAAGAGTAGGAGGAGATTCAGACAATGGCAGGAGCATTTCATGCAGTAAGGATTGAATCCAGGCCAATTCGGCTGCAGCAGAGGCAAGGGCCCTATATTCAGCTTCCGTCGACGACCGAGCAACCGATTTCTGTTTGAAAGATTTCCATGAGACAAGACAATTTCCAAGGTAAACCAAATAGGCACTTGTCGACGTCCGATCATCTGGGTTCCCTGCCCAGTCAGCATCAGAGAAGGCCCGAAGAGGCAAAGTAGGCAGACTTTCTATATTTGTGAATAAGTGGTATACCTTTCGCAAAGTCACTCCTCTATGACGTAAGCCACATTAAGACCACTGTTTAGAAGACCTAAGCTAACAACATAAGCAGATATGAGCTAGAATTCCTATAACTGCTAGTTATCATTCGAGATATCTCTATGCTATGGATAAATAAGAAATAGAAAGTCACTTATGACACTACGTTACCATAAGAAAGTCACTTATGACACTACGTTATAATTATTCAATAAGAAAGATCTTTCTCTTTCTGCCTAGTTAATCATTCTATTCTCTGTTTCAGTCTCGAATGAATCCCTACTTCTTCCTAAACAGGATTATTCATTAGAAAACTGATCCATATATATAGGTGGCCGTCAAGGTGTCTCACCCATAATGCTTCGGATGTTAGCTTTAGCCTTGACTTTCGAGAAACTATTTTCAGGTGCGCAGTCGGGGTTAGTTGAGTCGTAAGCTAATGGGGAACTTCTCCGGATATCTCGATATGAAGATGAAAAGGAAAGTCATAGATAGGAAGAACAGGTGTACGACCGACCAAGAAGAAATTGGATACCCCGCCTATTGAGGTCCCAGAGCAGTAGGCAAGGTTGTTTCACTCGAAAGTCAGCCAAGAGGCTAGGTCCCGTCATCGGAAGTCAAAAGGTCATTAGAAAGAAGTCGCACAAGCGCTGTAGGGAATTCGTCTGAGAACTAGAACTAGGGAAGGGGGCATGGAAGAGTCTCGTATCTGCAGGCACCGGAGTAGATCTACACAATCGCAGTAATAGGATCAGCCGCGGATTCATTCGATAACAAGGTGCGATATCTCGCATGAAGGAATGGAAGGCCAGATATAACAGAACCTGCCAGGGTTGGATCGGAAGTCATAACAAGGTTGCCAGGATGTTAGGTTGACGAAGAAGGTTAGCCAATTAGACCACCACTTAGGCACAAACGCGTCATCGGAAAATCCATATTCAAAGGTATCCGCTCTTGCTCCTCTGGCAGCTCACTCATCAACAACAAGGCCACCGCCGGATGGGCCTTTTGCTTTCGAAAGTCTTCTTTTCTGAATCCGTTTAGGCAGTTTCACTCGCAAGGAAGTCTGGGGAAATGATGCAAGGTTTAGTCTGGCTTTCTGCTTTAGGCGTTGTCTCTGTTTCATAATGACGTAAGGTAAACTCAGGGATGGATGGTACAGCTAGACCAGAACTAGCATGGGAGCGGGATGAGTAAGCTCAATTTCCCATAGTCTATATACGAGACTGTTTCAACAGGGAATGCTTCCGTAATATACCTTTTTCTGGGCTGTCTCGAGGTCTGTAATCGGATGGCAAAAGGCGGCTTCCTTTTAGATTCCGGTTTAGCTAGCGAAATCAGTTGATGTCAAGAAAGAAGAAAGAGAAAGAACGGATAGAGCCCAGTCCAGTCCCGACCTTGTTGAGGGATTTAGCGCCTACCTTTTCTCCTATTTATGCAATTACTCCAAAAGTAGCTCTTTCAGGTTTTGGAGTGGGTGTGTCCTGTCCTGGGGAAGTATGAAGCAAAGACTTTCGTATTCTTTTCGAGATTATATATTCAATATTCTATCTGGCACCTAATTCAGGAAAGGCAGAGAACACTTTCTTTGCTATTGAGTCTTAAGAAGAAGGTTTGGTTGTTGCCGTAAAGGCTTCAGAAGAATAGGCTGGGACAGCTAGACCACCGCATGGATCGGAATGAGAGGAGATTATTGAAGCACGTTCGGAGGACCTTGTTTAAGGTGGGACCAATTGCCCCACACTCGCTCAATATAATGGAAGTCCATTTGACAGTTCTGGATTGGAAGATGACCACGGGCCTGTATCGAAGGCACTCGCAGCAGCCGCTCCTCTTTCTCCGCACCGCAGGTTTGTTTAGACAGTGTAAGCAGTAAAGGTATCCCAGTCTGGAATTGCGGAATAATCAAACCTTTCTTTATTTGATGACTATGTTCCCGGGATAAAGTCGAATGAGAATGAAAAAGAAATAGTCAAAAGAGAAAAGCCTGGCACGGCACACATGCTTGATCGAAAAGAGATGGCTTTGATGCAGCCGGGAATAAGGAAGTTTCAGTCTTTGTAGCTGTCGTAGCTGGTTTAGCTGTTTTTCGGAGTTCTTTCTTCCCTCGCTCTTGAAGTCAAGAAGCACGCACCAGTACCATCAAGGGCAGGAGAGGATCCACGGGCAAGCTTGGCCTACACTAGGTATATCACTTCGGATGTTAGCTAGGCTGCAGTAAAGGAAGAGGATCTTTTCTTTCTCGGTACACGCATTCTTACCTTTCTCTATTATGAAATTTCCACTCTCCTTTTTCATTCTTTCTTCCTAGTTGAATGTATTCCATTTTCTTCGATGTTTATTCTAAAGGCAGGAAAGGTGGGGTACGTAAGTGCATTCTATTTTCTAGTTAGTTATCCAGATTCTTTTGTCTCAAGGTAGTTTCGAGTGAAAGCGTCAAGCATAGGAACGAAAGAATGAATATTATCCACGTAATTAGATTCGAATGAGACACGTAGTTCAAATGAGGAATACCTAGGTGCTTTATCAAACTTTCAGGAAAGGATGTCATCGGAACTGGACAAACAAGGTAATTCGTTATTGAGGAGTTCACGCTAGATCACGGAACACATGCTCTATGTTCTATTTCATACCGACATCATGAACAAAGAGTGGCCCGGCCAAATCAGTAAAGGAAGTTGAACCAGCAAGGTAAGAAGAAGAAGTCAAGCCCGCCATCATATGGCAAAAAGTGCTCGCTAAAGAAGTCTCACAAGTGACTTGGAAAGAGTCTCCTCTATCCGGAAGAGGGTGGTATATGAGCGAGAGAAAGCATATTAGAAATATTTCTAAGTAAGGGCGGCCCTCAAGCTAGGAAGTGCCTTAACAATAGAAGTAAGTTATTCTACAGCAGTAAATGCAAAATCAATAGGACCAAGGTAAGGGTCTATCGACCTCTTCGAAACCCTCAATTCGTGCGCTCTGCACATAGCCATTTTCTTTCACACGTCAGCAAGAGGTAACTGAACCCGATAGGGAAGGATCGGATCCTAGGTCTACGCTTGAAATCGGACCAACTGGTGGTGCGGAGCGTGGGTCGGGGTCAGATCTGACTCTCGGGATATGCGCGAATGAAGCAAGGCCAGTTCGCGTTAGGGCTGGGTCAGGCGCTATTGGGGCCAAAGAAATTGATGAAAAGTCTTTCTTATGTCGACGTGAAGTTTCAGAATCCGTTTCGGTAAAGATGATAAAAACCCTGTGGGGGTAGGCCTGTTTCGGCTTATGCTGCCCCTAACTACAAGATAGGGAGAAAGCGCTTATTCTTTTTCTGGAGTCCCAAGGGCATGACGTTCTGTCATCGGATGAAGCACCTAGACCTTTGGATGAAGCTTCACCGAAAGCATAAAAGAGTTACCTGAACTATAGGATATTATATCTTCTCTAGCTATAAATGAAAAATCTATTGGCACATCCCCAGGCATATCGCCTTCAAACCTCTTGTATTTGATTCTCCTCCGAGAAAGTAAGTAAAGCAGTCTATATGAGTTTCTAGGGCAGTAAAGCTTTCCACGTCACCTTATGTCCCACTTTCTAAAGCAGATTCTAATTCAGGAGTCTCAGTTTACTCTTCACATTACACCATTTCCACGCTCGACGTCTCAAGGACAAAACGAAAGAAAAAGGTATCTTTCTACTGGGAATTCTTTACTAACAAGCGAGGGAGCGATATAGACCACGTCAAAATTCCAACATTTTCTATTTATAGCCGGGACAAGAAGAGGAAGCCGATAAGCTGTATATACCAATCCGACCTCACCCGTATGTTCACCCGAAAGCTAGGGAAAGAGACTTTGACCATTAAGGTCACAATTCAACTATTCCGTAACATAAATCGACGATTCCCTACTAAGAAGCATACGCTAGAGCGCGCACAAGCGCATAAGAAAGAAGTAGACGACCAAGAGACCAAAAAGGGACAGTTTTCTTTCGCGAGATAGAGAAGGAGCCCTAGTTGTAGGGATTACCCCTGAATCAAAAAAGAGAAGTCTAACAAGTGCTGACGCAGCTGGATTTCCTGACGTAGGTATCTCACTCAATGCCCCAAGGAAGTATGTGATGGCAAAAGGGCAAACAAGGTATCGCACTCCACAAAAGGTTGACACGCCCTCTCACCTCACGTGCTCTGTCTAGAAGAACAATTTGATGATCTATCATCCGGGACCGAAAGAGCACCGCATTATCACACACGCAAAACGATACGCTCCAAGGCCTCAAACCTCTTCGTAAAAGGTATCGGCCCGCTGACGCGTTTCAACAAGGCAATTCTTAAGCTCACTCTGGCTCTGTTTCACCCAGCGTCGGGAAGTAAAGTCATCGTAAGTAAAGAGAGAACCGCTATCTGCAACTAGAGCGAGAAATGCTTCTTTTCATGTATCCGCAGGAGTTGTTGCACTCGAAAGTCAGTCAAGAAGGATAAGTTTTGTTTCCGAATCAGGTTTGGTTGGTTCACTCTCTGGGGGTAAATGCCGTATGTATAAAGTAAAGTGTGTGTATTGATCTTTTGAGTCGCAAGCTCATGGTCTAGGAGTTGAGCCCCCATCTGTTTATGCCGAGGAAATAGACCCGGATTGGGTAAGTGCTTTCTTTAAGGCTTGGGCTGGGATGATATCTAGAGTAAGACCTCGAACAAGGAACAATATGATCTTTCTCCTCTATACTAAGAGAGAAAGCAGAACCCGATGTGGAGTGCCCAGCTGAGGAAAGCAAGTAAGAAGATAAGGTGAGTCTATCCTTCCTGGGTTTATAAGTGTAAACGCATTCGTGAGTGAGTCTGGGATGCTCCCCCTTCTTTATCGGGTTTCTCTGCTTTGAGTTGATGCAGTCAGGGCTTCGGATGCTAGTGCAAGCGAAACTATAAGGGAAGTCAGAGAGGGACCAAAGAGTGCTAGACTTTGTTGACGGAGGACGCCTAAGGGATGTTTGGTATGAGGCTAGCGATAGACCCATCTGTTCAAGGGGAATTTCAACGGAAAGCAAGCTATACTCGAAACGACGGTGGCTCCATACTCAAAAGAGAGTGCTAGACTGAGTTATGATTCCGGGATAGCTATATGAAAGAAGTTTCACACTACCAAGAGAAGGAGTGCGATAGAAAGCATCTTCGGGTAATCACATAACTAGGCTAGGTTTCCAGGATGTTAGGTTTGTTTCAGAATAAGTATATCCGAGACTAGGTATCTAAAACAATATGGTAAGAAAGAGAGGGAAGTAGAGGCCTCTGTCAAGAGTAGTTGAAGAAAGTAAGACAAGATATCCTATCTGAGAGTTCACCTTAAGCAGTTCTCGTTTGAGGCAGAGAAGTTGAACAAGGGAGTGCGTGCATGAACGAGTAATCCATCAATCCGGGGAGTAGGATCAGGAACTAGCTTTAGTTGCAGCAACTAGAATTCCTTCTTCTATAATTCTTTCTTAGAATGTAGTTCTTTCCTGGAGTAGTTTCCTAGTTTTAGTCTGAGTACAGTTATATCGCTTATTCACTTTCTTGATTCAAAGTGTTAGAAGTATGGGATAGACCTGCGGATGGCAAAAGTGCGGCGATAAAGCTTTCAGGAAAGCCAGTGACGTCTGTCAGTAAGTGCTGTGGAAATTAGTTCGACGTTCTCTTTCTGGAAAGGAAGTAATAGGAAGAAGCACTTGCTAAAAGAGTAAGAGAGAGTTCACGATAAGCAAGGTCGTAGGTAGGGAATGCGTCAGATAGATCAGCGTCCAAGTATGCCAAGAAAGAAAACCAATAGGTAGGATATTCAGCTTCTGCGAGAAAGTAAACGGATAAAGTAGCATTGCAACGTCAGAGGCCAATCCTTATTTGAGGGTATGGCACAAGGAATGTTGGAACCCGTGAAGCAGGCCCGACCGATCAAGTAAGTGTCTTTCCTTTCCGGGGATCCGTTGGCTCACTCAGTCTCTGTTTCTGAAGAAGGAAAGGCAGCTCACTCATCCACTAGGCAAGGAGAGGAGGTAGCCTTCGCCCGGAGTCGTTTTCGCTGGTTCGGCATCGGATGTGTCTGTCCAGTTTCGGGAGTCATCCCGGGTCTATAACTTAATTTACATAAAACAGAACTACTTATAGCTTGAATCTTTCGATGTACACACTTCAATATGATCTTTATTTATAAGTAAGGGATATACTCTCGAAAGAAGTCCCTATATATAAGAGTCTTTTCAGCTTTCCAAGCAGCAAGGTCTGTAGGCACGGTAGGAAGTCGATACGCTCTCTTTCCTGTCTTGGCTGTTACTGGTTTTGGAGGCTAAGCAGTAATCGGAACAAGACCAAGGTAATTCGGTGAGTAAGAGCTTCTACCTGAGGGTGCCAAAACTAGGTCTCGAACTCCTAGTGCTCTTTCTGCTGTCTTTTCTGTTCGGGTTTCATAATATGGTTAGGAAGTTTCTGCTTCCCCGAAAGCATATTAAGGAGTTGTTTCCGAGTAGCTTGACCTTGTTGATTCTAGTCTGTTCTTATCTGGGAGAGTTTATTCAAGAGAAGGATAACTATCAAGTCCAGGACCGTAAGTAGTTCCAAGGAAATCAGAGGATGAAGTTCTGTCAAGTAGGGATAAAAGGTAAGCCTACTTTGCAAAGGAATTTGATTAGAATCTGACACAACGTGAAAATCCGACCCGGAATATGATAAAGAAAAACCCGTCTTTTAGGGTAGCTGCAGTCGCTGTGATATAGCAGCGTATTCAATTTCTTTTTCAGTATCGATAGAGATAGAACTAGCAATAGTATGTTCTGGGAATGTGTTACTCACGAGTTCACCTTAAGCAGTTTTAGCTATTGTTTCGGGATAGCTTCTTTACTGATGAAGTTTCTCACTCTAAGATAGAGTATGGAATCCGGGATATTCCGATAAACGTCGGTTGAGACTCAAACACATACTCTACTGACTGCAACAACTACTGCTACAACTGCTTATGCGCCCCTCTTTAGGAAGGTGGGCAGGGAAGTAGGGATCGAGGAACCAGCAAGTCTCACATCGGAAGTAGGAACAAGGTTGAATCTGGTAGGGATGAAGCTGTTGAAGTTATGGTCGGAGTCCCACCCATGTCGCCATGAGCTAGTCTGACGTCTATCCTTCCCAGGTTTGTAGGTGTCCCACCAGTAAAGGGAGAACTCGCACTCGCCATAGTCAAGTCATCGGCACTCTCCCTTGGCGCAAAGGCAGTTTCATTATTCTCTTGTGTCAAGGTTGTTTCGCCCGATGTTGTCGAAGGAAAGGTTGCTAAATCTGTTATCAATCCTGTGAGTAAGACCTTTTGACTATCGAGATATAACAGGGAGAGTTCTCTGAAAGCAAGGGAGGGAGGCATGAACGAGTATCCTCTATCGGGTGATAAATACCCTTTGTTATATTTTCAATCTTATCTGGCCAGAAAGCTAGGAAGTGCCTTAATTATAGGTATCCGAAGTCTTTCCTCAAGGTTGAATCTGGTAGGGATATGAGCTATACATATTCTCTTTCTTTCTTATCCGGGAGAGTTCTCTGAAACCCAGGTGGGGATAAGGAACAGGCAGTAGGGATGGATTCTCCCAGAATTGCATAATAAGTCTCACAAGTAGGTCTCTCACTCGTCGTGCTGTTTCTGCCCTCGCAAGGGAAGTAAGTACCTTTTATGTGGCTGGTTGAGGTGGTGTAGAAAGAGAAAGAAGCTAGGCAATTCGTCTACCTCTATCGGGTGAGAAAGACATTATATAGTTGCCAGGTAAAAGAAATGAGTTTCACTATCCCGGATATGCTACTATGTGAACGTGAACCTTGACTTTGAAGTTTTGTCGTGGTGGAGAATGGGCAAGGAAACCCGTCAGGTATCGGCTCGTGGTACGGGTGAAAGGTGCCAAGTGGGGTGGGGGTATATGAGCGAAAGCAAGAAGGAAAGGAATAGAACATAACCAGCCAAGGGATGGACCCGCGGGCAAGGCCGTATGAGAACCTGGTTTGGACAAGGCGGTTTCATAAAGGATTGTTGCCGGAAAGGCGTCTCGCAATCTTTCTTCTCAAGCACCTGGGCTGGGGAAAGAGTGAAGACCCTATAGATTCTGTTCTCTGGGACCGACCCCACCGTATAAAGAATTTGATCGAGATGACCACACTCTCACAAAAGGTTGACTCCCCGTCTCACGCTATGTCCATGCCATCCCACCACCAAAGGTAGACCCATCTGACACCACAAAAGGTATACTTTCCGTCTCACCCCACGCTCTAATGGAATCTGACCC